>Ga0247730_1000077_pt1 | contig 104532 bp, 87 predicted proteins | sample UWRJL073202C2_FD_180959 | JGI IMG/M metagenome (GOLD analysis project Ga0247730, IMG submission 180959) | Plant litter microbial communities from Arlington Agricultural Research Station in Wisconsin, United States - UWRJ-L073-202C-2 | ecosystem: Environmental > Terrestrial > Plant litter >...
AAGCAGCTTGGTGATGTCACTTTCAATTGTACCTTGTGTGACCAGTATGATTTTCTTATAGTGGTTCAGGCGTTCATCAAACCAGGGCTTTTTATCGCTCTTTGCGGTATAAGGCATTAGGGCTCCTATAAACCTGATATTGCTCCCGAGATCGGATCTTTTGTACTCGAAGCCCGGCGAACCGATCTGCAGGTACAGATCTGCGGATTTGATCAGTATATCAACTGGAGAGGATGGTCTGAAAGGAATATCGTATGCCTGCAGAATGTCAGTAAAAATTGATGCAGGCGCTTTAAAGAGATTTTGCATTTTCTGGTGCAGAGCTGCATATTCAGCCCGTACGGTATCATTTTCTGGCGGAGTTAATCCTGACCGGTAGGGTGCGGTATCTACAGAATCTTCAGCCAGGGGAATTATACCGATGGACAGTACCGGAACCTGCATTTTATACCTCACAAATGGAATAACATGATACATACTATCTGCGATCATGAGCTCAAATGGGAACGATTCATGGATCTGCCTGATATCGTCATAGTTTTCTATCGCATGCCCGGCGAACAGATGTTTCTGATAGAGTATGCTTTTTTCTACGCCCCCGGCGGTTTTTATTTCAGGAACCAGTTGGTGGAGGTTGTTGCCATTGATGTCCGGCGCTTTCACGAATGGATAATAAGGTATATCCATTCTCTGTAATTTATCTTTATAAATACTTGAAGCATACCACCGTACATCACAACCTTGTTCCCGCAGATATTTAGCTAAACCTGTAAGCGGGTTGAAGTGGCCATCGGTAGGCACACAGGCAAACAGGATCTTTTTTCCGGCTAATTTACTTTCCATTTGTTTCAACTTTGGCGCAGCAGGCTGAAGCGCAATCAATTTACGTCTTTAGCTGCTGCGCCAAAGTTGAAGAAAATGGAGAGGGCCTGAAATAACCAAATATGGGGATATGCCGGATCTGCCGGTTGGTTTGCCCATATACAGCCGCCACGGGGGCAAGGCAGAGATTTTAAAAAAAACTGCTTATGTGTTATTTTACTGTAATGAAATGGAAATATATTTTATGGTACTAAATAATTAAGTAGGTTTAAACCATATTCTACATTTTATGAGATCTACGATAGGTGCCTTTTTGATTGCTGTTGTGTTATTTAGCTGCCAGAATAAGGAAACGGAAAAAATATATTCGCCCAGGAACCTGACCACTCAGGAAGACTTTAACCAGTTTGAGAAGGGTGACGAAAATGCGCTGACAATCTATAAGAATGCGGGTGAAAATACCGGGGCCGATTCCTCAGAAATATTCGGAGTGAAATTCAGGGATACTACCGTAACTATTCAGACCAGCGCATCAGACAAGAATGCGGTAACTGGTAAGTTTGCCCTTGCAGAATTTTTAAACAGCCAGAAGACCTCTTTACTTGTACAGATTGCAGATCAGTCAGGGTTGACAGCTCCGTTCTATCTGATTGCTATAAAAAATGGCAAACTGGATGTGGTGAGTATTTATCGTCCTTCCAGCGGTAAGGAAGACAAGAGATTTACGAAAGGGTTAAGCAGGATTGGCCGTTCCGGGTACCTGATCAATAACGATTTTTTTATCAGCACTGTTAACGTTAAGGTTTACCCCATCAAAAGGCAAAATCCTGATGAAAGGATTCAGGGCCTTCATTTTATGAATTCAACGGATAAAAAGACGCTCGTATTTTTGGTTTCCTCTTCTTTGTACCAGGTGAATTACCCTACGGGCGAAGTTTATACCCAGCCACTGTCATCAAAAATGCCAAAGAGTGCTACTGAGGTATTTACCTGGATCCAGAAAAACTATAGCTGGCAAACCGATGCGAAAGGCGTTTCGTTCCTCAGGGAAAATAAAGACGACAATAGAATTATTGATATCAGGGAATTCAAAAAATCTTAATCTGCTAAAGGGCTGCAGCAGGGGGGCTATCGCCTTAGCAGCAACTCTGAGAACTGGAAGACCCTGTCTACCACTACTACTGCAATACCTACGGTTACTACCAGGAGCAATTCTATGGTCAGTTTTTTTACTACGGCCTTGTTTTTGATGGTTCTCCATACAATAGGAAGGCTGACGACGGCGCTGGCTAGGGAAGAAATGATTGCTACACTCCCTGCAAGGGAGGCGCTGATCTTACCGTGCATGGCCATTGTAGCTGCTGCTGCCGTTGTACTGGCACTGCTCACCAATCCGCCAATAATACCTGTAGCAAGTATTCCGCCACTGCCAAAAAACTTGGTCAGTAATGTACCGCTCACCTGGATGAGGATGAACAGCACTCCAAACCACAGTACTTTTTTTAGTGAAATAGGAGAGTCAAGCTCCAGCGGCGCAGAGGGCACCTGGATTTTGCTCTGCAGCACCTTGTCGCGCACAATAAACAGCGCGGCCACTACAGACATGGCGAGCAACGGCATTAGCGTAGCGGTAAGTGAAAGAGGAACGAAAAGCGTTGCGATCAGCAAATTTCTGGCAAACATTGAAATTGTAGTGAGCAGGCACAAAGTAGTCATTTTTGATGTAAGGCCCGTTGCCTGTACCCTGGTGCTCATTTCCGCTACGGTAGCGCTGCTGTTTATCAGGCCGCCAAAAATTGCGCCCAGGTATAAACCGCTGGTACTGAAAATACGCAGAAATACATAGTTCACGAAACCGATTCCGGCAATAGCGATGATACTGACCCAGGCATCACTGGGATTGAATAAAGACCAGGGATCTATATAAACATTGGGAAGAATAGGATAGATGACAAAGCCAATCAGCCCGAGTAAAATGGCACTTCTGATCTCTGACGGAAGCAGGCCCCCGGCAAAACGATTGAGTTCGGTTTTCCATGCCAGCAGCATGGTCATGACAATAGATCCCGCAACCGGTGTGAAAATATGGCCAAGCCCAACCAGCACACCAAGAAGGTAATTGACGATCAGCGCCGCGGAAGTGGTGATCTCCAAAGATTCATCAGCAATGAGGCTGCGTGTGTTGAGTGCAATCACAAGGATAAAAACCCCTATCATTGAAGTGATGATCAGGTCCTGCCCGATGAGTGATGAAAGCATTCCCAGCAAGGCTACGATTGAAAATGTCCTGATACCTGCTTCCTTGTGCGACCATTTACGCTCCATGCCCACCAGCATTCCGATGCCAACAGAAACGGCCATTTTCAGTGCCGTTGGTGCAGCAGGGTAGTGCAAAAATTCATCATTTATTTTAATCATCAGGGAGTACCTTTATAAATTATATATTTATGAATAAAAGAGACGTTAAGGCTGGCATGTGCCGCTATCTGTAAATATATCTTTTTAGGACTATAAATAAAAGTTTCAGGCTGCGGTAAAATGGATATATTTCGTCATTCCTGATACTTATTTCGGCATTTCTGAGTTAATACATTGGACTGGTTTTCTTTACATCATTATCATCATGAAAATAACTGTAATACTTGCCGGTGTGATCATAGCCGTGGCATTATGTGTACGGGGCCAATCTGTTAAACAGGCAATTGCAATTCCCTTTACTTTGAAGAATGCCGGATATGTTACCCTGGTGATTGAGGACCAGAACGGGCAGCGCGTAAGGAACCTGATTGCACAAACTTATTTTAAAGCTGGAAAAAACACCGCCTGGTGGGATGGGCTTGATGATCTCGGGCGCGATCTGGACGCAGTGCATCATGGTGTTTATGCTATTCCGCCAAAGTTAGTGGCGCCGGGTACCTATACCGTCCGCGGCCTGGTTCACCAGGAGGTGAAAACAACTTATGAGCTCTCGGTTTACACCAACGGAACACCGCCCTGGAACCTTAAAGACCACACCGGGGCCTGGCTGGCAAATCACTCTGCACCCCAGGCGGCGGTATTTGTTCCTGCGGAGCAATCTCCAACCAGACAACCTGTGGTTTTCCTTGGCTCCTATGTAACAGAAGGAACCGACGGGCTGGCCTGGGTTGACCTGGACGGCAAAAAACTGGGCGGCAAGACCTGGATTGGCGGGGTGTGGACTGCAGCACCCTATATGTCAAGAGATGAGGGGAGCCAGGCAGTTCCCGGCATCTCTGTATATGTAGCCTCGGTTTGGGAAACGGCAAAGAGGTCCGGGCAGGGAACGGTTCGCATCAGTACATTGCCAAAAAATTCGGATAAGCCTATTTTCCTGTACCCAACGGGCCGGGTTATCCGGGATTCGGTAGGTATTAAAGGTGATATTGGTGGTTTTGCCGTGTATAACGGAGTTGGCGTAGTGAGCCTTACAAGAAAGAACCAGCTATTGTTCGCGGATCTTAAAAGCGGAAGGGTTCTGGATAGCGTGGTGATGGATCGTCCGCATGGATTAACATTTGATGCTCAGGGACATTTGCTGGTACTGTCCGCAAATCAATTACTGCGGTTTGATAAGATTGTGGATTTCAGTCATCTGCCGCCGGTGAAGCCACTGATCTCATCTCAACTGGAATTACCTGTGGGCATTACTAAAGATAAAGACGGCAACCTGTATATCAGTAATGGTGGTGCAAGTCAGCAGGTAAAAGTATTCACTGCTGAAGGCAGGTTTATCAGGGCAATAGGGAAACCCGGAATACCATCAGCAGGAGTTTATGATCAATTACATATGAATAACCCTGCCGGCATGACCATAGATTCGAAAAATCAGCTTTGGGTAACCGAAAACGATTATCTCCCTAAGCGCGTTAGTGTATGGAGCCCCGGGGGAAAATTTATCAGGGCTTTTTACGGGCCTGTCAAATATGGGGGCGGGGGTACGCTTGATCCGCAGGATAAAACAAAATTTTATTATTCTGAACAGGATTTGGGTGCAATGGAATTTAAGATCGACTGGAAAACCGGTCAATCCAAACTTCAGCAGATTTTGTACAGGAAAAATTCGGCTATGTTAAACCTGCCGGCAAGAATTGCGGCCCCGGAAACGCCGCTCTATTACAAGGGGAAAAGGTATTTTACCAACTGTTACAATTCAAACCCTACTGGAGGCCCTGCCACTGCCTTTTTATTTGTAGAACGTAATGGAAGCCTCCAGCCGGCGGCAGCGATGGGAAGTGCCGATAGCTGGGAGGTGCTAAAAGAACCCAGGTTCAGATCCTCCTGGCCTGCTACGGTAGATCTGAATGCCAAAAATCAAAACGCTATGGCGTTCTTTATCTGGAACGATACCAATGAAGACGCAAAAGTGCAGCCTGAAGAAGTGAGCTTTCGGAAAGGTAAAGCCAGTGGGGTTACCGTAATGCCTGATCTGTCTTTCTGCGTCACACAGCTCAATGGGGCTGCGGTTCAATTTCAGCCCCTGAGTTTTACGGCCGGGGGCATACCTATCTACCAGATGGATAAAGGAAAAACGCTTGCGGTGGGCGTACAGGCCCCGGGATCTTCAGGAGGTAACCAGGTATTAGTATCTTCCGGTGGCTGGACAGTTGTTACGCAGGGAGTATTACCCTTTGAGCGTTATTCCATCAGTGGTGCGAAAGATGGCAAAACATCATGGAGCTACCCCAATCTGTGGCCAGGTCTGCATGCCGCCCATGAAGCTCCGTTGCCCGAATTTCCCGGGGAGCTGATTGGCCCTACGAGGTTACTGGGCGGAACGATCCATATAAAGGGCCTGGCGGAGCCGCTATGGGCAATTAACAGTAACCATGGAATGGTCTATGTGTTTACTATGGACGGACTATTTGTTGCTACGCTGTTTGAACCCATGCGTACCGGTAAACAGTGGTACATGCCTGTGGCAGAACGGGGAATGGCAATGGAAGGATTAAGTCTTGGAGAAGAAAATTTCTGGCCAAGTATTACAGGGGCGGCAGATGGAGAGGTTTATATGGTTGATGGATCGCGTAGCAGTTTAATTAAAGTAGATGGCCTGCAAACTGTTCAGCGGTTGCCGGTAACCAGTATAAAGGTCAGCAGCCAGGATTTGGTCAAAAGTATAGCCTTTCAGCGAAAAGCAGAGCTGACCCGTCAGCAGCAAATGAAGAGCACTATCCTGAAGGTGGCGCTGATGCCTGCTCCGATAGTGGTAGATGGTAAATGGGAGGATTGGAAGAACAGTAATTGGGTTGATATTGATAAGAGGGGCGTGAAAGCCAATTTCAATTCAAAGTCTAAACCTTATGATGTTACCGGAGCGGTTGCCGTGTCAGGTAACAGGTTATATGCCGGGTACCGCACCGGGGATGACGGACTGCTGAAAAATTCCTTTGAAATGCCTTTGGCACCGTTTAAGACCGGGGGAGCGCTGGACCTGATGATCGGTACCACAGCCGCTGCAGATCCAAAAAGAACTTCGCCTGTGGCGGGCGACCTGCGTTTGCTGGTCACGATCAGTGCCGGCAGGCCCCATGCTGTACTTTACCAGGCCGTAGTTCCCGGTGTAAAAGAAGCCGAAAAGGTGCCTTTTTCTTCGCCATGGCGCACCATCACGTTTGACCGCGTAAGGGATATCTCGGATCAGCTTGAGTTTGCTGCGGGCGGGGACGGAAGTTTCGAAATATCGGTGCCATTGTCTGTATTGAACCTGAAGCCAGTGTCCGGAATGTTTTTAAAGGGGGATATTGGCATCCTGCGCGGCGACGGCAGCAAAACCCTGTCCAGGTTGTACTGGAACAATAAAGCTACATCCATCGTTTCTGATGTTCCTTCAGAAGCTGCATTAACACCCAATCTTTGGGGCAGCTGGGAATTTTATGTTCCCTAAGGACGCGTATGCCGGCCGGGCAACATTAACGGAGGCTGTTTATCCATTTAAGGATAAAATCTGCATCCTCTTTCCAGGTAGACTGACCCAGTACGAAATGATTTTTATCGGGAAACTCTTTGTAATCAACTACAGAGCCGTTTCTTTTATACTTTTTATAGTTGCGAAGGTTGAGGCGGGCAGGAATAATATTGTCTTTGCTGCCGGCTGTAAGCAGCAGTGGAACATGCATCTTTTCAAAATCTACCTTTGCTGCCGCTGTTAGCCCTCCCCGGGTTACCTTTTTAGATTCCGGGACAATGTTCCTTTCGTATGCTTCCCGCTGCTGCTCCAGGGGCATTCCATTGACAAAGGCATACTGCCAGTCTTTAAAAGACATCAGGTAGGTCTTTTTGAGCGAAGTAAATAAACCCAATGACTTCCAGCCGGCTTTGAGGAAAGAGAATTCATAGGGAAAGACACCCCTTGGCGGAAAGGAATGTATGGCAATTCCTGCTGCTGCCAGATCACGGTTAACAATGATCTGTGTGACCAGGCCTCCCAGGGAGTGTCCGATTACAATTGGTTTTTCTGGTAGCCTTTTGACTATGTTTGCGTAGTGGTCTACCAGTTCAGAAAGGCTGAGACTGGCCAGTCCGGTATCATTTGGGGGGCTGTCCCTGAGCACAGCGGGAGGAGCATCTTTAAAAGGCCATGGAGGTGCCAGTGTAGTATAACCTTTGTCTTCAAAATAAATCTTCCATTCATCCCAGCCATTGTGGCTTACAAAAGCGCCTGTGATGAACAGAACGGTTTTTGTATCGGCAATTTTCATATAGTGCCGCTTAAGCTTCAATTTAAGTTTAGAAGCGAAAAGATCATTGTGCGAATGGCTTTGGTCTGGCAAAGCAGGTTTACTCTTGGTGATTTTTGCGGGAGGGTTGGTAATATTCTTTAATGAAGGGGTTCTTTTTTTATTCATTATTAAAAAATATCAATCTGCGTGTATAATTAAAGAATTATGCATCAGCAATTTACGAAATTTTGCGGAAAATGTCAATAGGGCATGCTGAAGATAACTGGCAGTTCCGGGAGTGTGGCGAATGGAATGCCGCTCCAGGCTGTTGGGGTAAAGAGTTGCTGTTTCTCCATCCAATATTTTTAATGTTTCTGTAAGAGAGCGGATATGTTAGGCCTGGTTTTTGTTAAGGGGGATTATTGGCTCAAAATTCGTTAATATCATTTAAATCGGGTATTTTATCACCCACAATGGGCATTATATTCCTTTACAATCGTTTTTATCAACTTTTTTAATTATACTTGTCATTAAACATATTCAAGATGGATCACGGCCTCTTACTTCGAAATATTGCCAGATATATTAAACTTGATAAGGATGAAGAAGAATATCTTATCCCTCTTCTGATGTCAAAAAAAGTGAAGGCCAACGAAGTATTGCTGGAAGCGGGTGATGTAAATTCAAAAGTGATCTTTGTTACCGGCGGATGTTTAAGGAGTTATGCACTTGACAGTAACGGATTTGAGCATATCCTTCAGTTTGCACCGCCGGGTTGGTGGATCATAGATATGCTCAGTTATATTACAGAAGAGCCTTCGAGATTAAATATTGATGCCATTGAAGACAGTGAGATCATATACCTGCTGAAGTCTGATTTTGATACCATCTATCTGGAAGTGCCTAAATTTGAGCGTTTTGGCAGAATACTGACCATGAACGGAATGGCCACCTTTCAACACCGGCAGATTGATAATGTAAGCCTGTCCCCTGCAGAACGTTATATTAAATTTTGTAAATTATATCCTTCCCTGATCCGTGACCTCCCCCTGAAACAGATTGCTTCCTACATTGGGGTCACACCGGAATTTTTAACAAAGATGCTGGCCACCAGCGTATTCAGTAAACAGTATTAATTGTCTTCCTTAAATACCAATAATGGAATATGGGTGCGGTAGGCCAGGTTCCTGGTCAGGCTGCGGTGAAATATGCGTTCAAAAAATCCGTATTCTTTTGGAACGGTAACCAGTAGGTCCATCTGATTTTCGTCAGCAAAATCAAGAATTCCTTCTTCAATATTCTCATGATCGGTGTAATAGTATTTGACCTGGTTCTCATTCCAGATGTCATGTAAACTTTTCAGTTCGGCCTGGGCGTCCGGGTGGGCTTGTCCTTCAATTTTATTGACATATAAAATGGACAGCCTGGCTTTTAAATTCTCTATGAATGCATTGATAGGATAAACGGGGACAGTTTTTGAAACGTTTTTCAGATCGCATGCAAATACCACATTTGCTATATGTTTAAATTCTGCATTATGGGGCACTACGAGCAGGGAGGTGTGGCATTCTTTGGCTATGGTAATGGTGTTGCTGCCAACGAGTGCTTTTTCTATGGCATTTTTCCCTGCCATACCCATCACCACGAGCCCCACATGGCGTTGTTCTGTGATCGTATTTACAGCCGAAATGAGCGGCCTTCCGTCAGATATAATTTCTATGGTGGTATTTCCGGCTACCAGGGGTTCCAGTGTTTCCTTTAACTGGCTGAGCTTTACATGGCTTTCCTTTTCTGAATGTGCCATTTCCGGTGAAACAGGAGCGAAGGTAGTGGTTACAACGGGCAGATAATCATGAGAATGGTACAGGATAATTGATGAGCTTTTGAGTTGATGGGTCAGTCCGGCGGCATATTTGGCGGCATTCAGGGCTGCTTCGGAAAAATCAGTAAGAACAAGAATTTTTCCGGCTCCGTGCAGCTGATAAAGATGTCTGTCAATTGCGCTTTCCAGTTCCCGGAACTGTTCTTCTGAAAGCGCCCGCTGGCCGGGATGTTCGATTGTCCAGTCTCCTTGGGATGACCGTTTGAGCAGAATCGGGTCTGGTTCACCGGTGATCATTTCAACTTTAAATTTGTGGCTGCGTTCGGATACTGTTACGATCACGTCCAGGTCCAGACTGCCGGTTTTAAATTTCACTGAAAATGTCTTCATTGGATTATATGTTTAACGGTTATGAAGCTGTCATCTGTGAGGATGGTCTCCGATGTTAAATAAGTCCTGCTGATCTAATAACAAGCGTATCATTAATTGGTTTAATATATACGATAGATTAATCAGCCCGGCTCACTTCAATATCAGCACAGGATGATTGGAATCCATTGCCAATGCCTCTGTAGTACTGCTGTGTGTGAATTTGTAGAAAAAACTATACTTACCAGGGAGTGCGGTGATCAGTTGTACATCGTTGCTTCTGGCAAATTTCAGGATACCCTGAACAATGTTCCGGTCTTCTGTATAATTGATCGTATACTCGTAATCTTCCAAAAGGTCCTTTAAAGCATCAATGTGCTCGTCTTCATGTGAAAGATGTTTTTGTTTGGGATCGATATTGAGTACCAGCAGTTTGGGACGGATCCAGTCTAAGGGGCCATCAGCATCCTTTAAGAGGTTTAAACGTGATACTGTATCAAAATCACAGGGTACAAGTACCCGTTCTATTTTTTTATAATTTGCGTCTGCCGGTACAATTAAAACCGGTATAGGACTTGTTTTTGCAATGCCAATCAGCTGCTGGCCAATATAACTTTCTGTTTGCTGTACAAGGCTGTTGTCACTGCCCAGGATCAGCAGATCGGGATGCTCGTCTGCGATCAGCTGATGAATTGAACGTAATAAAGGAAGCTCGCTGATCGCGGTCTGTATCCTGATGGAAGGATTGCACTTTTTCAGCAGCTTGTCTGTAAGGGACTTCAATTGTTCATTGATCTGATCTCTCTCGGCCTGGATATCTTCAGCATTCAGCTGTACAAAATCAGCCGATGGGAGCAATTGTTCATAAACAGATTTATAAAAACTTTTTAGCAGAATGATCCGTTCCACATCAACATCCTTTACGAGTTCTGTAGCATATATCAATGCATTGGTGGAGGTGTCTGAAAAATCTACAGGTATGACTATTGTTTTCATTTTCAATCTTGATTATAGGTCTAACAGTCAACTGTTCAACTGTTATGTCAAATTTTATGCCTTCTTTAAATTATCTGTCATTTGATCAAGCGCCGTCAGGCTGTTCTTCAAATCGGCAATATTCATTTTTGCCGTTGCCTTTTCGTATACTTCATCAAGCCAGGGATTGAGCTGCTCCTGTAATGCCCGGCCTTCCCCGGTCAGATAGATCAGCTTATTGCGCCGGTCGTTTTCATCTTCAACTCTGGTTACCATCAGTCGTTTTACCAGATTGTCAATCAGGTAGGTCATGCTGGACTTATCCCTGAGTGTCTGATCGGCGATCTCCTGCTGGTTTACCCCATCCTTTTTCCACAGGAATGAAAGGACTTCAAGCATCTCAAACGTCATGTTGATCTCGTTCTCCTTGATCTTCTCCTGTATGTATTGCCGTAGAAAACTTCTTAATTCTGCCATTGAACGTCCCAGCTCCCGCGCGAGCTCTACTTTTGTTTTTCTAATTGGTTTGAGGGTCATCCGTAAACAAATTTAAATAAAGAATTTTGATCAATTAATGAGCATGGTCACTTATTGCTGATCATCTGCTGACAACAAATGAATGTATCTAAAAGTTTAAGGCGCCCGGCAAACCAGCAAAAAAATCGGAGCGTCATATCTAAAATTTTCTGAAACAAAAGACCGGCCTGAAGCATTAGCCCCTGAGCTGTCTTTCCGGGACTAAATTTTTTTAATCCTGAGAAGCATCATAGAAGAGGGTATGTTATATGAGAAGACCGGTTTCCTTGATTTTAATATGGATGATCACAGCGAAGTTTACTTACGGACAGGATCATTACACTCACCTTTTCCGTTTATATGAAGACAATGATTATATCAATATATTAGGGAAGGGTACCGACAGGGGGTATACAAATGGAACCAGGATTGATTACTTATTTACCAAACCCCGCCCATCCCGTTTTTTTATTGACCGCTGGCTGCCTAATGCCGGTCCTTCAGCCATTAACACCTTCGGTTACAGCCTTACCCAGCTGATGTTTGTGCCAAAAGACCTTTCCAGGCCCCTGCCGGAAAAAAACGACTGGCCTTATTCCGGTGCATTATACATTACCCATAGTTTGCATTCTGCAGACGCTGATAAAAAAATTGCAGTGCATACAGAACTGATCGCAGGAGCGTCCGGCCCTTCATCTTTTGCAAAGAACACACAAACCTGGGCACACAGGGTGATTCATTACACCCGGCCCCGGGGCTGGGACAAGCAGATGCCGGATGATGCCCTGCTCAACGTCAACCTGATGGCAGAAAAAATGATCTGGCAAACAGAAAAATCGGTTGAACTCATTGCCGGTGGAGAGGTATATGCAGGGACAATGCTGGACGGCGCATCATTACATATACAATTGCGTTTCGGGCGTATGCAGCCATATTTTGGCGCTTATACTACTGCATATTCTACTCCTTCCGGTAACGGGTATTCCAGGTTCCAGTTTTATTTTTTTGTAAAACCTGCGATGCAATGGGTGGCCTATAATGCTTTACTTGATGGCGGTGTCATCAATGGCAAGAGTGATTATTATGCTGGAAAGGATGGTTCGGGCAGCAGCCCTGCCATTCAAAATGGAATTGGTATACTTGAGGGGGGACTGGTGCTGATTGCAGGGCGTACCAGCATATCCCTGACTGAAAAGAAATTTTCATCTGTGCTGAAGGGCGTTCCCGGGCAGGTCATCGGCAATATATCTTTTAGTTACAGCTGGTGAAATAAAAATATCGCCCTGAGAGACAGAGAAACACTGCTAATTCCTTTAAAAAACAAAATTACCGCAAACTTTATAAAATCTGTAACGTTAACTATAAGTCGGCTATTTATCAATATAAGAAGCACACTCCCTTGTAATCATTTCCTTATGGCAAAGTATACGTTAGTCCTTTTATTTTTGTTTCCCTTTGCAGTGTTGGCGCAAAATACGCCGAATATGCTTCCACAGAATAATATTATCAGAGATACTACCAGACAAACCGATCTGATAGATATCTATAAGAGTATTTTTCATTTCAATCCGCGGAGGATAAATCCGGATGAAAAAAAGAAGATCTATTTTTCTGTACTGCCGGTAGGAGCGTCAGTTCCGGGGGGAAGCGGAAATGCTTTGGTGACCAGCACGACCGCAGCGATGTACCTGGGGGACAGGCGTACAACAAATATTTCAAGTGCTACCTTCGCACCATACTGGAACTTTAAAAGCCGTTTTGGCCTGCCTTTGCGTTCCAGTATATGGCTGCCGGACAATACCTGGGTGATCCAGGGGGATATTCGTTTTCTGAGATATCCGCAATATACCTGGGGTTTGGGAAGCAGCCGCAGTTATGGCGACCGTACGCTGGTAGATTATAACTATATCCGTTTTTATCAAAGAGCTCTTAAACGTATCAAACCATATTTGTTTGCCGGTCTGGGATACAATCTGGATTATCATACCAGCGTAAGGAGTGATGACCCAAATGTGAGCCTTCAGGACTTTACAAAATATAACTATGGTGTAAACGGTAGTTCAGTTTCATCAGGCATCAGCTTTAACCTGCTTTACGACACCAGGAATAACTCCATTAATCCATTACCGGGCGCTTATGCGAACCTGATATTCCGCGAAAACCCTACTTTCCTGGGCAGCGATAACAACTGGCAATCCGTTTTTCTGGATGTAAGGAAATATTTTTCTTTAAATCCGGCTGAACCCAATCAGCAAAACACAGTGGCTTTCTGGTCATATTTTTGGAGTTCACTTAACAATAAAACACCTTATCTTGATCTGCCGAGCATAGGCTGGGACCCTTATAACCGGTCAGGAAGAGGGATAGACCAGAACCGTTATCGTGGCAAAACCCTGTTCTATTTTGAAGCGGAATACAGAAGGGATATTACCAACAATGGTTTGCTTGGTTTTGTAGTATTCGCCAATACCAATACCGTAAGCGGTTCTGACAGCTTTTTTACTTCATGGCACCCCGCTGCAGGTACAGGGCTGAGAATTAAGTTCAATAAAGGCTCCAATACGAATATTGGCATAGATTACGGCTTCAGCAAATCATTCAGTACGATCTCATTTGGTCTCGGAGAAGCTTTCTAAGCCCATTTAAGGATCAGTTGCTGCCGATATGATTGCGCGCTGGTTCGGTCTATATATCATTAATTTTATATAAACAGACCTTGATGTATAATAATATAATTTATACATTGTAGAAAATACCAAATATAAACGGATCAATTCTGCAATGAGTAAATTATTCTATATGATAAACAAGAGTTATGTAAGGGCCTGGATTTTAATTGTATCACTAAGCGTTGCCGGCCTCTCCGGCGTAAGCGCACAAAACAGTAGTTTATTTGACGGCAAAACACTGAAAGGCTGGAAAAAGATGGCCGGCAGTGCAACCTATCAGGTTGAAAACGGTGTGATCATAGGGACTACTGTTGAAGGAACCGGCAATTCTTTTCTGGTGACTGAAAAAGAATATCAGGATTTTGTACTTGATATTGATGTTAAACTGGAAAGCCCGAAAGGGAATTCGGGTGTGCAGGTACGGAGCCATTTTGATCCTTCCGGCAATCAGGGTAAAGGAAAAGTTTTTGGACGGCAGGCAGAAGTTGATCCGACTGACAGAAAATGGAGCGGAGGCGTTTACGACGAAGGGCGCCGGGAATGGTTATACCCGCTGTCTCTAAATCCTGCTGCCGGTGATGCTTACAAAAAAGACGATTATAACCATTTGAAGATTGAATGCATTGGTAATGAAATGAAGACCTGGATCAACGGTGTTCCGGCGTCATACGTGATTGATACACTGGATAAAAGCGGCTTCATAGCTTTACAGGTGCATGGCATTACAGAGGCAGCGGAGGCGGGAAAGAAAGTGTATTTCAAAAATATAAAGATACAGACTTCAGGGATTGTTCCGGCACCCTTTCCGCCGGGTATATTCGTAGTGAACTATGTGTCCAATACCCTGAGCAGCTATGAAAAGAAAAATGGCTGGGAGTTGTTATTTGACGGTAAAAGTTCAAAGGGATGGGTAGGTGCAGGTAAAAATGCCTTTCCGGCCCGTGGATGGCAAATTGCAGGCGGCCAGATCAGTGTTTTACCGGCAGAAGGAAAAGAATCTACCAACGGGGGCGACATTGTTACCACAGCGCAATTCGCTGCGTTCGACCTGTCCTTTGAATTCCAGCTTACGCCAGGAGCAAACAGCGGGGTCAAATATTTCGTTACCCTAAAGGAACAGACCCAGGGATCTGCAATTGGCCTGGAATACCAGGTGCTAGATGACGCACTGCACCCTGACGCTAAACTGGGCAGGGACGGGAACAGGACACTGGCGTCTTTATATGATCTGATTACTGCAAATAAAACCAGGCGATTTATCCACCCTATCGGACAGTGGAATACAGGACGCGTTGTGGTACATCCTGACAACAGGGTTGAACATTATCTAAATGGCATTAAAGTGCTTGAATACCAAAGGGCATCCCCGGCATTCCGGGAACTGGTAGCCCTCAGTAAATACAAAGACTGGAAGGAATTTGGTGAAGCAAAACAAGGGCATATACTGCTGCAGGACCATGGTAATAAAGTAAGCTTCAGAAGCATCAAGATCAGGAAACTGGAATAGGCAATGCTGGCCTCCATATGAATAATTCAAATAATTTGATCCTTTGTCATATTTATTTCGTAATATTTGTATAGCAGTATACGGGTATCTTCACGAAATACTTATAATTTCCAGCCGAAAGGTAACATGATCTGTTACCGCGAAACGATGTAATTATAATGAAACAACATGTCACACTTTACGCTCAAATTATGCGAAACTCCGCATGCGATCACCATTGATATTTTGGATGAAGCAAATTCAATTCAGTTAAACACATTAAATAATGAAATGCTAAACCTTACCTGGATCTGGGACGGCGCAAAAGACAAACTGGAAGAAAAGCAAAGGTTAATAGATGAAATTTATTATGACCTGATGTTTGTGGAAGAAACATTTGGCGACGAAATTGCCGCAAGCATTCTTCAATTGTTATACAGTAAGATCGATACCGTATACAGTTGAATTTTAACAATAAAAAAGAGCGGCTTCAAAGGGGCCGCTCTTTTTCAATTATTGATTGTCAGTCAAATCATCTATATCTCTCCCCGGTTCATTGCTTTTACGGCATAATCAACTGATCTTGCTGTGAATGCCATGTAGGTGAGTGATGGGTTCTGTGTGGAAGTAGAGGTCATACACGCGCCATCGGTTACGAATACATTGTTACAGGCATGCATCTGGTTCCATTTATTGAGGATTGATGTTTTGGGGTCATGTCCCATCCTCGCACCACCCATTTCATGGATATCCAGACCTGGCGACTGAGGGGAAACATTTGGTGTAATATTTTTAAATCCGGCTTCGGTGAACATCTCGGTGAGCTGTTCTATATAGTCCTTTTTCATCAGCTCGTCATTCTCATCATATGCAACTGCTATATTCAGCAGCGGAATGCCCCAGCTATCTTTTTTAGCAGCGCTCAGGCTCACAAAATTACTTTCCTTTGGTATGGTTTCTCCCATCATATGAGAACCTACTATCCAGGGGCTTAATTGACCATGCAGTAAGCTGTCTTTCAGGGAGCCCCCAATTCCGGATCTGTCCCGTTCCATATACCTGCTGGCATATAATCCTGCTGCATAACCCCTTTTAAAATTTGTCTCCTGTTTAAATACATTTCTGAACCTGGGCATATATCCGCCTCCGGCAGGGTTCCTGCCATCGGTGGCAAATTGTTTCAGCCCGTCATATTCAGCATTGATCCTGGCGCTGTAATTGTGAAATGCCACATATTTTCCCAGCACACCACTGTCATTTCCCAACCCATTTGGAAATCTTTTAGATGTTGAGTTCAGCAGGATCAGGTTCGTATTCAATGCACCTGCATTGACAAAAACTATCCTGGCATAATATTCTGTAGTTTCTTTGGTATTGGTGTCTACAACTCTCACGCCCGTAACTTTACCTTTAGCATCGTCATAAATTACAGACTCTACTACCGAAAATGGCCTGAGCGTTAAATGGCCGGTTTTTGCGGCCCAGGGCAGGGTAGAAGCATTGCTGCTAAAATATCCGCCGAAGGGGCATCCTCTCTGGCAAAGCGTTCTGTTCTGGCATTTGGCGCGGCCCTGATCAAGATGGATCTGGTTTGGCTTGGATAGATGGGCACATCTGGCACTGATCACATGCCTGTTTGTATACCTGCTCTTGATGACCCCTTTAAAGTAATCTTCAGCAGCATTCAATGGAAAACCGGGTAAGAACTCGCCATCAGGCAGTTCTGCCAGTCCGTCTTTATTGCCTGAAATACCGGCAAATTTTTCCACGTAGCTATACCAGGGTGCAATGTCCTTGTAGCGGATGGGCCAATCCACGGCAAAGTCGTCTCTTGCAGGGCCTTCGAAATCGAAGTCGCTCCACCGCTGTGTCTGCCTTGCCCAGAGTAAAGATTTGCCGCCTACCTGGTATCCTCTGATCCAGTCGAAAGGTTTTTCCTGTACGTAAGGATGTTCATTGTCCTTCACCATAAAATGCATTGCATCTTCCTTAAAAGCGTAACACCTGCTTACTATGGGGTTTTCTTTTTTTATGGCCAGTGAAGGTTCACCTATATGTTCAAATTCGAAGGGGTACTTGTTTGTGGTAGGATAATCTTTAATGTGCTGTACATCCCGGCCTCTTTCCAAAACAAGTGTTTTGAATCCTTTTTCTGTAAACTCTTTTGCTGCCCAGCCACCGCTGATTCCGGAACCTATTACGATCACGTCATAAGTATTGGCCCTGGCCGCATCTATGTTAATATTTGGCATTCTTTTTTTAATTAAGCTGTTTTAACAGGAAAATAACCATTGTACCGTCCGGGTACCAGTTCGTAGATGATCAGGTTGGTCATTACATATTTTGAATTCAGGTAGCCATCAATGGTCTTGTCTTTCGTGATCTTATAAAATGCTGAAAGTTCGGGAGAGGGATCTTTTTCAAGTTTCGTTAATAATCCCTCACGTTGATGGACCGATAACTTTTGAAATGATTTACTGAACTGGTCATAGGTTTTTTCTTTGAATGCTGATAATCCACTCATGAACAGCTTCTGATCTGCTTCTTCATAACAATCATCCAGCATTTTCAGTACAAAGAGGTGAAGCTTAAGTTCTTTGGCTCCCGGTGTTTTTGTTCTTGGAATAATCGTTTCTGCGATATCTGCCAGCAGGTTTTCCTGTTCTATACTTACATCAAGATGCTGCAGTTTGATGGTGGATTTTCCCTCCTCCCGCAAACATGATGGGAGCAATGCTAACCCGCCAGCCATTATTAATACTTGTTTGATGACTAAACGTCTTTCCATACTATTATTTGTATACGCTAATAAATATAGGAGTTTTTTACCTTGGAACTTCGCGGAGTTTGAGACAATTTCGATACTATTGCCTTATTCTTCACAGAAGATACAGTTAGCTGTCAGCACCCGGCGTCTGTTGATCTTTCCCTGAAGAAGCTTTAGTAATGTAATTTTGATTTCAGCATCTCCAGGATTTCTGCAAATTCAGGCTCCAGTTTGATCTCTTCATCAACAGGTAACCGTGTACCCTTGTATTCCACGAAATATTGAAATGTATCTCTCTGCAATGGCGGGCTGTGTGCCATCCTGCTGTTTTGAAACGACGAGAAATGGTTGTCCAGGTATTCCTGCAGCCTGGGGGAGTGGCAGGAAAGGTCTTCTTCTGCAAACCTGGACCTGCCTGCAAATCCGCCTGATTGGATCAGTTTTACTATCATGGCTAAATCTGATTAAACGCCGACACTATTCCATGCATTTGTTATTGAAGCGGTCACCTTGTCTGTTGCCCCAAAGAGGGTTGTGGATTCGGTGATAGTGGCCTGCTTAAAGTCGGCAAATGTTGCATTGGTAGGAACAAGGTTTTTATTGCACATAGCCTTGTACCACACCTGTCCTACTTTTTCCCAGGAGAAGCCACCCACATCAAATGCCGCAAGATAGAAAGCATGGTTCGGTATGCCTGAATTCAGGTGAACCCCGCCATTGTCATCAGGATCATCCGTATATCCTCTCATATTGGCCGGCTGCGGGTCTGTGCCCAGATCGGGATGGTTGACATATGCCGTGCCGGGGGCTTTTAAAGATCTGATGGCATATTCGTCGCCAACCAGTGTATGTTCACCAACCAGCCAGTCTGACGTTTTTACATCCTGGTTAAGCGCTTTTTGTTTGATCATTATTCCGAATACATCTGCCAGCGATTCATTCAGGGCGCCACTTTGATCTTTATATTCCAGATTACATTCATATTGTATGACGCCATGGGTTAACTCATGGCCTGTGACGTCTATATCTGAGGTGAAGGATGCAAATATAGTTCCGTCACCATCCCCATAGATCATCTGCTTGCCATCCCAGAAAGCGTTATCGTATTTCCTGAGGTAATGAACAGTCTGGATCAGCTTCATCCCGGCATTGTCGATAGAATTCCTCCCAAACAGCGAATAGTAAAAATCCCAGGTTGCCCCTGCAGAGTCGTATACGTTATCAACGTCCTGATCGCCCGAAGCTTTGCCGCCTTCATCTCTGATCAATTTTCCCGGCAGCGCCTGTTTATTTTCTGCGGAATAGACCAGTCTTGAAGGCTGTGGTATAACCGCCGCATCTCCGGAAATCTTTTCCAGGACGGATTTCTTTACGCCACCGGCTTTTAACTGCGCTGTTGCCAACGTATTTTTCTCATTTGGTTTCAGTTTGGCATATGCCTGGCGTCGGCCTCTTATTTCCTCATCCAGGCTTAAGTCTCCCAGATGTGATTTGAATAGCTTGGGCCTGCTTTCGGCGCTGGAGATCAGCTTCAGTCTCATGTAAGGGGGTATGAAGCACTGGATGGAGTGGCGGTGGTGCAAATTGCATGTGGCCGGGGAAATTATGTTTTTCATAGGTTTCCATTTAAGGGTGAATCCTGCATTGAATATACAAAAAATATTTTCACGGGAGATCAGAATTTCTGACTGATTTATATAATTGTTGCTGCTACTGCGTGGTGGTAAATCACGTTATCCGTAAATTCTATCTCCCCGAAGCATTTGTTATAAACGACACGTTTCCGCTATAGACTCAAAAAAATGTTTTCTATAAAATACGAATGTGAAAACTGTTTGGCACAGTTGCACTCGTTGCTGTTCTGGCCTGTTCATTTACCGGCTGTAAAGACGATCAGAAAGGACCGGATGCAGGGCAGGTGGAACTTGAAGCTGAGTTCAGGGAAATTTTGGATATAGCGCAGGACAGGCCCTGTGATAATGCTGCCGATTGGATGTACACTGCTATCGGTTCACGCGATTGTGGCGGTCCGGACATCCACATTGCTTATTCCGCAAAAAATTGATGTTGAAAAATTATAGCAAGGGCGGAACATTATATCGTTATATCCGCATTCCGTATCCCTTGCCGGGATCTTGTACTAAATATACCAAAAATCTTCGTCAGTCAGTTCCTTTAGTATCCCGTTGCGTTTCATTATTCTGGAAAAGCCGTCTGACAAGTGTATTTTGTCAGTTTTTTTTGTCCTGCTGATCATGAAGCCGTATACGTGGAAGATCTGTGTATCTAAATTTACCAGGTCCATCACCGAGATTGTTCCATACAATTCTTTTGTTAAATTCTGTTTCTCGTTTTCGACTGCGGTGAGATATGCTGCTTCGTCAAATGATTCGCCCAGAACTTCTATGTTACTGTTGATGAAATCTGTGGCGAAAAAGAGGGCAAGTTCCTCTATTTCCTCATCAGTTGCCCGTCTGTTTAAAGGACCTGTAAACTTAATAGCATCATTGCCAGACAGCAGTATTTCCATCGTTTCCGGTAATCCGTCAAATTCGTTCATGTATTCCTATAGGTTATAATTATGATTCTTCAGGCAAATGTTCAATAAAAATAGGTTTTTTCCTGAATTAACCATAATTTTTAAATATTAAATTATCATAAGAGGTAATCTTATGTTTCTCATTTTTAAATAGTTTGAATTCAGGTCTGCATAAATGTAGCTTTATGCGGTATGATCCAGATATATGTGTGGCAAAAATTCGACCAAAAAGTAAGACTAGCCGGCTACGCCGGCATGTAGCTTACGCAAATGAAGGCTACTCTTTCTGGCTCTATTCCGGAGGCAGTCTGATTTCCAGACAGATTCGTCATCAGATCCCACCTATAGATCTAATATAGTCATGTGCCGAATAAGGGGTATCATTCCAAGGCTGCTGTCGCTGCTGATCAACTTCATCTGTATTTTGTGATACAACAAAATATATATCTTCAGTTTCCATATCCCTAAGATACTGAGAGATAGTTGTTATTCCTAAAAGTTGTTTATAAAATTTGTCAGTCTATCCTTTCCATCTGCCTGCGGTAGTGCAAACATATTAATGCAACAGCAACGCAGCCCCACATCACAAAAAAAACGGGGTATGCAGTGTTATTGTGCAGCATGCTCAGCAAGGAAGTGATCAGGAAGGCGGAGAGATAACTCATAGATCCGACCAGTGCTGACGCTGTACCACTGACCGAAGAAGTTTCTATCAGGTACAGTGCTGTAGCATTTGGTAGAATAAAACCGAGCATAGACAAAAAAATAAAAATAAATATCAGCAGCACTGAAAGGGGGGCGTTGTAATATATAATCAGAATGATTACCGAAGCTGAGATCAACTGTATGATACTGGCCATCCTGATGATTTTTCTCAACTCAAAACGTTTTAGCATCCTCGTGTTCAATATTCCGATACACACGATCCCGACGGCCGTGCCGGAAAATACAAATCCAAATTCACGTTTGCTCAGTCCGTAAATCTCTATCAGTACAAAGGGCGAACCGGTAACGAAGGAAAATGCGGCGCTATTGCTGACTGCTCTGACCAGGGCGTAATTGATAAAGGCGGGGCTTTTGATGGAATAACCATAGGCCCGCCATACGGAGGGAAAATTGAAACGTTTGTCAGCCTGTGGCGGTTTACCCTCCGGTAAAAACAGCAGGCATCCTAACAGGCCGGTGCCGGAAATTACGGCCATCAGCAGGAACAGGTATCTCCAGGTAGATGCATCCGCCAATAAACCGCCGATCATGGGTGCAAGAATGGGGGATATACCCATTAAGATCTGCAGGATGGAAAAGATGCGGGCGGCATTGTTACCTGTATAGATATCATTGACGAGCGCCCGCGATATCACCTGGCAGGCGCTTCCTGCTAGACCCTGGATGAATCTCAGGATGAGGAAAATGAGAAATGAATGTGTGAGCATACAACAGATGCTGCAAATTACATAGGTGATCATCCCGATTCTCAGGGGGAGTTTTCTTCCCCATACATCCGATAACGGCCCGATGAACAATTGTCCGAATGCCATTCCGAAAAGGAACAAAGTAACTGTACTTTCGATACGTACGATGGGCACGGCAAAATAGCCTGCCATTACCGGAAAAGCGGGTAAGTACATATCTATGGAAATAGATCCTATTGCTGTTAAAATTCCTAACGTAAGTATGACCAGGAGAGTGTGCGGGCTTTTGCTCATCTGTCAGCAATAATAGGCATTGTTCCTTCATTTTCAATAGCCGGCAGGTTAAAATAAAAAGTAGAGCCTTTTCCTATCTCACTGTTAACTGATATTTTACCATCGTGGCGTTCAATGATCTCGGCGCTCAGGTAGAGGCCAATGCCAAAGCCGGAGATGTGCTGGTTCTGACTTCCTTCAACACGGTAAAAACGGTCAAATAGTTTCTCCAGATCGTGCGGTTTGATACCCATACCCTGATCTTTAACACTTAACTGAACCTGCCCGTCTTTCAGCTCACAAAATACCTCAATATCTTTTGCCTGCGGCGAGTACTTAATCGCATTGCTGAGCAGGTTAGAGATCACTGAGCCAATCTTATCCCGGTCTGCATAAATCCTGACATGCTCAGCTACTGGCGTGGAGATCTGGTGACTGGATGAGGTAAGCCGGCACTCTTCTATCAGTTCACGGACCAGTTCATCAAGATAAAAATATTCCTTTTGTAAGTGAATCTTGCCTGATTCCAAACGGGAAATATTTAAAAAACCATTGATCAGCGAGGTCATTTTTTTGATCTGGGTAGTTACCTTTTCCAAAGCACTGATCGTAAACCGGTCGCCGGTTTTCAATGCTTTCTGCTGCAGGATCTGTGTATAACCGTTCAATGATGTTAAAGGCGTTTTCAGTTCATGGCTCACCATTCCTATAAAATCGTTCTTTCGCAGCTCATCTTCTTTCTGTTCGGTGATATCCATGATCACTCCGGAAAAATGACTCATTATGCCTCCGTTTTCGGTCTCAATTTTTCCCAGGGCTTTCACCCAGCGTAAATTTTCGTTGCCCCTTGCAAAAATTGGAAATTCAATATTATAATGGGTGTCATTTACCGTGGCTGATCCCATTGCTTTGAGTACATCACCGCGGTGCGACTCAGGAATATGGGCAATTGCGTCCATATAACTCAGCTCATCACTCGCCTGATAACCAAATAATTCTTTCAATTGTGCAGAGACAAAAAATTCTTTTGTTTTATTATTGAGGAACCAGGTGCCCACATTTGCTGCTTCAATGGAAAGCCTTAACATTCCTTCAGCACGCTGTAAGTGCTTCCTGGAGATCACCTGTTCCGTTACATCCGCTGCAACGATCATGATCGTTGTGGTAGCGCCCTGTTCATTTTGTACAGGCTGGAATATAAAATTGTAATAACCGGTCCGTACGTGTCCGTTCTGCTCAAATGCAGTAGGTTCTTCGTTGCCAAAATAGGGCTTACCTGTAGTAAAAACTTCGCTGAGCAATTGCAGGTAGGGCTGTGTTTTAAATTCAGGGAGGACGTCTGCATATTTTTTACCTCTGATTGCGGCTGACTTGCCCAATATCTTCAGCATCATATCATTTACTGATTCAATGATCAGCTCGGGCCCGTTTAAAATGCAGATCGCTGTTGGTGCCTGCTGTACGAGGAAGCGGAACCTGGCCTCACTTTTTTCAACCTCCCTCACAGTTTTTAACAGGTCCTCCCGTGTTCCTGCAAGTTCCTCATTGGTGGTGATGAGTTCTTCGTTTGTAGCGGCCATCTCTTCATTCATGGTAGAAAGCTCATCATTCAGGTCCAGCAGTTTAATCTGGTTCTCTTCTAACTGCTGGCGTGACTCCACTTTATCGGTTACATCAATTACTGTGGCCATAACTGAGGTCCTCTGGCCGCTATAGTCAGTCAGGGGCTGATAATAATAGTCTACATAATATTGCCGCGGGCCGTTCTCTTTGTTGAATACCACTGGCTTTTCACGGTTTGCGATAGGGTTTCCTGTTTCCAGTACGTGTTTCCACTGTCCGGGAAAGGGCTGGTTTTTCAGTTCCGGAAATACCTCCAGCATTGGCCGTCCTATTACTTCTTCGCGGGTTTTATTCCAGAAGGAAAGTATTGAGGGATTTGTGAGTTCTATTACCTGGTTTGCCCCGCCCAACACTGCTACCGGGGCCGGTAGCTGGTGCAAAATTTCATCCAGTAGTTTTTTGCTTTCGGCAAGATCTTTAACCCGCGCTGCTACTCTTTTTTCGAGTTCATCATTCAGCTCCAATAAGCTCTGCTGCATGTTGTGCATCTCTTCATTTGTAGCGAATAACTCTTCATTGGCAGCCGTCAGTTCTTCATTCAGGGCCTGTTCATTTTCCAGGGCCCCACTCAGTTCCCGTGCTCTTGCCATTGCCTGGCGGTGAAGATTGCGTTCAGTTACGTCTGTTGCAGTATGTAAAATGCAGTACACTGCGCCGGCTTCATTTTTAAGCGGCCGATAGGTGAAATCATAATAAAAAGTTTGTGTTTTTCCTTCAGCAGGCAGCTGCGCAGGTGTATCAAAAGCCTGATAGGTAATTCCCGTATTCCAGACATTTTTCAGCAGTTCAATAAACTGTTGTCCTGCCAGTTCGGGGACGGCCTCTTCAAGTGGTTTACCAATTATACCTTTGTTTTTACCCCAGAAACTGAGCATTGCATTATTCGCAGTCTGGATAATGAGTTCTTCGGTGCTATATACAGCAGTGGCGGCAGGTGACAGGGAAAGGATTTCGATTAACTCTTTGTCGGTAAAGATCTGGTATTGATTATTCATTTAATAACTCAGTAATGTGGTCAATAACGTCTTAATGGCAACGTGAAACGTATATTGTTATTGTAGACATCAGGGTATTGGTCACTAATTGTTGCAATGATATATTTTGTTATTGATACTATAAAGGTATAGCTTGCTATTGATAAAAAAGGTATCTGGGACACATTTTCTTACAGACACTATCTGGTCCTAGCCGCAATTTTGAAGGACGGATGGGTGCTGGCGTGATTCCCGTAACCGGCTGAAGATAACATTGATCCCCTAATTTGTTTATAATTTATTTCTATAACCTCAACAATTACACAAATAACAATAGTTGGTTTGCTGAAAAAAGGAAATAGTTTTATTTTTTTTATTAACCTATAATTTAATACTTCCAATAGTTTGGTTTACCGGTATGAAATATCACTTTACCTATATATAAATACATTTCACGTAATGAATAATAGTTAAAATGCTGATTCATAAAAGAGTTGATTTGATTTTAATTGGAATAATTTAATTGTAAAGTTATCGTGTTTATCGTAATTTGTGTTTTAATTGAAAAGTATTATTGCTGTATGATAAGATAGGGGCGGATCGGGATTTCCAATTTGTCAAAACAAAATATTGTTTTGATATTGTGAGCAAGATAATGTCAGAACAGTCAATTTAATCTATTATTTGTTTGCAAAAACCTTTTAATATACAAATGAAAACTCTCAAAACCACCATGTCTCCTGGTTTACATGTTATAGGTGATGTAGTGAATATTTCTAATATCAAACACTCTTAGCCAATGGCAACAGCAAATAATTCTACCCGAAATGCGAATGCCGTTAAAAAAGCAGGCCGTGAAATACATACTACCGCTAAGGGCAAAATTGCTTTTCATCAGGATATAAAACAGAAAATAAAGAAAGGCGGACTGGAAGTGGTGACTTATTATAATAAGTATATTGAATCATTATTGTCCATTCACAAAGAGAGCAGTGAATCGCTGAACTGGGATAACTTAATAAACGAACCGGAGCCAAAACTTCCATTAAGGCTGTCTCTGAACCAGGATAAGGCCGAACAGGAATACCGTGACTACCAGCCTACAGTTTTAGATAAAATGCTTGGGCAAAGTAAAAACAGGAAGAAGGAGCTTTTAAAAAAAGCAGAACTGGCAAAACGTGAGGATGACCTGGTCTATAACGCCACACTCAGGGAATTCAAGAGTAACCATCAGAACTGGACAACCATTCAGCTCATTACCAAAGGGATCAGAGAGGCAAACCCTGCAGCCTATAAGGATGCCATTGAATTCTTTGATCCGTTCCGGCAGATCAGCCGGTTTGGCGCCATACTTCAATATGAAACCTTCAGCGAACATATTGTTGTGAACCTGCATTTGAACTCAACTGATATTGTTCCTGATTATATTGTCACTGAGGCGTCCCCCGGTAAGGTTTCACACAGTGAGATGCCGGCGCCTGCATTTCATGAGCTTTGCCACCGTCATGTCTGCTGCAGTGTTTTAAGGGTTGGCAGGGAGACTTTTGCCTTATTGCCTGTTAAATATGTATATGTAAATGTTTATTCAAGCTTGCTGAATACCTCAACCGGGCTTGCAGAAAGTAAGGTAGTACTCTCCGTAAAATTCAATCCTGATGACTTAATGAAGCTAAACTTTAATACGCTAAACGGAGCAGACTACCTGGCTAATTTTCAGCACAATCTTGATTTCTCTGTCAGCAAAGGTTTTTCAGCTGTTGTGCGCATGAGCTGAGGGTGTGTCCGAACCTATTTTAATTGATACAATCAAAAATAAATCTGGCTGAATGCTGTTTTTGACGAATGGGAGCTGTATTTGTTCTTTTTAGGCAGACCATATTTTTATCAGCGCCAAAAAAATAACGCGCATTGAAAAGAAAAAACCTGTATATGTTTTGAAATCCGTAATATCGCAGATGATTACCAAATCTAATATCTGTGCAGCAACGCATATGCTAATCTAATGATCAAATCATCTGTCAAACCAAATGAATCTGAATTACTTGCCAGGCTGCGCGAGGGTGATAAGGTAGCGTTTGAGTATTTATATATACAGTATAGCCCTAAGTTATACATGAATATATTCAAGATGGTGAAGGATGAATTTGTAGCAGAAGAACTGATCCAGGAACTATTTACCAGGGCCTGGCTGAGGCGTGGGGAACTCGGAGGAGTAAGTAACTTTCAGGCTTATCTGTATCGGGTTGCGCAAAATCTTGTCCATGATTTTTTTAGAAAGATAGAGCAGGATAAAAAGATGTTTGCTCATTTTCAGCGTGTAGCTACTGCCAATTATGCGCATGTAGAGGAAGCCTTAGATTTAAAGGAGAGTGAGCAGCTGTTGTCTAAGGCACTCAGTCAATTGTCACCGCAGCAGCGTAACGTATATGAGTTTTGTAAGATAGAAGGCTGCTCTTATAAAGAAACGGCTGAAAAAATGGGTATTTCAGCGCATACTGTCAAAGAATATCTGAGTAAAGCCAATCAATTGGTGAAGAATTACCTGCTTTCAAATATGAATGTGACGTTTGGATTGATTTTGTTGATCGGATTAAAGCAAAAAGTGTGACGTTTCTGAAAATCCAATAATTATTTTTTAATTGATCCCCCCATTTTTGAATTCTGTACGTCTTTAGTGAAATATCCATTAGATATGAAGCAGGACGCAGATCAGATTTTTAAGAAATTCCTAAATAATGAGTGCTCGGAGGCGGAAGTCAGACAATTGGTAAAACAGCTTGCCGATACAAATGCGGATACTGTATTTAATGACCTGATTCTTGCCCAGCTCACACAAAAAGTGGATGCTGATGATATTTCCGACGAACTGCGTGTTAAACTGGCTGCCAGGTTTCGGAATATCATAGAAGAAAATGCTGACCTACAGCATACTATTCCGTTGGCGCATGAGCGTTTTCCTAAAAGGGCTACCCTAAGGAGGTTGAAATATGCCGCTGTTGCCGCTTTGGCAATCTGTGTTTTGTCTGCAGGGCTTTATGTATATCAATATAACAATCATCCGCAGCAGCAGATCAGTAAGGAGAAATCTTTCAGCGATGCGGCTCCCGGAGGTAATAAAGCGGTACTTACATTGGCCAATGGAAAACAGATCCTGCTCACAGATGCAGGAAACGGTGTACTTGCCAAAGAGGCGGGAATGAGGATCACCAAAACTGCAGACGGGCAGTTGGTTTACCATATCGATTCCGCAGGCTCCTCTTCAGCTAATAATGAATTATCGTACAATACCATCTCCACTCCCAGGGGCGGGCAGTACCAGGTAAACCTGCCGGACGGCAGTAAGGTATGGCTGAACGCGGCTTCCTCATTAAAGTTTCATGCAGATTTCAGCAAGGCAGAAAAACGTGATGTTATCCTTACAGGGGAAGCCTATTTTGAAGTGGCCAAAGATAAACACAAACCCTTTACCGTTAGTACGGGCAGGCAGTCTCTTGAAGTGCTGGGAACGCATTTTAATGTGAGTGCTTATGCCAATGACAACAGCACGAAAACTACGTTGATTGAAGGTGCTGTGAGCATCACCTCAAGTCATGATAGGGTATTGTTAAAGCCGGGGCAGCAGGCTGAATTAATTGGCTCGCTAAAAGTATCTGACGTAGATGCTGAGGAAAGCATTGCCTGGAAGAAAGGGTATTTCAGTTTTGATGATGAAGAACTGGAAAGCATCATGAAAAAAATATCAAGGTGGTATGACGTAGACGTAGCATACAAGGATGCAGCCCTGAAACATGAGCTTTTTGCTGCTTATGCGAGCCGTTTTTCCAATGTATCCTTACTGCTGAAACGGCTGAACCAAGTAGGAAAGGCCCACTTTGAACTAGAGGGCAGGATTATACAGATCAGCTGGAAAAGATAAGCTGATCCTCAACGTAAAAACAAGGCTTAACCAGCCATTCCAATAACAATTATCAACAAACCAAACCGCAATGACCCCGATACAGAACTCAAGCTAAGCTATTGCTTTACAGACAAAACGGTTTAGCTAAATAATCAGGAACACTCGCGATGTCCCTGATTAACCTGGTTAAACTTACATGCAACGTCAATCACATTCTTAATTTTAAACAGGTACATAAATGTATAAAAATTTTACTATTAATTTCTGTAGCCCTTCGCGCTACAGGAGGAAATTCATGCTTGCTATGAAGCTGACAACTCTTCTACTTTTTGCCGCAATGATGCAGGTGAGCGCAGCCGGCTTTGCACAGCGGATCAGTTTTAAACAAAAGAACGCCAGCCTGAAGCAGGTGTTCAAAGAAATCAACAGGCAAACAGGGTACAGTGTATTCTGGTCGCCCGAACTGATAAAAAACGCGCAGCTGCATGACGTTGATTTTAAAGATGCCCCCCTTAAAGAGGTGCTGGATGATTGCTTCAGGGATCTTTCCTTGACCTATCTTATTGATGAACAGAATGTCATTGTGAGGGAAAAACCTGTAGTACAGCTTTCCGCTCTGCAAAAAGCTATCATTGTTAAGGGTAAGGTTACTGATGAAAACGGGCTGCCAATTCCGGGTGCCGGAGTGAACGTTAAAGGAGCAGCAGCGGGAACCTCTACTGACGGAAAGGGTAACTATACTATTTCTGTTCCTGATGGTAGTGCCACACTTGTGTTCACTTTTATCGGGTATACCACACAGGAAATTGCTGTAAACAACCGTACCCAGGTTGACGTAAGTATGAAACCTGATGTTAAAGCTTTATCAGAAGTTGTTGTAGTTGCGTATGGTACGCAGAAAAAGGTAAACCTTACAGGTTCCATCACTTCGATAAAAGGAGATGATGTAAACTGGAAACCGGTAGGGCAGGTCTCTGCTGCTTTACAGGGAGTAGCTTCAGGTGTAACTGTAACACAAGGGTCCGGGCAACCGGGAGCCGATCAGGGAACCATCCGCATCCGTGGTGTAGGTACCTTGAACAACAGTAACCCATTGGTGCTGGTAGACGGTGTTCAAACTGATCTTAACAATGTTGATGCGAATGACATCGCTTCCATGTCAGTATTAAAAGATGCGGCAGCTTCCTCCATCTATGGTGTCCGTGCGGCAAACGGTGTGATCCTGATCACTACTAAAAGAGGTACCAGCGGAAAGCCAAGTTTTACCTATTCCAATTATTTTGGTTTCCAGAACCCTGCACGTTTATCTAAATATGTAGGCGCACAGGAATTTATGAACCTTTCAAATTTAATGTACACCAATTCTGGCGCCGGGGCAGTGTATTCCCCATCACAGATTGCCCAGTATGATAACCCCGGCCGTGACCTGAACCTTTACCCGGATAACTACTGGATGGATAAGGTGTTAACAGGCAGTGGCTTTCAGCAGCAGCATAGCCTTTCCGTAGCCGGTGGCGGCGAGAAAAACCAGTACCGTTTCTCTACAAACTACTTCGATCAGGATGGTTTAGTTAAAAATATGGACTACAGACGCCTGACTGTCCGTTTGAATACAGACTCCAAAATCAGCGAAAAGCTTGATTTCAGTGCAGATATCTCGGCTAATATTTCAGGGCAGCAGGAGATACAGGGTGTAGACGGTTCTGCATGGTACCAGTTTAGCCAGGCAGCAATTGCCAATCCTTTAAGTGTGGATAAATACACCGATGGTACCTGGGCAACACTGCGTGGTGGCCAGAACCCGGTGCGTTTACAGGATGAAGGCGGACTGTATAACTACCAGAAAAATCTTTTTATAGGAAACTTCAAGCTGAACTACAAGATCATTGATGGCCTGACCTTAACGGGGCTGGCTTCTGATAATTATCAGAGTACCTATAACAGTCAGCATAATAAAGCCTTTGACTATATCAATTACGGGACTAAGGCCGATATCACTGTTGGGCAAAATGATATTACCAAAGAATACATTGGCTACTGGATGCAGAATTACCAGGGGCTGCTGAACTACAAAAAGACCTTTGGCAAACACAGCCTGAATGTTCTGGCCGGTGCTTCCAGGCTGATGGAGAACTATGATTACCTGACTGCTTTCCGCAAGGATATTACCGATGGCGATCTATCTGAAATTGACGCCGGATCTGCAAGTTCTGCGACCAATACAGGAACCTCAACTGATTACGTGCTGCAGTCATATTTCGGCAGGTTCAACTATTCATATGATGACAAATACCTTTTTGAAGCCAACCTGAGAAGAGATGGTTCCTCACGTTTCCCTAAAGGGTCTAACTGGGGATGGTTCCCTTCCTTCTCTGCGGGCTGGAACATTGCGAAGGAAGCTTTCATGAAAAATGTGACTGCTGTACAGGAATTAAAGCTGAGAGGATCATGGGGTAAACTCGGTAATGATAACCCACTCGCTGGCATCGGTGCCAACGGTACTATTGCAAATTACCCTTATCAAAGTACTTTTAGTTATAACAGCAGTTATCCTTTCGGTGGTATTCTTAACACAGCAGCCAATCAGCAGAAATATGCTAACTCCGGCCTGACCTGGGAAACTACTACCATGTCTGACATTGGTTTGGACCTGGGCGTGTTACAGAATAAACTGAAATTTACGTTTGACTATTACAAAAAGACTACAGATAACATTCTTTACGCATTGCCTATCGTTAAAACTGTTGGTTTAGACCCGTCCTACCAGAATGCGGGCAGTATGGAGAACAAAGGTTTTGAGTTTAGTGCCACCTATAACGGCAGCATCGGAGATGATTTCAAATACACCGTTGGTGGAAATATTTCTGACGTTAAAAACAAGATCACTGACCTCAAAGGTGCAGATTTCCTTTCTACAGATAATAATAACATGGTTACGGGTTACAGAACAGGTATTCCTATCGGTGCCTATTATGGTTACCAGGTGGAAGGGATATTCCAGTCTGCCGCGCAAGTGGCTTCTCATGCAACGCAAACATCAAATACTGCCGCTGGTGATCTGAGCTATAAAGACCAGAACGGTGATGGCGTGATTGATTCTAAAGACCGCGTTTATCTGGGCAGCAATATTCCACGTTATACTTACGGATTCAACCTGGCAGCGAGTTACAAAGGATTCGATTTTTCTGCCCTGTTGCAGGGAGTTGGCAAAGTGCAGATCAGCACGCTGGCTATAGAGAAAGCGCCGGTAAGTACCGACGGAAACTTCAAAGAGATCCAGGCAGACAGCTGGACACCAACAAATACGGATGCTACTTATCCAAGATTGACCACCTCCAATCAAAACTACCAGTCCTCTTCATACTGGGTAAAGAGCGGAGCATATTTAAGGGTTAAGAGTGTGCAGCTGGGTTATACTATCAAACAGTCGCTGACCAGCAAAATAGGATTGTCTAAATTAAGGTTCTACGCTTCGGGACAAAATCTGTTCACGTTCAGTGCGCTGGCTAGCGATATAGATCCTGAATCACCAAATGATAACCGTTATTACCCTCAGGTTAAAACCTACACATTTGGTTTAAATGCAAATTTCTAAAAGTACTGACATGAAAAGATTTCAATATATAATTGCGGCTGTAGCTTTAACTATTCTCAGCTTCTCCGCTTGTAAAAAGGATAGCCTTGACAAGCAACCCCTGGATGCCTCCTCTGATGCCAACTACTGGAAGTCAGAAACCAATGCAGTTCTGGCAACAAATAATATCTACCGATACTTAGGTGATTTTACAGACAGGATCTTCTTATCCTGTGCCACTGATGACAGTTATTCATGGAGCAACTGGCCGGATGATATCCAATATGCAGGTAACGGATCGGCAACAAGCAGCAATGGTGTTTTTGACCATTACTGGACAAATGAGTACAAGATGATCGCAGCAGCCAATAACGTGCTGGATAATATCAACAAAGTGGGTGGAATAGCTGCCGACAAGAAAAACCGTTTGATAGGAGAGGCCCGTTTTTTAAGAGCCTATGCTTACCAGCAACTGATCGGTATGTACGGGGATGTTCCGTTGGTTACTTACATACAGCCGATTTCAGAATTTAACAGCCCAAGAACGGCCAAAGCTGCGGTGGCAGATTTCATTATCAAAGAACTGGATACGATAGCTAACTATCTGCCTGTATCTTACGCTACAGCAGATCTGGGCCGTGTTACCAAAGGTGCGGCCTTGTCTCTGAAAGCAAGAACATACCTGTATCAGGGCGATTATGCCAATGCAGCTAAAGCAGCGAAGGCAGTAATGGATCTTGGTGTTTATGGCATTGACAATGATTACCTGAGCCTGTTCAACGGTACCAATAAAGACAGTAAAGAGATTATTCTTTCAGGCCGTTACCTGGTAAACACCTATGCTAACGGAACTGCTACCTGGGTAGGCGGGCCTGCGGTAGGTGGCTGGTCACAGGTAGTGCCCTTGCAAAAACTGGTGGACGACTACGAGTGTACCGATGGAAATACCATTGATCAGTCGCCCTTGTACAATGCCGCAACTCCTTTTGAAAACCGTGATCCAAGGCTAAAATTAACTGTTCTTGTTCCGGGTTCAACAGTAAATGGAATTACTGTGGATGTTACTGCTGCAAATTCAATTGATGCATTGGGTAAAAACAATGCCTCTTTCTCCGGCTACTACTACAAAAAATACATCCCTGCTGTAATTGCCGGTAACTATGACGGTAACTCATCAAATGATATTGTGCTATTGCGCTATGCAGAGGTCTTGCTGACCTATGCAGAAGCAAAGGTAGAAGCCGGCCAGATCGATCAGTCGGTTTATGACGCCATTAATCAGGTGAGGGGCAGAGCGGGTGTGAACATGCCTGCAATTACCAGTGCAAAAGCACCATCGGCAACAGCTTTACGAACCATTATCCGCAGGGAAAGACATGTTGAGTTCCCTATGGAAGACAACCGTTTGTTTGATATCCGCAGGTGGAAAACTGCTGAGGCTGTAATGCCGGGCAATGCCTACGGAATTTTAAACTATTACAATCAGGACAGGGCAGATTATGGTCAGCATGTCCTGGTAGAAAAACGTTCGTTCAATGTAAGCCGTGATTACTTATGGCCTATTCCGCAGAATGAAATGGATTTGAACAAAAACCTGGTTCAGAACCCGGGCTGGTAAAATCCATACAATCTCCTACAGGCGGGTTTTGCCCGGTGCTCATCAGACAATTGGGTGTACCGGACATAAACCTGCCTGTTTTTTTATGCCTGTTTTTTCCGGGCCGGCAGCCCTGATATTGATTGTTGTGAAACATACAGAGGCCTTCAAGTAATTTTGAAGATGCGAAGTAATACCGGTACAAAAACATTGGCTCCTGTTGTTTGTTAACAGACTATGGAATCAATATTTATTACAGAAGCGCAAACTACGCTTCCAGACGGCGAAATCGCCAGAGGGCCAATCACGACTACAGATCATGAGACTTTCTTTTTTGATAATGCCCTGGGCACTATGGATTTGAAGCTGGAAATGAAAAAGGGAGATATTGGCTGGTACCAATCAGGTGGTACCGAAGTTGCGCATGCAGAACAGATGATTGATGAACTGGGGGTGTATATTGACAATCACTTGGGTAACAGTCCTATCGTTAATAAAATCAGTTTAGAATAACCTATCAACTCAATCCATTATTATATCCATTCTATGAAAAAAGTAATCATTGGCGCTCTGCTGATCAGCGCATCTTATACTATCGTCTCTTGTTCTGCTTCACGGTCAGCCACAGGGCCTTCGGGTACCGGAACGCCTGGTTTCGGAAGTGCATCAAATGTTTCTGCCGGCCGTAGTGCGGATGGCGGTACAAGCCCTGGCGCCAATCCGGTAACGGTTTCCGGAGCAATTGCAAATAACTCCAATAATGCCAAGGACTCACTTTCAAAAAAGGTGGATGCTTCGGCCAATAAAACCATTCAGTTCATTACACTGGCATCCCTAACGAGTTACGTAGCAGTTGAAACAAGCAAAATTGCGCAGCAGAATGCCCAGAATACTTATGTGAAAACATTTGCGGCCCTGTTGCTGAGTGATCACGTACAGGCAGATGCAGATCTGAAAACATTAGCCGATACTAAAAATGTATCACTGGATTCCACTGCGACAAACAGGGACAGCAATGACAAGATCAAACAGCTTTCAGCTGTTAAAGGCGAAGAGCTGGAATCTATATATATCCAGATGATGATTAAAGACCACGAGCAGGCCGTAGGTTTATTTGAGGAAGGGGAGGGCTCCAATGATCCGGAGGTGAAGGCGTACGCTAAACGTTACCTGCCTATGTTAAAATCTCATTTAAAAATTGTTTCAGCCCTGCATAAATAGGCTAAGCCTGAATTGGCTTAGATTTTTCAGGAATTCACCACCTGCTTCTGGTGGGTACGTTAACAATCAGACCTTGTCAAAATGTCCTGGAGAAAAGGCATCCTGACGAGGTCTTATTGTTTACTGCTGTACCTGCCAGGCCAGGCAGGCGGGGAAATTAAGTCATTTATTGATCCGTCCTTTCGTTAAAAACCCCAAATTCAGCTATTTCAGCAATTGCGCCTGTATCCTGCACCTGTATCCTAACGCTGTCTCCATAGACTCTTTTGAACCTGTGAATTTTAATCCTGCCGGTGTTTTCACCGGAGAACAGCGTTTTCCATACGCCGTCGAGGCGGTATTGCAGGTTATATTTTTTGATTGTAGGTTCCTTTTTGTCGGCAATAACGATCATATTAAATGCCTTTTCACCTTTAAGCCCGATCTCGAGCCATGGATTTTTAACAGTAGTGTTACTCAGCCAGGTAGTGTTGAAATTATCATCATTCGCAAAGTCCATGATATTCATATCGTCACTCCAGCTGCTGTTGGCGGGCTGGTACTTTGCCAGGTTAGGCGAAATGATGGGTGCCTCACCGGCGGGCAGCGGTTGTGTAGGGCCTGCATTTTTCCAGTTTTCCCCTATCTCCTTCAAAGCAGCAAGTGCGTTGTCATCAATAAGGCCGTCCCGGTTAGGGGCCACGTTGAGGATGAAGCTGCAGTAGGCATTATTGAAAGGAATGATATTGTTGTTTACCATAGTAAGAGCGTCTTTTACCGGAGTTGTTGGGAAGGATGTTTTCCAGAACCAGTTTTTCTGAAGTGGCAGGCAGGAAAGTGCCGGGAGTTTATTGCTGTCCTTTGATATATGCTGGCCTGCTCCCTGTTCATAAGATTTGATATCTGTATAGTATAAGGCCTCGGTAGGGTATTTTGCAGCGTTGAGGTCCATCACCAGGCAGTTTGGCTGGATAGATTTGATCAGGGTATAGATCTCTTCAAAGGGGACATCGTCATAAGAAATCCTTGACCATGGGGCATCCCATCCGTCAATGATCAGCGCATCTATCGCTCCGTAATTGCTCAATAGTTCGGTCAGCTGGGCTTTCACCATTTTGATATGATCAGGGGTGATCTGGTTGGGCCTTAATTTATGATGGGTATCCAGGATCGAATAGTACAGCATTACCTTTAAACCGTTGTCCCTGAAAGCTTTTACATACTCTTTTACCACATCTTTTTTCAGGGGGCTGTTCATCACGTTATAATCTGTAGTTTTTGTATCCCATATGGCGAAACCACTGTGGTGTTTGGTGGTAAGGCAGCCGTAGGTCATGTTTGCAGATTTTGCTGCTTTAGCCCATTGCACACAATCCAGTTTTTTTGGATTAAATATGGATGGTGAAGCTTCGGGATCTGCCCAGTCCTGATCCATATAGGTAGGGATATTGTAATGGATAAACATGCCGAAGCGAAGGTCTACAAATTCCTGCTGCAGCTGTGCCAGGGGCTTTACAAGCTGGGTGTTTTTCTGCCCGTATAAAGCCAGGGGCGCAAAGAGAAAGATGGTAAGTGTTTTTCTTAAAAAGGAGTGGTTCCGGAGAAGTTTCAGCATGAATTATATTTTATATGTTAATCTAAAATATAAATTTTTTTGAAATTTATGCTGATGTATATTGTGTCCGGGCAGTTTATTTTCCTGCCGCTGCTGATCACCTTTCTGAAAGCAGATTATTTCATCTTGTTTCCAATAACTTTGGCTGCTACATACACTGCCAGTTTTTTCAGCCAGCCGGATTTTCTAAAGATAGTTTTGTTTAACAGCACCGGCAGGATAGAGGAGACCACGTTTGCCGGCATTGGTGATTTTGCAATCCTGTCCATTTTTCCAGGCCGGTGTTTCCGCAAAAATAATTGGCTTACACTAAAGCTCCTTACGTAAACGCCCACGTCTTTTTTGATCAGGTGGCCCTGGCGGATATATTGAGATTTCAAAAGGGACTGAGCAGATTTGAGATCGTCTAGATTTTTGATGTTGTATTTGTTTATCATTCTCTACCGGTTATGTTTCAATGGATGCAGTCTGAATTGGCTATTGCATTTGCTGATTGTAACTTCGGTAAGCCTGTATTGTTTAGATATTTCTACAACCAGTATCTCTAATAACTTCGTCGGGAATTTTCTAAACACTGTCAAAGCACCGGATTTCATCTGCTTTGCGCCCCTCATGCGGGCTTTTCCTGCATAAAATAAACAAAATTGAAACCCTTTCCTGCTGAATATGTTAATCCTGAAAACCATACTATTATGAAGTTCAGAAACCAGTATTCAATAATGACTAGTGTAGCCCTGCTTACAGGCATGGCCGTTGGCGCAGTAATAGGCGCTCTTTTTGCACCGAAAAGCGGAAAAGAGACAAGAGAAAACCTTGCAGGTGCAATTAAAGGCGTGGTAGGCGCATCCCTTACTGATTACAGTGAAACTGAAATTAAGGACCATCTGGTGGATGATCTGCGTGCACAGACAAAGAAGGCCGCAGATCAGCTGACCGGCACTCCTGAAGAAGCGCTGGATTTAACAAAAACGACCGTTAAACAAAAAGGGCCTAAATCCAGACAGCTGCCTGCTGAATCCTAACCTGCACATGCCATGGCTGATAAAAAAGACGATAAAGACCCCTGCTGGAAAAATTATGAGCAGGTAGGAATGAAGACAAAAAATGGTAAAAAAGTACCCAATTGTGTTCCAAAGAAAAAGGCTGATAAAAAGAAATAGTTATCGGATATTGTATTAATATCCGATAACTATAAACGGCAAGGCAATTGTTGTACAATCAATAAACATATATAAGATGGAAAATCCGGTTAGAAATAATAATGAAGACAGCGCTCACAATATGGAGCAACCTAAATATCAGGATGAGGGCTCTGCACACAATATCGAGTTTAAAGGGGAGGAGCTGAAACACCGCCTTGAAGATGAACCGGGTAGCCTTGGTGTGGACCTTGACGGAACAAATCCGGGATCGAGGTCCCATCAAATGGACGACGGTTTATCTGGTCTGGATTTCACGGAAAACGCAGTGCAGGAAAATACTGATGACGGGCAGTCTGAAGATATCTACAGCCGCCGCAATGCGGATGATGAACATATGAGGATTGACGAAGAGGGGAATGAGCTGAGTGCAGAAGATCAGGTGTGATTTGCCGCACGCTCTCAACTAGCGAGGAAGGTATTGACGCCACAATCTCCTGAAAAATCAATTATGTATTAAAATATCATTTTTTTTATTTTAGCGCCTCAACTGTGCATTGGAGGAGCTGCACGACAAAGCCTTTGGTACATTATTTGGGATCAGGTAAATCGTAATTTTTTTCTGCTTTGGAAATGACTACGATTTATCATCATACCTGTGTTAAAATATCATAGGAGAATTAAGAAAAATGGCTGAGAGAAAAAACTTTGATTCAGACTTTTGCGGAAGTTTACCACTACATCATATCAACTCCATACAGAATTATGGTTATCTTCTGGTACTGGATAAAAGCAACTTAAGTATTATACAGGCTAGTGAAAACCTGGCGGAGCTTTTTGGCGGCAACGTGAGGGAAATCGTCAATACACCAATTGCTGCTTATTTTCCAGAGCAGGAACTGCACAAAATCAGGAAGATATCCAATGCAGGTATTACCGCAAGGATACCCGTTACATTGAGTCTTAAAGAGTCCTTCGGAGCATACAAACTTGTTGCCTTGCAGCATACCAAAAGTGATTGTATTATTATCGAACTGGAGAAAAGTGATAAAGATACAACCAGGAGTTTTATTGAAGTATTCCAGACCGTAAAATACATTGGTTCTGTGATAGAACAGGCAAATACGGTTCAGGAGGTGTGTAATATTGCTATTCATGAATTGCGTAAACTTTCAGGTTTCGATGGCATACTGATGTACAGGTTTGACAGCGACTGGAACGGGACCGTCATCGCAGAAGAAAAAGACGATCGCCTGGAACATTATCTCTCGCAAACTTTTCCCGCATCTGACGTTCCAAAACAGGCCAGGGAGTTATACCTCAAGAATCCTTACAGGCTGATTCCAAACAGGGAATATATCCCCATCCGCTTATACCCGGTGATCAATCCCCTGAACAACGCTTTTACAGATTTGTCAGACTGTAACCTGAGGGGAGTGGCGGCTGTGCACCTGGAATACATGAAGAACATGAATATCAATGCTTCAATGTCTATTCGGGTGATCCATAATGAATCTCTGTGGGGGCTGATTTCCTGTCACCACATCAACGAAAAATATATCAACTACGAGCTGTGCTCTATATTTGAGTGGTTGTCAGACATCATTTCAGGCAAGATCACGCTACTCCTGAATAAAGAAGAATACCTGTTCAGCAATGAACTGCAGCAGAAACGGATTGCCTTAACAGACCATATCTATGCCGTAAATCAAATTACTGAGGGATTGTTAAAAGATGATCGGGATGACATCCTGAACCTTTTTAAGGCAACCGGCGCAGTGGTCATTCTCAATGGAAGAATGGAATCCAAAGGTAATGTACCACCTCAGGATGAACTGGACAACCTCATGCTCTGGCTGGAAGGCAAACATATGGATAAAGTTTTCAGTACGAACCATATTGCCGGCCTCTATGAAGATGCCGCTGCATTTGCAGCTCAGGCAAGCGGGTTGCTTGTCATCCCGGTCAATCCTGACAAGGGAGATTTTGTAGTTTGTTTCAGACCTGAGGTAATTGAGGATATCAATTGGGGGGGCGATCCCAACCAGGCGATCAACTTTGAAAAGGACGGCAGCAGCTATCATCCCCGTAACTCATTTAAACTTTGGAAACAAACTGTGCTGCAGCATGCTTTACCATGGACCTCACGGGAACTGGAAGTGGCTGAATCTTTGCGGAATTTCCTATTTGAATTTAGAACCAAACAGTTAGAAGACTAAGAGCAATGATGAAGGGCGGAATGAAAGATCAGAATACCACGAAATATGCTAAAAGATATGACAAATATATTGTTGCAATTGGCGCATCAGCGGGAGGATTGGAGGCTATTCATGAATTCTTTGACCATATGCCTGAAAGTTCCAGCTTCTCTTTTATTGTAATACAACACCTGTCTTCAGATTACAAAAGTCTGCTTGTAGAGCTTGTGGGCAAACATACCCATATGAAAGTGTTTGAAGCAGCCAATGATATGCCTATTCAGCAGGATTGTGTGTATATTATTCCCAATAACAAGCTGATGACTGTGAGCGGGGGGCGTTTAAAGCTGGGGGATAAGTCGCTCATTAAAGCACCGAATACCGCTATTGATACATTCCTGCATACACTGGCGGTTGATAAAAAAGACAAGGCAATTGCGGTTATCCTCTCCGGCACAGGAACTGATGGCACCAAGGGTATTCATAGTATCAAGGAATGCGGGGGGATGGTCATTGTGCAGGAGCCCGGAACTGCAAAGTTTGATGGTATGCCCAACAGTGCTATTGCATCCGGGGATGTAGACTTCATTCTTCCGCCCCATAAGATCTATGAGGAGTTGTTTAACTATGTCCATGAAGAACCTGTAAAGGTACTGCAGAATGGGCATCTGGATGAAAATCTGCTGGACGAGATCTTTAGAAAAGTGCATGACCAGAGCGGCAATGATTTCAACCTCTATAAAACCCCCACTATCATCAGGCGTATCGGCAGGAGGATGAATGAAAACGGATTTAAAAAGCTGGATGAGTATGTAGATTTCCTTGAGGGCAATGAAAAAGAGATCAGGATTCTTGGACAGGACTTTTTAATAGGGGTAACAAAATTTTTCAGGGATAAAGACAGTTTCCAGATGCTGTCTGACAATGTGATTCCGGATATCATCCGGAATAAATCAGAAAAGGAAGTGATCAAGGTTTGGGTATGTGCCTGCAGTACAGGTCAGGAAGCTTATTCTATTGCCATCCTGATCAACGAATGCCTCGAAAAATTAAACAAAAAGATAGATGTAAAGATCTTTGCAACGGATATTGATGAGAAAAGTATAGAAATAGCTTCCAGGAACCAGTATCCGCTTGCTATTAAAAGCGAAATCCCCGTTGCACTGCTAAAAAAATACTTTGTCCAGGAGGGCAAGTTTTACAGCATTATCCCGGAGATCCGCAGGCAGGTGGTTTTTGCGAAACATGATGTGATCAAGTCGCCCCCGTTTATCAAAAATGACCTCGTTACCTGCCGCAATATGCTGATTTATATGAACAGCATATTGCAGGAGAAGGTGCTTTCAACCTTTCATTTTGCTTTGAACAAGAGCGGTTACCTGTTTCTTGGATCAAGCGAAACCGCAAATGCGCTGAAAGATGGCGTGGCGGAAGTATCAGGCAAATTAAAGATCTATCAGAAATCAGGCCCTATAAATTATGCCTCCTACAATACCTATCATACGGGGGGGAGGCTGCTCAGTCAAAACGAAAGGAGTAGTAAAAAAACCTCTGAAGTGCCGTTGAGCCCGGTAGAAAAACGGTTCAATAAATTTATCACATCTGACCTTGGTTTTGTGGGGGTCTTTATTGATAAGTCATACGTCATCCGTGAAGCGGTTGGCAATTACCGGCAGTTTTTGACATTACCGGATCAGAAAATTGAGCTGAACATTCTCAAAATGGTACCAAAAGATATCTCTGTGGTACTCAATACTGCTTTGCGGAAAGTATGGAAAAGCAACACCGCCGCCCGTTTGAATAAACTGCGGCTGCACCGTGAGGGAGAGGATGTTTACCTGAATATTTCTGTACAGCCGCCCGAGGAAGAAAGCGGTTATATGATGATTGTCTTCAGCGAGAGTATGACGGATATCATTCCTGATAAAGAGGAACTTGATATGTTGTCTTTAACAGGTGAACAGCATAGTGAATACATTTATGAGCTGGAAGCCGAGTTAAATGAAACCAGGAACAACCTGCAGCTGTCGGTAGAAGAAATGGAGACTACCAATGAAGAACTGCAGTCTACCAATGAAGAACTGCTGTCTGCAAATGAAGAACTACAGTCGAGCAATGAAGAATTACAATCCCTTAATGAAGAACTTCATACGTTAAATACAGAGCACCAGGTAAAGATCAAAGAGCTGGTAGAACTGAATGACGACCTTGATAATTATTTCAGGAGCACTGATATCGGTCAGGTTTTCCTGGATGCCAGCCTCCGCATCCGTAAATTCAACCCTGCGGCTATTCATATGGTGAATATGATCGAGGCCGACATCGGCAGGTCTATTGACCATATATCAAATAATATCCAGGCAGAAAATCTTTCGGAGGATATCCGTTTGGTATTGCTGAGCGGCCATCTGATCGAAAAAGAAGTTGTTCTTAAAAATGGAAGCAGGAGTTTAATGCGTATCATGCCCTATCTCCGTAAGGACAAGCAGAAGGACGGGGTTGTGGTCACTTTTGTAGATATATCACGGATCACGGAACTGAACAACATGATCACGGGTGTGTTTAATGCCAGCTTAAGCGCGATCCTTGCCTTCACAGCCATCCGTAACCATGATCATTTCATTGTAGATTTTAAATGTATCTCCTTTAACAATACTGCATTGGAATTGCTCCATACCAAAAAAGAGGATCTGACAAATGCCCAGCTCGTTAAGCAGATACCGCAGCTTACCGAGGGAAACCTTTTCCAGAAATATGTGAACCTGGTAGAGAAAGGAACTGCGCTGGAAACAGAATTTAAGGGAACTGATGAACGGTGGTATCATCTGGTTGCCGTAAAAATGTCTGATGGCTTTGCAGCTACGCTTACAGATATCACCAGCCAGAAAGCTGCTGAACAGAAGCTGAAAAGAAATTATAATGAGCTGATAGGTACCCGGGAAACGCTTAAGAAATTGAATACTGATCTTGAATTGAAGGTACTTGAGCGTACGCGTGAACTGTCTGAGAGCGAGGAGCGTTTCAACCAGGTGTCCAGGGCAACCAATGATACGATCTGGGACTGGAACCTGGCCAATAACACCATGTGGCGAAGTGATAACTTTACCTCGATGTTTGGCTATATGCAGGATGGAGAAAGCAATTCGATTGGTTTCTGGTTCAAAAAGATTCATCCTGATGACCGGGAGAGGGTTCGTGAAAGCGTATATGAGGCTATTAACAGTAATAAAAAGCAGTGGTCTGCCGAGTACAGGCTGGAAAAAGAGAATGGCGATTATGCGATCATCCTGGATCGGGGAAGTATCATGCAGGATGATTTTTCCACTCCTTACCGCATGGTGGGCTCTATGGTAGACATTACCAGGCTGGTGGATGCAGAAACCAAACTGAGTTCAAGTGAGCGGAAGTTCAGGAAGGTGTTTGATTCCAATGTAATCGGAATGCTTTTCTCCAATATTGACACCAATGTGATCATAGATGCAAATGATGCCTTTTTGAATATGATAGGGTATAACAGGGCAGACCTGGATCAGAAGCTGAGCTGGAAAGATATCACTCCTCTGGAATATATGCCGGTTTCTGATGCTGCAATAGCACAGGTAAGGAAAAATGGTGTTTGCCCACCTTTTGAAAAACAATACCGCTGCAAAAACGGTGAGGTCATCACTGTGATGATCGGCTCTGCCTTACTGGATGACAGTAATACGCATGAAGTGGTTACTTACGTCATTAATGTAACGGAGCAGAAAAGGATAGAAGAGCGGGAAAATGAACTTCAGAAACTGATAAAAAAACAACAGGACGAATTTTACAGCATCTTTAAAAATGCACCTGCACTCATTACCATCCGCCGCGGGGCTGACCTTGTTTATGAGTTTACAAATAATGCTTTCATTGAATTTTATGGCGAGCGGAACTATATCGGTGTTCCCTCGGCCGAAGTCCGTCCTGAAAATTTAGATTCCAGGCTTCGGAAAATGGAACAGCATGTGCTTCAGACAGGGGAAACCTATGTGGCCAAAACATTTCTGGTTCAGCGGATGAATGAAAAAAACGAGGTTTCTGATTACTGGTTTGATTTTATTTTCACCCCTGTATACACCGAGGCCGGAGAAATTGACGGGATTGCGTTTTTTGGGTTTGATGTTACAGAGCTGCTGAAAGCGCAGCAGGCTACAAAAGAACTGATGCAAAGAAAAGATGAATTTATGAGCATTGCCAGTCATGAACTGAAGACACCGATCACCAGTATCCAGGGCTTTTTGCAGCTTGCTTTGAGGCTGGCTAAGAAGAACCAGTCTGGCAACCAGATGCTCAACTTTATCGAGAAAGCAAACCGTCAGCTGGTGAACCTGACCTCACTGGTAAATGATTTGCTGGATGTAACTAAAATACAGGCTGGTAAAATGCAGTTCAACTACAGTTACTTCAACATCAGGGAAATGATTGAAGAATGTATTGGTGATATGCAGGATACCGGAAGCCATCAATTGGTCATAGAACATACCGATGATGTACAGGCTTATGCCGATCAGCACAGGATTGAACAGGTAATCAATAATTTCCTGTCTAATGCAATTAAATACTCTCCGGACAACAAAACGGTAATTATATACACCGAACTGATAGCTGATGAATTACAGGTTACTGTTAAAGATTTTGGGCTGGGCATCCCGCCGGATAAAACCGAACAGGTGTTTGACCGGTTCTTCCGGGTCAATGACAGCTCATCTATGATCTCTGGCCTGGGGCTGGGCTTATATATCTCTTCAGAGATAGTAAAGCGTCATGGAGGTACTATTGGCGTAAAGAGTACCATAGATGAAGGGTCAGAATTCTGGTTCAGAATTCCGCTGAAAACGGAGGGTGGGACTGATAGCCTTTAAATTGCACCCTCGTATACAATTATGATTTTCAAAAACACTGTATTCCTGCTTCAGGTTTTTTCATTTTGGACACAATAATAAGGGTTCCGGCTACTTTTTATTTTTCATTATAATTGACATTTGTACTATCATTTGTTATTATAATAAAAATATTATGAATAGTATAAAAAAAGTGGAATTAGGAAGTCAGGGATTAGTAGTTTCGTCAATAGGGTTGGGCTGTATGGGGATGACCCAGATTGCAGGTAATGATATTTATGGCAAAGCCGATGAAGCGGAGGCTATTGCTACCATTCACCGCTCTCTGGAACTGGGAGGAAATTTTCTCGATACGGCAGATCTTTACGGGCCATTGCTCAATGAAAGGTTAATTGCAAAAGCAATCAAAGGCAACCGGGATAAATATATTATTGCCAGTAAATTTGGTTTCGAAATAGATGAGAATGAACAGCTGACCTGGGGCTATAACGGCAAAAAAGCCTATGTAAAAAAGGCAATTGAAAGATCTCTTAAAAACCTGGGCACAGATTACATTGACCTTTATTATCTGCACAGGCTTGACCCGGATACTGCTATAGAGGAAACGGTGGAAGCAATGGCCGAACTGGTAAAAGAGGGTAAAGTGGGTTACATAGGGCTTTCTGAAGTTTCGTCTGAAACTATCCTCAGGGCACATCAGATCCATCCTTTAACTGCGGTACAGACGGAATATTCCCTATTTGAACGGACAGTTGAAGAAGCGGGTGTGCTGGATACCTTAAAGGAACATAAAATTGGATTTGTGGCTTACTCCCCTTTGGGAAGAGGCTTTTTGACAGGTGATATTCAAAGTCCGGATGATTTTGATGCCAGTGATTTCAGGCGGAATATTCCACGGTTCAGTAAAGAAAATTTTCATAAGAACATAGACCTTGTCAATGAAATCAAAAAGCTGGCCGCTGAAAAGGAAGTGACCCCATCGCAGCTTGCCCTGGCTTGGATAATTGCCAAAGGCCATTTACCTATCCCTGGTACCAAACGTGTAAAATATGTAGAGCAGAATATCGCTGCAACGGACATTATACTTAGTGCCGCAGAATTGGCAGGAATTGAAGCCGTTGTGCCCCTGGGAACAGAAACTGGCGACCGCTACGATAAAGCTACCATGGAATCACTCAGTCACTAAATATTATTGCCGGAATTGCTTATCTTAGCCTTCCGGTCCATCATCAATTGCGCATATGAACAAGCCTGTAAATGAGCCATACCTGATCAATTCTGTATCCGAATTGCATCGTATAATGAGATTGCCCAAACCCAGCCACCCCCTGGTAAGTGTGATCAGTTTCAGTGATTTCATTTATAAAGCAGATGAGTCCATGAAAAGTATCCGTTACAATTTTTACATGATCTGTATTAAAAAGGGCTTTACGGGAAAAATGAAATACGGACAGCAATATTATGATTTCGAAGAAGGCACCATGTCCTTTATCTCACCCGGACAAGTGGTTTCTATGCTGGACATCAATGACGAAGATATCCTGTCAGGAGAGCTATTGATTTTCCATCCGGATTTCGTCAGGAGTTATGCCCTTGCTAAGCAGATCAAAAATTACGGGTTCTTCTCTTACGCAGTAAATGAGGCACTGCACCTCTCTGAAAAAGAACATGCAATGATAGAGACTATTATGGGCAACATTGAGCGGGAATATGCTGCTGTTATAGATCCATACAGCCAGGATGTAATAGTTTCCCATATTGAACTGCTGCTGAATTACTGCAACAGGTTCTATAACCGGCAGTTTATCACCAGGAAAGTGGCCAACAATGATCTGCTTAGCCGTCTTGAAACACTGCTGGCAGATTATTTTGATAGTGATAAAGTCCATGAAACCGGCATCCCGACGGTACAGTATGTTTCTGAACAACTCAACATTTCTGCTACTTACCTCAGTGATATGCTGCGAAGCTTAACCGGGCAAAGCACCCAGCAGCATATTCATAATCAGCTGATTGAGAAAGCTAAGGAGATTTTAACCACCAGTTCACTGTCCGTCAGCGAAATCGCTTACCGGCTAGGGTTCGAATATCCGCAATCGTTTAATAAGCTTTTTAAAAGCAAAACCAATCTGTCACCTTTGAAATTCAGGCAGTCGTTTAATTAGGACCGGGATGGTCAGAAATTGATTTGATGCGGGTTAGAATAAACAAAAGAGAGTAATCTCCCGACTGCTCTCTTCCATTTTTTGTGAAAAAACATTTCGTGATTTATTAAAAACACACATGCGTGACCCATCCAGGCAACTACATCATACAAAGTTAGCATCTGTAATCTAGGGTAATTACCTGATCATAACGGTTAAACACCTGTTTTAGGTGCGTTCAACCGCATGAATCAGCTATTTTAGCGTCAGGCGACTATCTGATGGATCATTCTGGGATTTCTTCATTTAATCTGATTTGCAGTATAATTATGGCTTGATTTTTATCCTATTTACTACATTAGCAGCTGCATCGCTTTTAATCGCAGAAAGAAATAAAGCACTCAATATCACTGAAAAAACAATATATCCTGATGAAAATAGCAACCTACAACGTAAATGGCGTCAACGGACGGCTTCCCGTATTACTCCGCTGGCTTGAAGAAACTAAGCCGGATGTTGTCTGCCTGCAGGAGCTGAAAGCACCGCAGGAGAAATTTCCTGAGCAGGCGATTGCAGATGCAGGTTATAAGGCGATCTGGCATGGACAAAAGAGCTGGAATGGGGTTGCTATTTTGTCGCGCAGCGGAGATATTCAGGAAACCAGGCGCGGATTAGCCGGAGATCCGGAAGACCTGCATAGCCGCTATATTGAAGCTTTTGTAGACGGGATAGTAATTGGCTGCTTATATTTGCCAAATGGCAATCCCGCACCGGGGCCTAAACTGGAATATAAACTACGCTGGTTTGAACGGCTGACCGCACATGCAGCAGAACTGCTTTCGTTTGACAGGCCCGTGATCCTGACCGGTGATTATAACGTGATGCCTACAGAACTAGATGTCTATAAACCGGAACGCTGGGTAGATGATGCGCTCTTTCGCCCTGAAGTACGCGCGGCCTTCAAAAGTCTTGTTGAACAGGGCTGGACAGATGCACTGCGTAAGCTTTACCCCGATGAAACGATTTATACCTTCTGGGATTATTTCCGCAATGCTTATGGACGTAATGCCGGGCTGCGCATTGATCATTTTTTACTGAGCCCACAGTTGGAGGGGCGCCTACTTGCTGCAGGGGTTGACCGTCACGTGCGCGGATGGGAAAAGACCAGTGACCATGCCCCGGTATGGATTGAGATATCAGAATAAGGCATTAATTTTATGTTTGATCATGGAGTCCAGCATCAGGCCGATTTTATGGGGATTGGAAATCCGGATCCTTTGCGTCATGATCTGATCAGCTGAACAGTTTTTAATTTTATTAAACAGCTCTTTGTAGTAAATATAACTCAGATACACACCTTTCCGGGATGAAACCGGCAGTTGTTTAATGCCCGCAAGAGCGATCTTAAATTCCTCTGTGATCTCATCTTCGATCAGGTGTTTCTGACTGTCGGAAAAGCTTCCCAAATCCACACCCGGGAAATAGTTTCTGCTCAGATTTTGATAATCTGCCTTAACATCCCTCAGGAAGTTTACTTTTTGAAATGTAGAGCCCAGTTTCATCGCGAAAGGTTTAAGATGTTCATATTGTGATTTATCACCCTCTGTAAATACGCTAAGGCACATCAGGCCTACTACTTCAGCGGATCCCAGGATATACTTTTCGTATTTTTCGTTGCTGTAGATCCCAGGTTCAAGGTCCATCTCCATGCTCTTTAAAAACAGGTTGATCATTTCATGGTCTATGTGGTTCTCGTTGACCACCTTTTGAAAGGAATTGAGCACAGGGTTGAGGCTGATGCCAGATTCGATGGCTTCAAAACAATCCCTTTTAAATTTTTCAAGCAGATATTTTTTGTCATAATCATGGAAGCTGTCTACAATTTCATCAGCAAAACGGACAAAACTGTAAATGGCATAGATAGGGCCCCTTAGCTTTTTGTGGAGAAAGTAAATACCCAGAGAAAAGCTGGTGCTGTATCTTTTGGTGGTTATTTTGCTGCATTCAGCAGATAGTTGGTCGAACAATTCTTTCATGGTAGGTGTGTTATGGTATTAGCTGTTACCTGGCCAGGAGCGGAGGTCTGCCTTGGTAGTAATTGATTTGTCACGGTGAAGCTGGTAGTGGAAGTCGTCCAGTTTCTGCAACAGATATTTCAGGGTGAGTTTCTCTTCAAAGGTCAGGTTGCCGGTCACCATTTTCCCCACATGGTTCATGTCCTGAAAGACTGCATGTAAAAGCTCTTTCCCTGTAGGCGTTATGGCAACCCTTTTTCCTCTTTTATCCTGCCGGTCGTCCCACTGTTTTACCAATCCATTGGTGATGAGCCTTTTAATCACCTCTGTGCCTGAAGTTTTCTCCTGCAGATTAAGGTTGATCAGGTCAGTTTTAGACATGTCATCATGGGTAAATAAAATAGCCAGGCAGGTAAAGTCTTCAGCGGTATGCAGGGCTGTTCCGTCAAGTGCTTTTTTAATATATGATTTTGCATAACGGCTCATGTATACGAAAAGCCTGCCGATATTGTTATCAAGCTGATAGGCTTGTTTTTGTGTTTCAATCTCATTTCGCCCCAGCCTGACATCGGGGGTATGGGCTATTGTATTGTTAGTGGTGATCCTGTTGTTGAGGAAACCTGTAAATTGCTCAAGGGTAAGCCGGTCATTTTGTTTATTCTCTTTTTCAAATTCTTCAATGAGTTCCAGCAGCTGGTGGATGATCGGATATGATTTCATGAACGGTACTTTAAGAGGCTGGTTAAAAGCATTTATGTATGGGAATATACTAATATTATTATTAGTTATACGTGAACATTCCAAATAGCTTTATGTTTGGGCTGGAATAGGATTTGTGTAGTATTTTTGCAATCGCATCTCCAGGGCTGATCCATCCGAACTTTTGTTGCTATAAAAAATTGGTTTCTACCAATCTGTCGGTTGGAGAAATCTCCTGTCAGCTGGGATTTGAATACCCGCAGTCTTTCAGCAGATTGTTTAAGCAGAAAATCATGATCTCTCCACTTGGATACAGGCAATCTTTCAATTAAACTCATTTAGATGAGCAGCTTCCGTGAACAGCCGGTAACTAATTGCCTGTTCCCTGAACTACAGGTTTTGATGAGCCCCTGGTTTCTGCCCTGTTTCAATTATTTTCAAAGTCAGATGATCCCTGCTTCCATTGAAGAATTTTTCCAGAACAAGATTAAAAACCGGATCAGCTCCGTTAACTGAAGAAAAGAGTGTCATAGATGATTTCAGCTTAAGATCATCAGGCCGTCCGAATATTTGATGTGCATCGCTACTTTCTAAGGTGAGCAACTCCTCAGAAATACGTATCAATCTGGCGCCCAGAGTTGGATGGGCCAGGAACTCCTGTGACTCCTTTATATCTTTAATTGCGTAAAACATGGAGGTTTCAGTATGTCCGAGACCCTGGATCTGAGGAAAGATGTACCACATCCAATGGCTTTGTTTTCTGCCATTTCTGATTTCTGACAGGGCAGTATCATATTCCCTGTTTTGAGCGTCAATGAATCTTTGAAGGTTATTTTGTGTGTCCATATGAATACTGATCTTCTTTATTTATTTTGTTAATCCTGATAAGAACCGCATCATCAGTTAAATCCTTCAGCGTGATGGAGCATCAGGCTGAAGGATGGAAAATCAGGTATTAAGGTTGTCCACCGCCACCCGCAGCTCCATATATTTGCCCGGTGGCATAACTTGCATCACTTGCAGCAAGCTGGACATAAATGGAAGCAAGTTCGGCCGGTTGCCCCGGGCGGCCCAGCGGAGTTGCGCCTCCAAACTTTACCAGTTTCTCCTGGCTTGCGCCGCCGCTCACCTGCAGGGGAGTCCAGATTGGTCCGGGTGCCACGCCATTTACGCGGATTCCTTTTGGCCCGAGCTGTTTGGCAAGTGATTTCACAAAATTCATTGTAGCAGCTTTCGTCTGTGCATAATCATAAAGATCTGGAGAAGGGTCATATGCCTGCTCCGATGTTGTGCCAATAATTGCAGATCCCGGTTGTAGATGGGGTAACGCAGCTTTGATGATCCAGAAAGGTGCATAGATGTTCGTTTTCATTGTTGCGTCGAATTCTTCAGTTGTAATATCGAGGATAGATGGCGTAGCCTGCTGGCGGCCGGCATTACTCACCAGGATATCTAAGCCTCCCAGTCCTTTTACAGCTTCTGCCACCAGCCGCTGACAAAATGTTTCTTCACGGAGATCTCCGGGGATGGCGATTGCTTTTCTGCCCTCAGTTTTAATCAGAGCAATCACTTCACGGGCATCTGCTTCTTCGGCTGGAAGATAATTGATGGCTACATCTGCGCCTTCACGTGCATAGGCTATTGCCGCTGCGCGTCCCATACCTGAATCGCCACCGGTGATCAGTGCTTTTCTGCCTTTCAAACGGCCGGACCCTTTATAGCTTTTTTCGCCATGATCTGGAAGCGGATCCATTTTACCGGCCAGACCGGGCCAGGCTTGTGATTGGCTGTTAAACGGTGGTTTTGGATATTTTGCAACCGGATTTTCCAGCTCTGATACAGCTGAAGATGCTGAGTTTGCAATCCCATTCATTGCGAAGGCTGGTGAAACTGCTACTGCGGCCAGCCCGGCGCCTATGCCGCCAATAACCTTGCGCCGCGTGATTTTATTTTCTTCTTTCATGGTATATGATACTTTCAATGGTTGATGTAATTTATTGGGTTCCGATGTCTATAACCGAACAAAAGTTGAAAGGTTTGGCGATTTTTTAGTTAATAAACGGAGGTGATCATGGCTGAAGAGTTTTCAACATTTTTTGTTTTGCTAAAAATATTAGTATAATTTTGAGTTATGGATTTAACACGTGACCAGCAGAAAAGTCTGATATCTATTCTGGATGAGTGGGTGCAGCATACCAGAATAATTCAATACATACCTCCGCAATCGCGCTTCGTATATTATATGGAGGGCAGTGTGCATTTCAATCTGGAACTGCTGCATGAGGATTATATGTTGAAATTTATCTTTTGTAATTACCGCAATTATGTAAATACATTCCTGGATCATATCCAGATACCTTTAAGGAGGTGGTTGATAGAGAACGATGTGAAACGATATATTTTCACGATCGAGTTCAATTCCAAAGGGAAGATGACGGCCAAAAATATTACGGTTGTTTATAGTGAACATCTCTGATCCTGACAGATTTGCGACCGTTAAATCAAAACCGGAAGAAAATTGTTATTCTGTAGCTAACCAAATATATTATGGAACATTATGAATTTACTGGTGAAATCCAGGGCGAATACCGCCAGATCGAAATATACCCTATGCTCAGTTTGTCAAACCATTACCTGATCCATTGGGATGGTTTTGAAGTAGGGGTGATTAAAAAAGTGAATGGCAAATGGCACTCGGACCATGAGGCCCTGGCAGATTACGTAGAAGAGCTGGGGGGCTTTATAGACAGGAGAGATATTTCAGTTTAAAAATATGTTAATGGAACAACTGAGCTTTTTTCATGAGGAAGGGCAAACACCTGGACTACCAAAAGATTTACTGGATTACCGGCCCGGGTTATTTAACGCAGACCAGAGTGAAGGTTTGCTCCGCAGGTTTATCCGTGAAGTACCCTGGCAGCAAAAAGTGGTAAAGATGTATGATAAGGAGGTGTTTACACCAAGACTCACCGCCTGGTATGCAGATCCTGAAACATTTGACTATACCTCGCTGAATAAAACAGCGCCAAATTCATGGACGCCGGAACTGCTGATGATCAAAGAGAAAGTTGAAAGTATTGCCGGAATACAATTCAACAGCGTCCTGCTTAACTATTACAGGGACGGAAATGACTCTGTGGCCTGGCATAGCGATGGAGAAAAGGCTTTGGGAACCCACCCCACAATTGCTTCGGTAAGTTTTGGGCAGGTGAGAAGTTTTGACATCCGTCATAAGGGTGATCACAGTTTAAGGTATTCCGTGAAACTTGAAAACGGGTCTCTCCTGGTCATGAAAGGTAACCTGCAGGCGTTTTGGGAGCATCGCATTGCCAAATCTGTGAAGCCTATGAAGGAGAGGGTCAATTTGACTTTTAGAGTAGTTGGTATATAAGCAATTGTGATTTATTCTTATTTTGTTTGAAAAATAATTGATTATTTATTATGCAGTACAAAAACTCACAGACAGGCTGGATAATGATAGGGCTGTTTTCACTGATATCCATCCAAATCACAGTTTCATTTTTACGTTTTGGCACAAATCATCTTCCTTTAGGAGTATTTATCGGTCTGCTGGCGCTAACGATAGCTGTGATTCTGACATTTTTCAGGCTGACCATTAAGGCTGATGAAAAATGTATTCACGTGATATTTGGGATAGGGCTGATGCATATTAAAATTTGCCCTGAAACAGTCAGTGAGGTAAAGGTGGTTAAAACACCATGGTATTATGGCCTCGGGATAAGAATTACGCCAAGGGGAATGCTGTATAACGTACACGGTTCAAAGGCAGTGCAGATCACTTACAAGGATGTCAGGTCTTCTGATGGGAAGCACAAAACTGTGATCATTGGCACGAATGATCCTGAACCACTGAAGGATTTTATTCAGAAGAGGTATCCGGTGCAGGGTTAAGCAGTTAGGTCAGTAGGCTACTATACACTACAGAAACAAATGAGGGGGATTTGTATCAATATACTCAGCAATATGTGAGGGAATATCAAGATCAATTCATCACATTTGCAATGCAGGTCACCGATGAACTTTATGTTGATTCTCGTTTATTTCCATTTTTGAAGGGCTTATTCCTCAGGGGATGGCTACATGATGTTGCTTCAAATAATCGGAGGGTACCCCCCCGTCAGAAGCTTTTCATGAACTACTATTGATGTCTTTATTCGCTACTTTTCAGGATTTTTAAAATATACCCAAACCTCCCTTTCGGACATTTCTCCGTTTTTCTTTTTCAATTTTCTTTTTTCGCTCTTTATTTTATTGGTCTTCGCCATATAATCAAGTTGTTGAGCTAACTCTTTACTTGAAATATCAAGACCTATTTCATCACAAACTTTTTTAATCTGCCATACATAAACTGGCTCATTAAATATTTCACGTGTTACTAAATTTTTTTCAATAAAATAAGAGTTTTTCCTAGCTGCTTTAGTCTCCTTAAAATACTCTGGATTCCCTTTTTTAAAGGTGGCGTAAAACTTCTTTACGGCAGGAGCATTTTTAATGGAATCTGAGATCAGGTAATCCACATTTAGAATCTGATTGGCCTTAAGTTTTAAGGGAGATGCTATCTTCCCGGCCATATCGGTTGTTAAGTTCTTCGTGCCGTTGGATAAAGCATACAGATGGCTTTCAGATATTTTAGTGAGTTCCGAAAACCCGGCGACTTCCAGGCCTACCGCTTCCATAATATGGTTGATTCTTTTCTGTAAAGTTTCCTTTGCAACCGAATCATCATTCTCTTCCATATTCAAATGGACTAAATAATCATCCCGAAAAATTATTCATAAAATTTGTTTTTCAATTTTTACTTGTTACCTTTACTATATAAACTTAATTCAAGCGACATCATGACAAGATAAATCACACCGTTATTCAATATTTGTGAAATACTTTAGTTATTAGGTATTCAATCAAGAGTCTCGTGCACACTCTGACAGTTACACCAAACGAGACGATAGATTCAATGCCCTTGTTATTTTTGTGTTATATTCGCACAACCATAGCCGGGGCTCTATCGTATTGCTGGTTTGGTGGGGGTCAGAGCCTGTGCACCAGCGGATAGGGCTCTACTATGGCTCTTCCACTGTATAAAAGGCTCTTCATTTTAAATTATTAAAACGAGAAGTATGAGGACAGCAGCCACCATAACGACCGAAATTCACATCAATTAAGAGCTTGTTGTGAACGTACCAAAGGTTTTAGAAAGTCAACTTTAGACCCTATACCCTCGCTGTATCACGCTCAATTATTTAATATTCCAGCCACCTTTAAAAAAGCTGAAAAATGCTCAATGGTATTGTTGTGCCCAAAATTTTCTGGTAAACCAAATTATAAACCCTGCAACTATGTTAAACCTTAAAGTCCATTCAATGGACAAAATTCCGAAACCACCCGATTGAAACTAACAAAGCGGCCGTTAATTTAGGTTGGTTAATGGTTTAGCCCGGCCGCTTTGTTTTTATTACTTCAATCAATCGCCTATAGTAAAATTCTACTTCCCAATAAAAATAAAAACAGCCATCATGACCATACGTTCTCAAAATACTGAAAAAGGCTCATGATAGCTTCGTAACATTTAAAAATAATACTTACTACATAAAAAAATGAAAGCGAAAAATAGCTTAATGGGATTGTTATGTCCAAATTTTCGAACTCAATTAGGGATGGTCACCCTGTTTATTCTCATGATCAATTCCTGCGTGAGCCCCAGGGCTATAGCTCAATCCGGGCTGCGCCTCAGGGGCACAGTTCGGTCAGCCCTGGACGGGGAGGCCTTAAAAGGGGCTACCGTAAAGACTGCTGATCAGCTATCCGGGGTGCAGACCAATGAAAGCGGGGCATTCAGCCTAACGGCGAAATCAGATGAGGGAGTCCTGCTGGTCAGCTACGTAGGTTATAAAACCCTGGAAATACCATACAGTATCACCAACACGGGGCCATTTAAGATTACCCTGCGGCCAAATACAGGTATATTGAATGAGATCACGGTTTCTACAGGTTTCCAGACCCTTCCAAAGGAGCGTGCCACAGGTTCCTTTAGTGTCATAGACAGTGCGTTGTTTAACAGAAGCGTATCCACCGATGTGATCAGCCGCCTGAAAGGAGTTTCAAGCGGTTTGTTATTCGGCAATGCCACAGCTACGAATAGCCTTGGGATAACGGTCAGGGGCAAAAGTACCATCTGGGCAAACAGTCAGCCGCTGGTCGTCCTGGATAACTTTCCCTACGAAGGCGACCTGAACAACATCAATCCTAACGATGTAGAGAACGTTACCATTCTGAAAGATGCTGCGGCGGCATCTATATGGGGCACCCGTGCCGGTAATGGTGTGATTGTCATTACCACTAAAAAAGGGAAATACAATCAGCCGGTAAATATTTCCTTTAACAGCAATGTGAACATAGGCCGTAAGCCAGACCTCTATTATGAAAGGAAAATATCTCCTTCAGATTTTATCGCCGCAGAGAAGTTTCAGTTTGAGAAGGGTAGGTATAATAGTTATATAGCCGATGGATATTCAGCGCTTACCCCTGCGGTGGAAATACTGATCAAAGCCCGGGCGGGGACGATAACCCCGGCACAGAGCGCTGCACAGCTGAATGAGCTGGCACGGCATGATGTAAGGAACGACCTGCTCAAATACTTCTACCGCGAGAGCATCAGCCAGCAATATGCCTTATCGCTCAGCGGGGGGAGCGACAAGCAGCAATACTATGTTTCCGGCGGATACAATAAAAATCTGGGTCAGGCTATTGGAAATGCATCTGACAGGGTCTCGCTGAATGCCAGTAATACTTACAGCCTGCTGAACCGCAGAATGGAGATCAGTACGGGCATTTTATTCGCAAAAAGTTCTACACAGAACAATGCGGTAAGTCCTTTATTTGGCAATGGAGCACTTTATCCTTATGCTCAGCTAGCCGACGGGAATGGAAATGCACTGCCAATAGCAAGGTACCGTACAGGTTTCCCCGGGACGAAAGCAAATGCAAACTTGCTGAACTGGGACTATAAACCGCTGGATGAACTGAGTTTTGCCGATAATACAGTTGGTTTAGTGGATTACCAGGTTTCTCTGGGGCTGAAGTATAAGATCATCCCGGGATTGAATGCCGAACTGAAATATCGCTATGGCAATGGAGAAACAGATGCGAAGAACCATTACAGCCAGGACACCTTTTTCACCAGGAACCTGATTAACTCTTATACCCAGATCAATGCCGCTACAGGAACGGTAACAAGGCCTATCCCTCTGGGAGATATCATGAACGTTGCTGACGGAAAGTACAATTCACAAAATTTAAGGGGGCAGCTGAATTTTGACAGCAACTGGAAGGATAAACACCAGCTGAATTTGCTGGCGGGCGCAGAAGTGGGGGAGTTGAACACACTGTCGTCACAGTATAATCTATATGGTTATGATTCTCTGCGTGAAACGAGCCTGCCGATAGATTTTTTTAATTCGTATCCGAATTATATCACCGGTGTTTCTGCTGTGATCCCATCAGGATTGAGAATGGGCAGCTTAACAAACAGGACAATTTCATTCTTCGGAAATGGCTCTTATACCTATCTGGGGCGTTATTCACTCTCAGCCTCCGCCAGAAGCGATGGTTCTAACCTTTTTGGCGTAAGAACGAATCAAAAATGGGCCCCTCTTTTTTCTGTGGGCACAGGATGGACGATCAGCAGCGAAAAGTTCTACTCTTCGGCCTTGCTGCCACTGCTGAAGCTGAGGGCAACTTATGGCTATAATGGTAACATTGACAAGAACATAACGGCCTTTTTAACTACCCGCGTAACCAGCACAAACCGTTATGGCGCCATTTATTCGTCTATCCTGAATCCTCCAAACCCGAACCTGACATGGGAACGGATCGGGCAGCTGAACGTAGCGGCTGATTTCGGATTCAAAAATAACCGCGTTACAGGAAGTATTGAATATTACCGCAAGAACGGAAAGGATCTGATAGGCGATGCATTGCTTGCCCCGACCAGTGGTTATACTTCGTTCAGGGGAAATACTGCAGCTATCAAAGGCAAAGGGCTTGACCTGAGTCTACAGGTATTGGTCATGGACGGCGCGTTCAAATGGAATGCGATGGGGTTGTTCTCCTACACAAAAAGCTGGATCACAGACTACAAAATGACACCGGTAAGTAACACAGATTATATTTCCGGCATTGTGCCGAAAGTTGGAAAGGATATGAGCGGCATCTACGCGTACAAATGGGCCGGACTGGATGGGCAAACGGGTGATCCGCTGGGTTATCTGAATGGTGTAGTAAGTAAGGATTATGCGAAGATGGTCAGCGGTACGAACCTGAATGATCTGGAATATAAAGGCCCTTCATCACCTCCGGTATTCGGGAACCTGATGAACAGCTTTTCTTACAGGGGATGGTCGCTCTCGCTGAACCTGATCTATAAACTGGGGTATAACTTCAGGAGGCAGTCAATCAATTACAGCAATCTCTTTAGTGGAACTTCCGGCACAGGTCATAGTGATTTTGCAAGGCGATGGCAGAAACCGGGGGATGAGATCCGCACTGACGTGCCTTCAATGGTTTACCCAGCGAACGCAAACAGGGACAGTTTTTACCAGTCTTCAGGAGTGCTCGTAGAAAAGGGCGATCATGTTAGGCTACAGGACGTGCAGCTTTCCTATAGTTTATCTAAAAAGCAGTTTCCTGCTTTGCCATTTAAAAACATCCAGGTGTATGGCTATATGAGTAATCTGGGAGTGATCTGGCGGGCAAATCATGCTGGTCTTGACCCTGATGCATCGTTTTATCCATTGCCGCTGAGCGCTGCGCTGGGGTTTAAAATTGATCTGTAAACCTATAAATGAATAACATTATGAAAAACTTATTACTTTCTGAATACCTGTTGATCCTGTTCCTGGTGGTTTTGTTCTTAGTCACGGGTTGTGCAAAATATCTGGATGCAGTGCCGGACAAGAGTTTGACGGTGCCGAACAGCGTGGCCGATTACCAGGCACTGCTGGAGAATGAGGCTATGTTTACGAATATGCCAGCGATTGGGGAATTTGGCACCGATGACATGTATTATCCCGATGTTTTATGGGCTTCTCAGCAAGTTTTTGTAAGAGATGCTTACCTCTGGAAAAAAGATGCGAATGAGGGTGGCTTTTCTCCAAGCTGGAATTACTCCTATGCAAAAATTTACAATGCCAATGTTGTACTGAATGGAATCAACAAGTTAAGGACCAAATCAACATCTGTAGATATCAATGTTTTAAAGGGCTGGGCTTTGTTTTGCCGGGCGAATGCATTTTATGACCTGCAGGAAATATTTGGGCAGCCTTACAGGACTGCATCGGCTAACACTGATTTAGGAATTCCTCTGAAATTAAATGCTGATCTTCAAGAAAAAGTAGCAAGGGCTAGTGTTGCTGAAACATTTCAGCAGATCATAGCCGATCTAAGCCAGGCGTTACAATTGTTACCAGATCAGGTTTCCACAGTAAACAGAAGTAAGCCTGGCAAGGCGGCTGCTTATGCATTGTTGTCAAGAGTTTATCTGGTTATGCAGGATTACGAGAAGGCAAAGAATAATGCAGAGTCATGTCTTAATCTTTATAATGTGTTGATAGATTACAATACATTGGCCGCAAGCGCCAGAATCCCATTTAGCCCATTGATCAATGAGGTGATTTACAATGCAGTTCAAATTAATTATGCTGACCGCAACTGGCGTGTGGATAAGGACCTCTATGATTCCTTTGCGGCAAATGATTTAAGGAAAGGCTTATTTTTTACTCCTGATCCGGTTGTACAGACTGGCATTTTTAAAGGGTTCTATACAGGTGATGCGATAGCTTTTGACGGCTTGGCGACGGATGAAATCTACCTGACGAGGGCAGAATGCAGAGCACGTGCCGGAGATTCAGCAGGTGCTCTGGACGATCTCAATACCCTTTTACTGAAAAGGTATAAAACAGGAACCTATATTCCTTACTCAATTGATGCCGGTATTAATATACTCAGCCTCGTTTTAGCAGAAAGGCGGAAGGAGTGCATTTTCAGAAACCTGAGATGGTCTGACCTGAGAAGGCTCAATCAGGACCCAAGATTTGCAAGAACGCTTACCCGAACCATCAATGGAACGCTTTATCAGCTTCCGCCGAATGATCCGCGTTATGTTCTGCCCATCCCTGACGATCAGATCAGATTGAGCGGTATCACTCAGAATTCAAGATAAATTAAATACTAAATAATAAAAAATGAGAATAATATTTAATGTGACTATTGCCCTGATGATGTTCAGTTTAATTGCAAATGCAAACCCAATGAAAAAAAACGGAAAACCCAACAAAGATTTTGTGTTTGAGGTAGTTTTTGATCATCCTATTAAAGAGATGCCCTATCTTCTGATTTATACACATGGATATAATAAATTTGATACTGAATTAACTGAAAACCTGAAACTGAAAGCAAAATCTTCTAATGGGAACTCCTGTGTTTTCGAACTGAAAAATCAGGCTAAACCTTTGTATTTTTCTATGTGGCTATCAGATAATGTTTGGGAGAAAGCAATTTTAAAGGAATTCCATTTTGAACCGGGCGACCATGTGAAGATGATGCTGAACCGAACAAAATCACCAAACGGATATAATTTGAAATTTTCCGGAGCCGGATCTGCGAAATACAGATGCCACAATGAATTTGAAGATGCGGTGAGATCAGTGGACAGGAATAATAAAGCTGAATTTACTGATGAGGGCTACAATATAGATAACAAGACTTTAAAATATATTGAGGTATTATACAAAATTATCGAAAAATATAAGCCGGAAATGTCTGATTACTCTTATAATCTATTGCATGCTGATGTAGTGGGGCATATGCTAAGATCTATTTTTAGCACTGTCTATGCTCGCCTGTCTATTTTAATTGAGAGAAAGGATACTTTGGGATTTAAGAAAGCTGCGGATGATTTCACAGGTAAGTTTAAATATGACTTCACCAACAATATCCCTGAAAATGTATTGGTGGATTCAAAGGAATATGCCGATTTTCTATTGAGAAAAATTGAGTGTAAAGTTATTGTAGAAAATAGAATGGTTGATTACAAGATCATATACCAAAATATTAAAGAGGTAAAAAGTAGTAGGTTAAGGGATAAGATGATGGCAAATTTCATTGCCAGAAGTTGGATAAGGATGAACGACGATTTTGAAGGAATTTTGAATGATGCACTGGAATGTGTTAAAGATCAGGAGGCTTTGGTGAAGCTTAAAAAGTTTAAGCACCATGATAGGGGAAATAAAGCATACAACTTTTCCCTGCCAGACGTAAAGGGGAAAATGGTAAGCTTGGACGACTTTAAAGGAAAGGTTGTATTTGTTGATTTTTGGTTTACCGGATGTACCTATTGTAAGCTCTATTATAAACATGAATTATCTGTAGTCGAGAAGATGTATGAACATAATCCTGATGTGGTATTTATAACAATCAGTATAGACGACGATAAAGAAATGTGGTTAAAGAGTCTAAATGGTGGTGAATATACCTCAGCAAAGGCGATTAATCTATACACCAATGGTGAGGGAATCAGAAGTGGGGTTATTAAATATTATAATATATTTAGCTATCCCTGTCCTATGCTGATAGGGAAAAAAGCACAAATTATTAAACTGACTGGTGATGAATTAAGGAATAAAGAGGTACTGATCCACGAAATTGAAAAAGAACTGACCATAAAATAATTCTTATGCAAACGGGCAACATTTTTTGCCCGTTTGCATAAATAGTCAATAACAGAAGAGCTTAATTTAAGGAAAAATTGCCTCTTCCTTCTACAGTTTCTGAATTTATCGGTATCTGTTGGCCTGCACTGTAGTTTGAATCAGATAAAATTAGACATGCCGGATTGTGAGGTGCAAAATCACAATTGTAGCCAAATGGCGGTAGACCCGTCACATCAGCTCTAATTTCCCAATTCAATCCACCGGCCGTTTCTGCAACACCATAAGTGTGTGCAAATGTTGCCGTTGCGGGTTTCATGGCCATCGTGCCGAAACCAATTATTGCTACCAGTGCGATCGTAATCACACGGACTCTTTGTAAGAGATTTGTTGTCTGTATAAGCATATGCTTAAATTTAAGTAATCCCTCTTTTGTATCCAGGGTTCGGGATTGCCCTGTCCCATGCGCATTAGGGTGTCTTTCGCCTCCGGAATCTTTGGAGGCAAATGCCAGTTATGACCAATATTAAAAAAACGCTGTTTATAACCAGATGCACGGGCCAACTGAGGTGTTCAAATGCTGTTGCACATCCGCAGGGCACACGGTCATAAAAATTGAAAGTGACCAGTGCGGTGTAGGTGGTAAATACAGTCAACAAACCAGCTGAGCCGTATAAACCTGCCAGACTGGTTTTAGGCCAAAGCAATAGCAGCGTCAACAGTATCTCCGTTGCCGGCAGCACATGTGCCAGAAAAGGAGTGAGGCTATTGTTAAACGGCTGATTATTGATCTGATGGGTAAACTGTTTAAAATCCAATAACTTGTCTACCGCAGTGTATAAGAATAATGCTGCCAGCAGAAAAATGATAATTTCTATAATCCATTGTTTGGTTTTCATATCATTTGAGTTGATTCAGGTAAGTAGATACTGCTGTTTTTAATATTGTTATTGAAGGCCGTTGGGATCGCTTTGCAGATAAGCAATCTATGATCACCTTGCTCAAAGAATGACTAAGCGTGATCTTCAATAATTTTTGCTGCACCTGCTGTAAGTTGCTGCTGATGAATTTGACAGGAGGGGTATTAGTCAGTAAAAAGCATAATAATGCAGCCAGGGAGTAGATGTCTTCCTTGTAATCCGGCTTTGCCTGTTTCAGCTGTTCTGGTGCCACATATCCAAATGTGCCAAGCACGAAAGGATGTTCAAGTGTCTTTTTCTCAACTGCGTATGATAGTTCAAAATCGAGGATGCAAAGTCTTCCGTCCTTCAATAACATAAAATTGCTATCAGTAATATCCCGGTGAACATATCCTTTCTGGTGAACACTATCAACAAGGTCTAAGCTTGCTATAAATAAATTCAGCAGCGTTCTTTTAGCTTTTAATTTACTTGTTTTCCATGTTTTATCCTGATAGATATTCTTCGCTACTTCAAACAGCGTTTTTCCATCGGCATATTGGATCACCAGATAACCGTGTCCCTTCAGCTCGAAATAATCAACGTAACCGGGTGTAACTACACTTTCCTGAAGATCTTCTAAAACCGATTTTTGCCATAACAGGCGGTCTTTCATATCGCGGTTGTACTGATCAATCAGTGCAGAAGGATTGCCCTGTTTGATGATACATCGGCTGAAAGAAAAGTTCCTTACTGAAACAGCCAGGTACACATCTCCCTTTGATGACGCTTTCAGGAGCTGGATGGGGACGAAATATTTCCCCAACAGGACAGGACATCTTTTTGTCCTGTTTCCATAATCTGATGTTAAAACTGTTTCCATTTCTGTTTTGCTGAGAGGTTAATTTATCGGTGGTCTATAGTATAAATTTACCTGACAGGACTTAAAAAACTGATCGGAATTCCGAAGATCGCAATCAGGAATACCAAGAAAATTAGTTCTGAATTCCAATCAGAAAACGTCGGATTTCCAAACTAAAATATTCGGATTTTCACTGATAGAATGCTGTGAATGTAATTTAATTCTTTTTAGCCCTGACTTTCTTAGGACTCCTGATCGTACTGAAATAAGTTTTGTTGATATCCAGATAAGTGCAAAGGTCTATGTTCCTGATGGAGGCTGCGGCCACCGGAAACTGCTTTTGGAAGTTATCAAAACGCTGATGTTTGAACCCCTGAAGAAACTCCATTCTTTTGTTATATTTTCCTGTTGCTTCTTTTTTAACGATTTTCCATAGGTCGTAAAATGCAGCGGAGATGTTTTGCACGGCAGACATCTTTTTTACACTGATCTTGAGTAGTATAGTTTCTTTGGTCGCAACTATTTCGTTTTCCATCAATTTTTTAGGGTACGTGAAAAATTCATTCTCCTGAAAGAACCTGACCATGGTAGACCCCTTCGGCCCTAAATTCTGATTTTCAATCAGAAGACCGGAGACTATATAAAACAAGTCCCCGGTTTTACCTGTTAACTGCCGCTCTTTCTTCAAAGAGACTTGTTCGAATAGAGGTTTCATTTCTTCCCACTGGGATCCCGATAAGGTTAACTGAAGATCCAGATGAGGTTTAAATTGGTTTAGACAAGATTCCATGTAAAAAATGGTATCCTACAATTTAATGATTTGGCAAGTTTAACAACTTGTCGGAATGGCCAATATTTTGTAGAAGAGTTTTTTACGTTCGGAGATCTTCAGGAATCGTCTAAGATCAATGCACAGTTTTTCCAAGAGGCCTTAACATGAAAGGTGGTGCCCGCATTATTCCATAACAGTTCAATGAGTTTGCGGGCTGTAGTTACATTCATGCCACCGCTGGCGCCTGTGATTACAATAACCTTGTCTTTTCCACGGTTTGCTTTTTGCGAAAGAATATTGAAATTCGGTGCCTATACAAATCCCAGGCAATAGCCTATTGCTGATACGTCCCAGCTACTGTTCAGCAGCAAAGCTTTCCTCTCTGCAAAAATTAGAACGTCGGCTGATTACTTTAATGTATGCCTGTAGTACGATGGTTGATATAACCTCATGCCTGAGGTAATATCTTTACATTTGTATTATCAGGCAATTGATCCGGAATAATATATTTACGTCCTTAATTGGGTATTAATGTTTGAAGATTTCAAAGAATATATCAGCAGCAAAGTTACCATCAGCGATCAGGACTGGCTGAAGATCAGGTCCCTGGGTATGGAGAAAACACTGCGCAGAAAGGACTTTCTGTTACGCGAAGGGGAGATGTGGCGATACAGTGCGTTTGTTTGTTCGGGATGTTTGAGAATATACCGGGTGGATGATAGCGGAACAGAGCATATCCAGAGGTTTACGATTGCTAAATCCTGGACAGGCGATACCGGAAGTATGATCACCGGTAAACCCGCCAGTTATAACATCGATGCGCTGGAAGATACTGAGCTGGTATTGTTTTATAGCGATGATTTTGATGCGCTCTGCAGGGAAATCCCCGGATTGACCACGATGATGAACAATGACCTTAAGGCCTGTATGAGTGCTACCGAAGATAGGGTGAATGTGGTACTCAGTTATACTGCGCAGGAAAAATACCTTGCTTTTATGGAAGAATACCCGGGTCTTTCGGGCAGGATACCCCAGTACATGATTGCTTCTTACCTGGGGATCACACCCGAATCATTAAGCCGCGTCAAAAAACTGCTTTCAAAAAACAGGGTTTTTGTAAATTACATGACCCCATCCTGAATCATTATCTTTTAACAGTACAACCTTTACTTTTTGATGTCAATTTAAATAGTAAAATATTTTATATTTACTAATATTAATAGTAATATTGCTTTTGTGTTTGGCAATAGCCTGAAAGAATCCGTTATTTATGAACGTAACAGTAGTCCCTATTATAGATCCGGCAAGCAATCCTGGTGCAGCCCTGGCAACAGTGATGAATAAAAGGCTGGAGCGTTTAGCTAAAGAATTGCAAACTTCAGAATTGAAATCCCTTGAAGCCATGGAACCTTTATATGGTGATGTGGTGATCTATATCAGTTATAACAGTAAATATAATATCCGGTGGAGGATTGTGAACGATGCCCCGGCAGGTACTGAAACTGAAGTGGCCAAACATTGTGACCGCTTAGGCTACCTGAGATGGAAAACTGATACGATCAACTCATTTACGGCAAGAAAGGACGGCTAAACCTGGCTTGGCCCGCAGCTTATGGCATCAGAGAAACAGGTGAAATTACTTGCGGTTAAAACTTCGTAGAAGTACGGCGATCAAAGAAATTGTAATGATGGTAGGCAACAGGTAGATAACCATGTGTCCTAGCTGATAACCGATCTGGTATAAGAGTGAATTAACGTTGCCCATAAAACAAGTATAAATAAAATTTTTAATATTCTCTTACAGGTGGAAAACTTTTTTGGGTTTGCCTTGACCCGGCCTATACCTGAATTATTCGTTAATTAATTATGACGATCTGTTTTTGTAGTTTTTGTTTGCATTGATATTGTATGTGTAATTATTCCGTTAATATCATTATAGCGAAACAAGCAAAATTTATCATTTGAAAACTATACCGGAAACAGAAGTGATCATTATCGGTGCGGGGCCAACCGGATTAATGGCCGCAAGTCAACTTGCCCGTTTTGGGATCGGCTTTATGATCTTTGATCAGAAAGCAAAGCCTTTGGAAGAATCGAGGGCTATGGTGATGACTGCAAGAAGCCTGGAGATCTACCAGCAGATGGGACTTGAGGATGTCGTTTTCAGGAAAGGACTGGTGGTTACAGACATCCGCCTTTTTATAGACGGTGAGAATGTTGTTGACACGTCTGTGAACGAAGCAGGCAGGGGCCTTACAGATTTTCCTTATACATTTACCCTGGAACAGTCGGCCAATGAACATATTCTCTATGATACCATCAGGCAGCATGGCAGGGAGGTACTGTGGAATACCAGTTTTGTTAGCCTTCAACAGGAAGGTAGTGGTGTGCTGGCCCGGCTGGAAAGGAATCCCGGCGGGGAGGAGGTTTTAGTGAGGGCAAAATATCTGATTGCATGTGATGGTGGCAGGAGTAAGGTGAGGCAGTATCTGCAATGCAGGTTTAAGGGCAGGACGTACAGGGATAATTATTTCGTGGCAGATGCTCAGGTGAGCTGGGACCAGCCCTATAACAAACTGGTCTCTACCGTATCCAGAAATAACTTTTTTTCATTTTTCCCTATGTACGGCGGCCATCGCTACCGTATTTCAGGTGTGCTGCCCGCGCAGTTTATGGGAAGGAGGGACGTCCCTTTCCCGGATCTGGAAAAGGTGATCAGATCAACAATTCAGATTCCCCTGAAAGTGGAGAAAGTGAACTGGTATACTATTTATCAGCTGAATAACCGCTGCGTGGACCGGCTTCGTGTGGGTGATTGTTTTCTGGCGGGCGATGCCGCACATGTGCATAGCCCGGCAGGGGGGATGGGGATGAATACCGGATTGCAGGAAGCCTATAACCTGGCCTGGAAAATGGCACTGGTGCTGCGCGGGCATGCAGGTGAACGTCTACTGGATAGCTACCATACGGAAAGGTACCCCCTTGCCCGTTGGCTGCTAAGATATTCGCACCGCATTTATGCATTGCTGACAAGCAGAAACCCGCTGATTTCCTGGCTGCGTTTGCATTTGCCTCCCCTGGTAATGAAACGTATGGCAAAGAAAGGCGGCTTGGGAGGATCAGGGAGTTTCAGAAAGGCATCACAGATCTGGTACAACTACAGGGACAGCCCCTTATCTGTTCATCACAGCCGCCAGAAACTCCGGTTCAAGGCGGGGGACAGGTTCCCTTACGTAATGGTTTGGGGAAATGGCCAGACGCAAAGCTGTTACCGTTTGCTTACTGAAGCAAAATTTCATCTGGTAATTGTTGAAGACCAGGCCAGAATGGTGCAAGATAATCCGGTTCTGCCACCCCTTATCCCTCCGCAATTGAAAGCTGTGATTAAGATACTGCAGCTGCCCTTATCCACGGAATGGGAATTGTTAGGCTTAAAAACAACACTTTATATCCTTGTCAGACCTGATCATTATATCGCAATGATCAGTGACAAACTGGATGATGACCAACTTTCACTATATTTTGATAAGCTGACGGAAGTTGATCCCGTTTTCCAATGGATTCCTTTTTATTATAATCTTTCCTGGATAAGGACTATTTGTGCAGGATTCCCGAAAATTTCATTTTTAATTTTCCGGATAAAAACGATTTTTTTTTAATATTATTGATTGATAATTAATCATCAAAAGGATTTGAGTATACAAGACCTGATCAGGCGTATTCATGTTGACGAAGACGAATCTGCCTTTAATGAATTGTATAAACAGTATATATATAAGCTGTATCAATTTGCCTGTTCCTTTTTAGAGGACGGGGAGGCGGCAGAAGAAATTGTGAACGATGTATTGATAAAGCTGTGGACTGGGCGCAAAAATCTTGGCGAAATCAGAAACACACAGGTTTATCTGTATACATCGATTAAAAACGCATGCCTGAACCATTTGCGGAGTGTATCATCCAAAAAAAATAATGAACAGAAATTAATCGATGCCTATTATTTTCATTTGTCAGTAGACCCATCACAGCTATTGATCTCTAAAGAGTTATCCAGTCACGTATTAAAGGCAGTGAATGAATTGCCCGATAGGTGTAAGCTCATCTTTAAGATGGTGAAGGAAGATGACCTGTCTTGTAATGAAGTGGCGTCTATTCTGGGCCTCTCCAATAAAACAGTTTTCGCCCAACTCTCAATCGCGTTGAAAAAACTGGATTTTGCTTTAAAAAACAGCTAATTATTTAATTCTGGAGACTGTTTGGGTGTATAGTCCGTATTTAGCAGTAATACTGGTATTATTCACGGGTTTTATGGTAATTCTGATGATCATTTCCAGGGGTATCAATCTTCTTTCTTGAAATCTTAAAGTTATTTCTGATTTATTTCAAACCCGCTTAGGAATATCGGAGTTCTCGCGTGTCTTATAGGAGATAGAAAGATTTATAATATGGGAAAATCCAGATTTATTGAGCTTATGGCCAAAAGTATGGGAAAATCTGCTACTGAAGAAGAATTACTGGAACTTGAGACTTTTCTGGATCAGTTTCCGGAATATAGAAAGACGCAGAATGTAGCAAAAGCGCTGAAATTGGAAGTAAAACAACCAGAGTATATACTTAGGGAAAAAGACCTGAATACAGGTCTGGCAAAATTATGGGATAGCATAGCCTATTCAGAAGTAAACTATACACCTTCAGAAGGTAATGATACTGCTGAAAAGCAGAATGTAAGGACCGGATCTTCCTGGTACTGGAAATGGACCGCTGCTGCGGCCATATTGATAGCCTGCTTTAGCGGGCTGTATCACTACTCTGCCAGGAGCTCTGCAGATCTTGAACTTCCAGGCACCTCAATGCTCAGTATCCATGTGCCGTTTGGCAAAACCAGGGAATTGGTTTTGCCCGATGGAACCAGGGTGAAACTGAATGCCGGAAGTACGTTAACCTATCCGCAATCATTTCCCGGCAATACAAGGCTGGTTAGCCTCACAGGCGAAGGTTTTTTTGTCGTGACGAAAGATCATCATAAACCTTTCCTGGTCATTACTGAGCATTTGAGTATAAGGGTACTGGGTACAGTATTTAATGTTAAAGCCTACTCTAACGATAAAAATATTGAGACCACCTTACTGAAGGGAAAAGTACAGGTGGAGCTGAAAGACCGGCCTGAGAAAAACATCATTCTACTGCCGAATGAGAAACTGGTTGTAATGAATGAAACCTCCGGGGAAGGAGATACCGTAGGTAATAAAGAGGCTAAAATTGAATACCAGCTCAGGAAATTACCAAACATAAACCCTGAAGACATTAAAGAAACCGCCTGGTTAAACAACAGACTGGTATTTATCAATGAGAATTTTGAGGAGGTAGCTAAACAGCTGGAAAGAAAATACAATGTTCAGATGGTATTTGACGATCAGGCATTGAAAAGCGAACAGCTCAGTGGTGTGCTCGAAAAGGAGTCATTTGATAACGCATTGGGAATTATAAAGATGACTACGCCATTTAAATTCAGGGTTGTGGGAAAAACCGTCCATATTTCACACAAATAAAAATAGCAAACAAATCACCAATTAACCATAAATAAAAGCCATGAAAAAACTCTACTTGTCAGATTCCTGAAGCTCCCCATAAACAAGGGAAGAGGTGCAACTCTTCCCCTCAAAAATCCGGGCTAATTCTAAGGAGTAAGTATTTTAAAGGGCTTACTCCATTCCTTAATTTTCTAAACAAAGGTAATGAAACCTGCATGGGCATTCAAATCATATAATGATGCTGCATGCTCATGCAAGCTTCATGGCCTTTGGGAAACAATTTTAATCACATGAAAAATATGACAAAGGCATTTGCTGTGCGTTATGCGCGGCCTGTCTTAAAATTTATTTTGCTAATGAAAGTAGCATTTTTACTCGCAATGGTTACGTGTCTGCAGGTCTCGGCGCATGTTTATTCCCAGCAGAAATTTTCACTGGACCTGAAACAGGCTGAGGTAAGCAGTATCCTGACGATTATACAAAAAGAAAGTGATTACCGGTTCTTTTACAATTACGCCAGTATCAAAAAGCTGGGTAAAGTAAACCTGCAGGTGAAAGATGCCGGTATCGATGAGATCCTGGCCGCAATTATTGTGAATAAGCTTCCCTATAAGATCACTGATGATCATGTCGTGGTATTTTATGATCCCGATGGTTTGAATGCCCAGATTACAGTAAGAGGTAAAGTGGTAGATAAAAAGGGTGAAACGCTTATTGGTGTAAGTGTGAAACTTCAGGGAACAAATATAGGGGCTACAACAAATGCCAACGGTGAGTTCTCTATCAAAGCGCCGGATAATGGAGTGCTTGAAATCAGCTATATCGGTTATGAAAAACAGATCGTACAGATCGGCGGACAAACCAACCTGACCATCACGATGGTAGAAACCAATGCCAATCTGAATGAAGTGGTGGTGGTAGGTTATGGAACCACAAAGAAAGTTGATGTCACCGGCTCTATTGCCAGTGTAAAAGGAAGTGATATACAGAACTTACCTGTAAGCTCAGTAACCCAGGCCCTGGATGGAAGGGCAAGCGGTGTAAACATTGTTCGTAATGACGGTTCGCCGGGTGCGGCATCCAGCATCAGGATCCGTGGTACGGGTACCATCAATGATGCAAATCCACTGGTGGTGATTGACGGGGTACCTTCAAGTAACCCGGATGCGTTAAGTGACGTGAACCCGAATGATATTGCCTCTGTGGAGATCCTTAAAGATGCATCGTCCAGTGCAATCTACGGTACAAGGGCGGCCAATGGTGTTGTTTTGGTAACCACTAAAAGAGGAACTTACAGTCAGAAACTGACCACAACTATCAATGCTTATACGGGTATTTCCAATACCACCAAGTATATTGATCTGCTGACAGCACCTGATCTGTACAAATTGAAAAGAGAAAGATATACAAATGATAATGTAGAAATCGAAGCTCCATGGAATGATCCTTATTATTCCACGCAAAGAACCGACTGGCAGAAGGCAGTACTGGGTACAGGTAAGGTAAATAATGCTGATATCAGTATACAGGGCGGAAACGAAGCTTCTACTTATTATTTCTCTTCTTCTTATTATGATGAAAAAGGGATTATAGACAAAGCCTATTTTAAACGTTTCAGTACCCGCATCAATTCTGAGCATAAGCTAAAACCATGGATAAAAGTAGGGCAGAACTTACAGCTGACTTATGGTGAGAGCAATTCATTTGATAACTATAGCTCCCAGACAGGCCTGTTGTTTTCAGCACTGCGTTTTAACCCCGCCATTCCTACAGTGAATGATGATGGTACTTTTGGCACATCAAAAGCTTTCGCCAACCAGCTGGGAGATATCAATAACCCGTATGCAACTATCCAGGAAAACGATGCTTATAACCGTAAATACAGGGCTATTGCGAATGTTTTTGCTGAGATACCAATCTATAAAGACCTGAAGTTCCGTGCCAATTATGGCTTTGACGGAACAATCGGCCGCGGTTACCAGTTCATCATCCAGGATGTGAACCAGGCCAGGCAAAACACCAATTCTCAGTTAACACAGTCAGAAACAGAAACCTATTCTAATTTGCTGGACCTGTTCCTTACTTATGATAAAACGATTAAGAAAAGCCACATCACGTTTACAGGTGGTTACTCTTCACAAAACTTCAGGGGAAGTAATTTCTCTGCTGCCAGGATCGGGTATGATAACGTAACTACCGCACAGCGCGTGTTAAGCCAGGGTAACAACCTATTGGCTGCTACAGGTACAGCAGATGACCCAACAGGCCTGCAATCGGTCTTCGGCCGTGCGTTCTATGATTACGACGGCAGGTTCCTGGCCACACTGACATTCAGGGCCGATGGTTCCTCAAGGTTTGCACCAGGCCACCAATGGGGTTATTTCCCGGCTTTCTCGCTGGGATGGAGAATCTCCAATGAAGCATTCATGAAAGATATTACCTGGATCAGTAATTTGAAACTGACGGGAGGATGGGGTGAACTGGGAAACCAGAACGTAGCACCTTTCCAGTATATCAGCTCAGTGGTTGTGGGTAACCAATACGGTACCAACGGATATGCATTTGGGGGTGCCGGTGCCAACGGTGCAGCAATTACAAAAACCGCTAATCCTAATATTACCTGGGAAAGGGCAGCAATGACAAACATAAGTTTGGAAGCAGGCTTTCTGAAGAATAAGTTGAATACCAGCTTTACGTACTTTGATAAGAATACAAATGATATGCTGATTCCCGCCGTTCAGGTAGGTACCGCCGGCCTGCTGGTTGCGCCAGACCAGAATATCGCAAACATGAACAACCATGGTGTTGAGGTAGAGATCAATTACAATGGCGGTAATGAACTGAAATACTCTTTTGGTGGTAATGCCTCATTCATCAGCAATAAAGTAACAAAATTGTACGGCCCAAATGCATTTATCGGTTCTGTAGTGTATGGCCGTTCCAGCCAGGAAATATCCAGAACCTATGAAGGACAGCCGATTGCGTCGTTCTACGGATGGAAAACTAACGGCTTGTACCAGACACAGGCGGAGATTGACAACGACCCTGCACTGGCAAATGATTCGCGTAAATCAGGCATAAAACCAGGTGACGTACGCTTTCAGGATATCAATGGTGACGGCCTGATTGACGGTAAGGACAGGACTAACCTGGGAAATCCAAACCCGAAAGCTAACGTTGGTTTCCAGACTACGCTGGCGTACAAGGGCTTTGACCTGGCTGCCAATTTCACCGGTACATTTGGAGTGAGCCTGTACAATGCTGACAGGATGCAGGGGATTGACCCTACCTATTCATTTAACTTATATGCCGAAACACTGAACAGGTGGACCGGTCCGGGAACAAGCAACACCATTCCAAGGATGACGCTAGACCGTACAAATGACAATTACCGTACCTCTGACCTTTTTGTGGAGAGCGGCAATTATTTCAGTCTGAAAAACCTGACCATAGGCTACACCGTACCGGGTACACTGACTAAGAAAACCACACTGAATAGCCTGAGATTTTATGTAACAGGCCAGAATCTCTTTATGATCACTAACTACTCTGGTTATACCCCTGAACTGGGTTATACTGACAACTCCCTGCCGAGACGTAACGTGCAGAGAGGTGTAGATGTGGCGCAATACCCTTCGGTCCGTTCATTTACATTTGGTTTAACTGTTAAATTATAGTCTTATGAAAGCGAAACTAACTTTATATATATTGTTCCTGGTGGTTGTAGGCACCTCATCGTGCAAGAAAGACCTGGAACTTGATCAGAAAGGTGTGTACAACACCGACAATTATTTTAAAACAGAAACCGATGTGGTGAACGGGGTTTCCGGGATCTATAACCTCCTGGAACAGGAAGATTATATTGCCCACGCAGAAACGACTTTTGACGTTGCATCTGATGACTACTGGCGCTCCGGTGACCACTCTGAAGATGAGGCCATCGAAAACCTGACATACGATGCATCAAATGCACAGGTGAATTACAGCTGGAGGTATAAGTATGAAACCGTTAACCGCTCTACAAATATCATCCTCAGTATTCCCAAGATCGAAAACATGAGCGCTTCAGTGAAAGCACGCAGTATGGGAGAGGCCTATTTTTTCAGGGCCTTCGGATATTGGAGGCTGATGCTGATCTATGGCGACGTGCCGATCATCACTGAGGATAACTATGCAAACCTTAATTTCAACGTTCCAAAATCTACTATTGAAGAGGTGCGGAAACAAATTGAAGCAGATCTGCTGAAAGCAATCGATAACCTGCCAGAAAGTTATGGCGCATCAGACCGCGGAAGGGTAAGCAAAGGAACGGCCCTCGGCCTGCTGACCAAACTTTATATGTACTGGGAAAAACTCCCTGAAGCAATTACTACAGGTGAAAAGCTGATCGCAAACAGTAATTATGCGTTGGCGCCAACCTACCAGGAAAACTTTACAAGGGCAAATGTAAGCAGCACAGAAGTGCTGATGTCTATCCAGGGATTGCAGAATGTGGTGACGAACGATTTTACAATTTATTACATCCCAAGAGCTTGGGGCGGTTATGGTTTTAGCCAGCCACTACAAGGTCTGGCAAACGAATTTGAGGCAAATGACCCGCGTAAAGCAGCTACTTTGTTAAGTGTGGGTGACCAGATCGATATCGGTGACGATGCCAACATTGATACTTTTACGGCTGACCTTTCTTCTACAGGATTTGCTTTCCGCAAGTATGCGGTATTCTATCCTTTCAATTCTCCTGAAGGCAGCGGTCCCGACCATAACTTCGCAGTTCCCTTAATGCGGTCGGCAGATATTTACCTGCTGGTAGCTGAGGCGAAGATCCGTACACAGGGTGCAGGTGCAGGTGATGTGCTGATCAACCAGGTAAGACGCCGTGCTTCGGCAGCACTGCCTCCTGTAGTGAATGCAGGAATGAAAGAACTGATCCATGAACGACGCGTAGAACTGGCCGGTGAAGGTGAAAGACACCAGGACCTGATGCGATGGGACAAAGTAAACCTGGTAGACATTGCTGCAATATATAACCTTCCGATATCTAAGGCACCGGTTGACCAGGGCAAAACCGTTACTTTCCAGCGCCCTAAACATTATTACTACCCGATTCCACAGGTGGAAATTGATAAGAGTAATGGTGTGCTGAAACAAAATCCAAATTATTAACTGATACATCCGTTTTCCGCAATGTCTATATTGCGGAAAACGGATTTTTACTTAAGGGAAACAGCCGGACCCCGGTAAAATATTAAAACGATAAACTATACATATGATGAAGTACCTGATTTTACTGCTGCTGGTTTCTACATTCGCAGGTTCACAAGTGATGGCGCAAGTTGATCAAAAAGAATCTGCCGCTTTTATTGCAAGGGTGCTGCCAGACAGAAAGAACGATTTTTTGATAGAGGAGATCCGGCAGGAAAATGGCAGGGATGTTTTCGAAATTGAATCTAAGGGCGGTAAAATTATATTGCGCGGAAACAACGGCCTGTCTGTTGCCTCTGCACTGAACTACTATTTAAAAAATTACTGCTTCTGCGATATCACCTGGAACGGTACAAACCTGAACCTTCCTGCGGTATTGCCCGTTGTAGATGGAAAGGTGCATAAGAACACGCCTTACAATTACCGCTACTACCTCAACTACTGTACATTTAATTATACCATGGCCTGGTGGGACTGGGAGCGCTGGCAAAAAGAAATAGACTGGATGGCCATGAACGGCATCAATATGCCGCTGGCCATTACCGGAGAGGAAGCCATCTGGCGTGATGTGTACCGCGGAATGGGTTTCTCAGATAAAGAACTGGAAGGCTTTTTCAGCGGCCCGGCCTATTTCTCCTGGTTATGGATGGGGAATATTGATGCCTGGGGCGGCCCGCTGCCTCAGCACTGGATGGACACTCATAAGGAACTGCAAAAGAAGATCCTGTCAAGGGAAAGGTCTTTTGGAATGAAGCCCGTGCTTTCTGCCTTTACAGGGCATGTTCCGCCGTCCTTCAAAGATAAATACCCGGCTGCGAAAGTGAAACGCACCAACTGGGATGCCGGTTTTCCTGATGTTTTTATCCTTGATCCTGAAGACACTTTGTTTGAAGAGATCGGAAAGAAATATATTGAACTGCAAACCAAAGAATTTGGTACAGACCATCTATATTCTTCGGACACTTTTAACGAAAATATCCCGCCTACAAATGATTCAACCTACCTGAGTGATATGAGTAAAAAGGTATTCCGCTCGATGACCGCCGCCGATCCAAAGGCAGTGTGGGTCATGCAGGGATGGATGTTCCACTACAACAACAAGTTCTGGCAGCCACAGCAGATCAAAGCCCTGCTCAATGCCATCCCCAATGACCAGATGATCATTCTTGATCTGTACAGTGACGCACACCCGGTCTGGAACCGTACGGATGCTTATTATGGCAAACCGTGGATCTGGAATATGCTGCAGAATTTTGGAGGTAATATCAGTATGTTTGGCAGAATGAGGCACGTAGCTGCCGATCCTGCGATTGCGCTGCATGATCCCGAATCAAAGAACATGGTAGGTATAGGACTGGCGCCTGAGGGGATTGAACAAAATCCGGCACTATTTGAACTGATGCTGGAAAATGTCTGGAAAGATACCCCCACGGATGCAGATGAATGGGTGAAAGGATATGCTAAACGCCGTTACGGTAAGGTAACGCCCCAAATGGACGAAGCATGGAATATCCTGCTGAATACAGTATACAGCGGCGGACTCACCGAGGGCGGAAATGAATCGATCATAGTAGCACGGCCTACCTTTGAGAAAAAGATAGACCGCGTACTGACCGGTGTGGAGTACGATCAGTTGAAACTGGTAAAAGCATGGGGACTATTCGTAACAGCAGGAAAGGAACTGAAATCCAGTGACGGATTTGAATATGACCTGGTTGACGTCAGCCGCCAGGTGCTGGCAAATTACGCAAGCCCGTTGCAGCAAAAAATGGCAAAGGCTTTTAAAGATAAAGACGAGGCTGCTTATAAAAAATACAGTTCCGAATTTTTAGCGTTGCTGGATGATATGGACCTGCTGCTGAATACCCGTAAGGACTTTTTACTGGGCAAATGGATCAGCGAAGCCCGTGCAAACGGAATTACTGAGAAAGAGAAGAACCTGTATGAGTTTAATGCGAGGGACCTGGTTACCTTATGGGGCGACAAAGAAAGCGGATTACGGGAGTACTCTAACCGCCAATGGGCCGGCCTGATCAAGGGATATTATAAGCCGAGATGGCAAATGTTCTTCACTATGCTGGATAAGTCGCTAAAAACCGGCACCCCGCCTGATCTCAAAGCTTTTGATGCTGCAGTGAAGAACTGGGAATGGAAATGGGTAAACCTGCATGACAATGCTTATACGGCACAGCCGAAAGGCAACGCTTTTGAAACAGCTGCCCAATTGTACAATAAATACAATCAGACCATTACAGATGCGTATGCAAAATAGATTTTCGTTTTTATCGCTGCTGGCCCTTACGCTGGTTTTACCTTCGGCTGTATACAGCCAGGCACTTACGGATGATCCTGCAGTAATCAATGATCATATGTTCCCTGCCGCGGCGGCAGCGAAACCATTTAGCGATTTTGACAGTAAAGGTTTCCTGATCAACGGGAAACGTACCTTCCTTGTTTCTGCAGGAATGGAATATGCACGCGTGCCGCACGAGTTGTGGCATGACCGGCTTTTAAAACTGAAACGCGGCGGTTTCAACTGTGTGGAAATTTACACGATATGGAACTTCCACGAGTCTAAAGAAGGCCGGTTTGAGTTTAGCGGAGATCATGACCTGGATGTCTTTTTGGCGCTGGTGAAGCAAATGGGAATGTACGCCATTGTAAGGGTAGGCCCTTATTACTGCGCAGAATGGGATCAGGGAGGATATCCAATCTGGCTCCGCTTTAAAGACGGATTGCGTGTAAGGGAAGATAATGCGGTATTTGAGCGGTATGTTGACAGGTATTTTGACCACCTGCTGCCCATAGTATTTAAACACCAGATCAATCACGGGGGGGCAGTGGTGATGGTGCAGCTGGAAAACGAACATCCGAAGGGATGGGGCACCATCATGCCCGATAACTATTTCAGGCACCTGCAAAGCAAAGCCCTGAGCCTGGGCCTGGCTGTTCCCTATATGTTCAGCGGTGTACACCATTCTACCGATCCCGCAGGGGAAGCTAAACTGGACGATGCCGCAAGGCCAAATCCATGGTTCTCTACTGAATACTGGAGTATGTGGTACACACAGTACGGAGCTAAAAAGGGTGATGCAGCGCGGTACGACCGCTCTACGTGGAAGATCATTGCCCATGGCGGAAACGGATATAATATTTACATGGCCTACGGAGGCTCTAACTTCGGTTATACCAATAATGATGAAGATGCCGCATCTTATGATTACGGTGCCGCAGTAGGGCAAGCGGGTGACCTGCGCCCCATCTATTTTACTTTTAAACGTGCCGCTTTTTTTGCGCGCAGCTTTCAGGAAATATTGGAGAACAGCACTGATGCAAGCGGTAAATATCAGCACCTTCTGGCGGCTGACGGGGTTAAATCTCCTGATACTGCGGTAAGACTGAGCGCAAGGACAAGTCCTGCCGGAGATCTCGTGTTTCTGGATAACCCTGCTCATAGAGCAGCAACAGCTATCGTAAAGCTGGATAAGACAACGCCACCACTAAAGATAAAGCTGTCAGCAGGCGAGATCTATCCTTTGGTGCATAATGTGAGTTTGAACCCTTCCGTTTCGCTGGACTGGGCATTGACAAGAGTTTACGGGATGGTCAAACAAGGACATACCACAACACTTTTGCTGCAGGCAGCGGCAGGTGAAAAAGTATTTATGAGTTTTTTGTTGAAGGAAAAGGCCTCGGGTGTTACCGTTCTGAAGGGACGGGCTGGTGAAAAGATGCCGGCAGTTCGCCAGAGTTCGATGGCTGCAGGGAAGCAACCGGGGATTTCAGGAAGAGAATTTACGGTTTCAGGCAACAGGATCTCCCTGAATACACTGGCTGAACCCGGAACACAAGCTGCTGAATACTCATTTACTATGGGGCAGGAGCAGGTTCGTATTCTGGTGATGGACAGGTCTGGAACAGATCAAACCTGGCTGACCGAAATGCCTCTGTTAAATGGAATAGTTACCGGTGTTCCTTATCTTGGAAAGGTAGAAGTGAAAGGTGGAAAGATCACTGCTTCAGCAGAATCACCTTTAAACGCAGCTCAGAGGAACGTGGTCAGGGTTTACCTTGAAAAGGGTTCAATGCAGCTCAGTCGTTATGAAGAAGACCCTATCGTGGCAAACAAATCACAGATGGATCTCTCAGCATGGGAAAATAAAAATGCAGCGCTAAGCGCCAGCCCTGACTATGATGACAGCAAATGGCCGGGCAGCGAAAATCCCTTGCAAATGGGGGCTGACGGTGATATCACCGCTGATGCCTGGTACCGCACCAGATTTAATGTTGCTGAACCGGGAAGATATTCGATGCAGGCAGAAGGGGGAGACAGGGGAACCATATTTATTGACGGAAAACCTGCTGCACAGTGGAAGATCAAGACAGGTGAAGTGGCCCTTGATCTGGCTAAAGGGCAACATACCATGGCAATCTTTACCGCACATAATGGCCGTGATAAGATGGCAGCCTATCTGGGTCCCATTGAAAATATTGACAAGAAGGGTCTTTCAGGTATTGTAAAACTGAAAAGAGGAGGGCCATTCTATCAAACGCTGGAAAATTGGTATTTCATGAAAGCCGCCACCGCGGCATCTCTAAAGGGCGGCGTACCACTATTGGATACGCTGCAATGGAAGAAATATAAGATCGGTGCCGATGCATTTGACCTTAAAGAAGGTTTTGGCTGGTTTGCTACGATAATTCCTGCACAAAAGGGACTTTCAAAGATGACCATCGCCTTTAAAAGCGTAGACGAAAATGCCACCGTTTTTATAAATGGTAAAGAAATGATCCGCCGTGAGGGCTGGAATATTCCCTTTGAATTCAGCATTACAGATGCTGAAGTATTGGGCAAACCAATGGTGCTAACTGTATTTGTGGAAAATCATGATAAAGAAGGTGGTATAGATCAGGCTGTTAAGATCAATACAATTGGTGATGGGATGATCCTCAGCGGCTGGAAGATGCGGGGCGGGCCCGATGAGGGAACACGTAATGGAGATGCTGCGGGATGGCAAAAACTCCCGCGCAACACTACGGATACAATCCCCGGCCCACAATACTTCCGTTCATTATTTACACTCCCCAGTGTGAAGGGTCAACTGCTGATCTGGAGGGTAAACCCTGAAGGGATGGGGCATGGATCTGTATGGGTGAACGGCCATCATATTGGCCGCTATCCAGAACTAAACGGGAAGATAGGGATGTATATTCCGGAGCCCTGGCTGAAAACCGGAGAAAATGAACTCCTGATCTATGAAGAGGAAGGAAAATACCCCAGCTCAGTGAATATATCTTCTGAACAGGCGGCAGGCAGAACACTGTATCAGCTGAGAAGTAAACGACAACTGAAAAGCAGGTGATCAGATGAAGGGCAAATGATCCCGATGAAATTGAAGAACTGACAATATTAATCATATAAAAAAAGCATTTAATCCTATGGCATTATCCAACGACCGGTTTATTACCCTCGATATATTCAGAGGAATGACGATCTGTTTTATGATCATCGTTAACTCCCCGGGCTCCGGCGCGGTGCAATGGGCACCGCTTGACCATGCAGCATGGTTTGGTTTTACGCCAACCGATCTGGTATTTCCTTCCTTCCTGTTTGCTGTTGGCAATGCGCTAAGCTTTTCTAAGAAGAAGTTTGAAAGTAACAGTACCTTTTTAGGTAAAGTATTCAAGAGAACAGTGATCATCTTTTTACTGGGATACCTGATGTACTGGTTTCCCTTTATGCACCGGGAGTCTGGGACATGGATGTTCAATCCGATAGGCAATACCAGGATCATGGGCGTTCTTCAGCGTATCGCTTTGTGTTATCTCTTCGGCTCGCTCATTGTCCATTACTGTTCAAAAAAAGCAGCGGTGCTGATCTCTGCTATCCTCCTGCTGGGCTACTGGATTTTTCTGCTGCTGTTTGGAATAAGCGGACAGGAATACACCATGCTTGGTAATGCAGGTACGCGTCTGGATATTCTGATATTGGGCAATACGCATTTGTACCATGACCATGGCGGGCCCGTGGCATTTGATCCGGAAGGGTTGCTGAGTACGATGACCGGTATTGTCAATGTCATTGGCGGATACCTTGCAGGAGCCTATATTCAACGTAAAGGAAGAAATTATGAATCTGTAGCTATGTTGCTGATATACGGAGCAGTATTAATTTTTGCGGCTTTATTCTGGGGACAGTTTTTTCCGATAGCCAAAAAATTATGGACCAGTCCTTTTGTACTGCTGACCATAGGCCTGGACCTGGTGATACTTGGAATCCTGGTATATGTGATTGAGCTCAGGAATATCAAATGGGGCACTGATTTCTTTTTGGTATTTGGCAGGAATTCCCTGGCCATTTACCTGCTGTCTGAACTCTTGCTGGTCTGCCTGCAGCTGATCCATGTAAAACCGGAACTGAGTTTTTACAACTGGATCAACAATGTGTTTTACCAGCCCGTTTTTCCGGGCGCCTTTGGTACACTGGTTTTTGCAGTGTGTTATATGATGCTCTGCTGGCTGGTGGGGTATATCATGGATAAGAAAAAAATCTACATCAAAATCTAATCTCAAAGTTTGCAGCAGCTCATGAATATCATCTCCTTTTTATCGCTGAGGAAGGCCTTGTTTTTTGCCGTATGCCTGGGTGTTTATACCGCTGTTTGTGCGCAGGGCAATGGCCACGCAGGTTACGTAAACCCAATGACAGGCACTACCAAAAGTGGGGTGCTAACCAAATGGGGTGGCAACGGCGGAACCTACCCGGGGGCAGTATTTCCTTCAGGTTCCATACAGCTCAGTCCTGAAACCCGTGTGACGGGCGCCAGGGGGTATGACTATAGCGATAGTTCCATTTATTTTTTCAGCTGTATGAAACACTACAGTGGTTTTCCCGAAGGATCTTCCGGCCATATATTCGTTATGCCTGTGAAAGCGGGACAGGATTTCATCGGTGGGTCAAGTCGCAGAGAATTTTCCCACAAAGAAGAACTGGCACAGCCAGGTTATTATAAAGTTGTTTTTAAGGATGACCGTACCATTGTAGAAGCAACTGCCGCACAGCACAGCGGGATGTTCCGTTTTACTTTTCCCGCAGGCATCCGGCCGCAGTTGTTTGTGGGTGATGCAGGAAAATTGAGCTTCGCGGATAAGAGGACGCTGCAGGGCTCAATGGCAAATACAGTGATGAATTTCAGTGAAGACCTGCTGGAGAAAAAACAGCTGAAAGGTGGTTATCTTTTTACGTTTAAAAAGGCCCTGAAAGGAGCAAAAACCATCACCTTGAAAATCAGTACTTCTACAGTAAATACTGCGGCGGCGCAACATAATATAGGCCAGGAAATCGGCAGCCTGGATTTTGACCAGCTCAGGAAACGCAGTATGCAGGAATGGGAGAGGCAGCTGGCAACGGTTGATGTAACGGATGCCGACGAGCAGCGCAAAACGGTTTTTTACACGGCTTTATACCACTCTCTGTTAATTCCATGGGTAGTGTCAGACGTGGACGGGAAATACATAGGAGCAGACGGGCAGTTGCATCAAACTAAAGGAAAACATGAATATGGAGGCTTTTCCCCCTGGGATACCTTTCGTTCACTGCATCCTTTACTTAGCCTGCTGTATCCTGAAAAGCAGCAGGACGTGGTTCTATCCATGCTTGACGTCTATCAGCAAACCGGGCATCTGCCTACTGAATCCATGACAGGGAACCACGCCGTAGCGATCATTGTAGATTCCTGGTTCAAGGGCATCAGGGGCTATGATCAGACACTCGCCTATACAGCGATGAAGAAGAATTTAATGGAGGCCCCATTTGTACAGGGCGATATGGAGATCTACCACCAGATGGGATCCGTTCCTTTTTCCAATGCAGAGTCCGTAACCAGGACCGTAGAATATGCGTATAACGACTGGGCACTGGGGCAGTATGCCAAACTGGTAATGCACAATGAAGATGACTACCTGCTGGAGCAGCAGCGGGGTTTAAACTACAGGAACCTGTTTCATACCGGGGGGCTGTTTATGCTTCCCAGAAAGAATAAAGACTTTAAGTCAGAGCCTGGAATGACTGGTTATAAGGAAGGTAACAAGTGGGTGTATTCTTATTTTGTGCCCCATAACAGTAAAGATCTTGTGAACCTGATGGGTGGAAATGCAGCTTTTGCAGCCCGGCTGGATTCGGCAATGACAAACAATGTGATCCTGTACGACAATGAAACGGTGATCCACCTGCCTTATCTTTTTAACACTGCGGGTTATCCTGATCTGACACAAAAGTGGATCAGGGACATCATGCTGAACAGGTTTGCTGCCAGCCCTGCGGGTTTGCCGGGAAATGATGACCTGGGCTCGATGTCAAGCGCTTACCTGTTCAATGCCATGGGAATATTTCCGGTAAGCCCGGGGCGCCCGCTGTACGCTATAGGGGCTCCTTTATTTGAATCGCTGAAACTGCACCTTGCAAATGGGAAAATATTCACCATTGAAGCCAGGGGTCAGTCGCCCGCTCATCCATATGTGAAGTCCCTTCAGCTGAATGGGCAGCCGTATGAACAGCTGGTCATTTCGCATGATGCAGTAGCGGCAGGCGGAACAATGCAATTTGAAATGAGCGCGCTTGCCGGGGCCTGGCCAAAAGACCGCGACCCGGTGGCGTTGTCAGAAACAAAGACCAGTGCGGTTATACAAATCCTTAATTATTCCGTCACTAAAACAAGGGTAGAGCCAAATGAACAATTCTGGGTTCGTTTTGATCTGACCAATAAGGGAAGTCTTGGCACTGCAAAGGTTATGGTGTATATAAATGGGAAACCGGAGCAGTTTAAACATTGCCTTGTTCCCCCGGGAACAACAATAACGGATTCCATCAGTTGCCGCCTGTATGAACCCGGAAAAGTAACCATTGGTTTAGCTGCCACTGAAGGCACAAACGTAACAGTAGTGGAACCGGCCAAAGCTGTTGAATTTCCCTTTAGCGTGTCTACGCTAACACTGAAACCCATCGTGCCATTACATGCAGTGCAGGAGATCAGCTATGAGCTGCAGAACCTTACCGGAAAAGAACAGGCATTCCGGATCCCTGTGAAGATTAATGGCCGGGTGGTCTTCACCGATACCATCGTTCTTGCTCCAGGAAAAAGGAAACGCACCGAACATCGTTTTACGGCCGGATCGGCGGGACTTCAAACACTAACTGCAGACCGTCAGGCTGCTAAATTCAAAGTATATGATAACCATCTGTCGTCATTATTGCTGGATCTTTCGCTGGTTAGGATGAAAGGCGATACGCTTGCCGACCGATCTGGTTTTGAAAACAATGGTTTCATTATTGGTAAATCAGCTACTGAAACCGGCGAATCAAAACCCGTGCTGCTTGGTAATGACAGTTTCGTGGAAATACCAAATGCCCCAAGCCTTGATCAATTGGGAGAAACACTTACGATGATGTGCTGGGTATATCCTGAAGAAGGAAACGAGCATGGGCTGGTGGATATGTTTACCAAAGGAGATCACCATGTACTGCAGACCAATAATGGCAGGACACTAACTTTTTTTGCCGGTGGATGGGGACGGGGAGACATTACTATTGATCTTCCTGCAAACTGGAAACAGCAATGGCATCACCTTGCAGGTGTTTGTAAGGGAGATATGTTATGGCTGTACGTTGACGGAAAACTGAGTGGCAGTGCAAAAGTTGATGGCAGCGTGAATCTGTCTGCAGACAGCAAATGGGAGATCGGCAGGAACGAAGAGTTCCCTTCTGAACGGGTATTTCATGGTTATATAGATCAGGTGAAGGTATACGAACAGGCGTTGACAGCAGCGGAAGTCAGTTCCGTCATGAAGGCAGGGGTTCCCTCCATAAAGAAGGACTAATCCTGAGCAGTGAACCATGAGCGGCCTAACCCCCAGCATTGGGGATTGTCAGCCTGCCGGGAGATCATAATTTTGAATCACATTAAAATTTGAAATATGATCCATCTTTTTGCAAACCTATGCAACTATGCCAGTGCTGTAATATCGCTCTTATTTGGAATTGTTTACCTGATTAAGCCTTCGTTTCTGGGCTACCATAAAGAAGCGGTTCAAAGGAACTGGGAAGAACTGGACCAGCGGATGCAAACTTTAATCCTTGCCTTAATGAGGGCGGTAAGTGGCGGTGCGCTTGCATATGGATTTCTGGTCATTGTTCTCCAGTATCAGTTTTCCGGGTCACTGCAAAACTGGATTCCCATCACTATCCTTGTTTCCGGAGGGATAATAACCTCATCCTCGCTTTATGCCATGTTTCTGGTGAAGGTAAAGACCATGGGAAAACCTCCCATAGCTGTTGTTCTGCTCACGGTGATACTCCTTGTCATCGGATATTTATTAAATACGCATGCCGGAGAATAGCGCGCAGGTAATGCTGATATGTTTAGGCCTATACAGGCTGATGAGGGTCTCTGCCGTGCCTGGTGGTCATCTCACAAAAGCAATATAGTCAGTGGTAACAGGTTCAGATCCATTGATGCGCAAGTCCTGGGCAATCTGGGCGCGGTGATAGGTTCCATGATTAAAGATGTGAAGGAGTACATCGTCCAGCTGGTTTTCAAAATGCAGGCCTCTGGTATTGATGTACCGGATCATTTGCTGAAAGTCAGGCTCACGGTTTTTAATTTCCTGTTTAAGCTGCGCGGAAGCCTGCTCGTGCATACTTTTACAGGTCTCCAGGTCATGATCGTCCCATACACCAAGCGTAGGCTGTATACCTCTTATCCTGTCCAGCCAGATCAGTTGAGTGTTCATGATATGACTGAGCAAATGCAGTGACTTAACAGGTATTGCTGTAGCCTGCTGCTCAAGAGAACTCATCAGTGACTGATTTGCCCAATCGTTGTACAGCCATAATTTATTGAAAAGGGTTTTCATGTTTTGAAGTTTAAGACATGAAAGATACGTTTTAGATAAAATTTTTTGTTATAAAAACTTGAATGCAAACAATTTCACCTAAAACGTTATTATTCAGGTGTAATCTTGTATTCAATTCTCAAAATCATGGAACATAATAACCGCAGAAAATTTCTAAAAAATTCTCTATTGCTTGCTGCAATTCCAGCAATTTCACCATTAAGTTTACTTGCATTTGAGCCTTCGGCACGGGAAACTGAAGCTATGGATGCCAAAACCGGCGGTGGGGCAGCGCCTTTTGTTTTTTCGCAAGTGCCATTGCCCTACGCGTATGATGCACTGATGCCGTATATTGATACGATGACCATGGAGATCCACTATACAAAACACCATGCTACGTATGTTAAAAATGTAAACGAGGCGATGAAGGCTGAAAATCTGAGCTTCACCAGTGCCACTGATTTTTTTGCAAAGGCATCTACGCTATCTGCAAAAGCAAGAAATAACGGAGGCGGTACCTGGAACCACAATTTCTTCTGGCAATCTATGCAGGCAGCCCCTGCTTCAGCACCATCAGCTAAATTGAAGGCAGCTATTGATAAGTCGTTTGGCTCGCTGGACCAGTTTAAGGACCTGTTTTCCAAAGCAGCCCTCGCGCAGTTTGGATCAGGATGGGCATGGCTGATCAACGATAAAGGAACGCTGAAGATCACATCAACAGCAAATCAGGACAATCCCCTGATGGATAATGCTGCTGTCAGAGGTATCCCCTTACTGGGACTTGACGTATGGGAACATGCTTATTACTTAAAGTATCAGAATAAGCGTAATGACTATATCGCAGCCTGGTGGAATGTGGTCAACTGGGATGCTGTATCTAAAAGGTTTGTATAAAGCCTGTATAGCTTTGCCGTGCTGCCAACTACCTTGTGGGTCAATGATTTAAAAACAAAATATAATCTAAGTTGTTAATCCTGAAACCGGAATAGCAAAATTAAACAGGAGGCTGTATGTTACGCAATGTGAAAAGTTTAACAGGATTTACCATGGGGGCAACCGATGGTGAATTTGGAAAGGTAGAAGAGTTTTATTTTGATGATGAAAGCTGGACAGCACGTTACCTCGTTGTTAAAACAGGGAGCTGGCTGTTCGGCCGCAAGGTGCTGATCTCCCCGGTAGCACTGGAAAAGCCGGATCTTGAAAATAAAATTTTTCCTGTAAGGCTCACGAAGGAACAGATTAAGAATAGCCCTGATATAGATACAGAAAAGCCGGTTTCCCGTCAGCAGGAAGTGGATCTGCACAGCCATTATGAATGGCCATATTATAACAGCGCCGGTATAGGGTTTTATGGCGGTATAGGAATGATGGGCATGATGGATTCAAGGGTCCCATTCGAAGATATCATTTCGGACAAGTATGCTGAAGAACAGTTTACCAATCCGCATCTTCGCGGAACGCGGGAGGTAACAGGGTACGATATCCACGCTGCCGATGGTGTAATAGGTGAAGTTGAAGATTTTATCATTGATGATGAGACCTGGAGTATCCGGTTTTTGGTAGTGGATACCGGAGGCTGGCTGCCGGGAAAAAAAGTGTTGATCTCACCAAAATGGATCAGCAACGTAAACTGGGCAGAATCTTCTGTGGTGGTAGATCTTACTGTTGATGCGGTAAAGAACAGCCCTGAATATGATCCTTCACTGCCTCTCCATGAGACCTATGAAGTTGATCTCTATATTTATTATGGCAGGTCTGTTGACGAATAAATGCCCTGGCAATAGCCAGAGCATTTAGGTTATATTTATCAGTGTCAGGCATCTGAGTGATGCCTGTAAATGTTATACGTGTACTTCAGCAGATTTTACTGTTTTAATAATACGTGCTGCAACTTTGTACGGATCAGCAGCTGAATTCGGACGACGGTCTTCCAGATAACCGTTCCAGCCTTTTTCCACAGTTGCCAGAGGGATACGGATAGAAGCACCGCGGTCTGACACACCATAACTGAAATCATGGATAGAAGCAGTTTCATGTTTACCTGTCAAACGCAGGTGGTTATCAGCACCATATACTTCAACGTGTTCAATAACTACCGGGCGGAACGCTTCGCAGATGATATCGTAAACTTCTTTTTTTCCTGCTGTACGCAGTGTGGTATTGGAGAAATTGGCATGCATACCTGAACCATTCCAATCCAGCGTTCCCAATGGTTTACAATGCCAGTTGATTGATACATTGTATTTTTCACCGATTCTTTCCAGCAGGTAACGTGCTAACCAGATCTGGTCACCAGCTTCTTTAGCACCTTTGGCAAAGATCTGGAATTCCCATTGCCCCGCTGCAACTTCACCGTTGATACCTTCAACGTTTAAGCCCGCATCCAAACAGGCATCCAGGTGTTCTTCTACGATCTCTCTACCAAATGCATTGTTTGCGCCTACAGAACAGTAGTAAGGGCCTTGCGGACCAGGATAACCTGCTGCAGGGAAACCCAGGGGTTTGTTGGTCACAGGGTCCCATAAAAAGTATTCCTGCTCAAAACCGAACCAGAAATCATTGTCGTCATCTTCAATATGTGCGCGGCCGTTCGACTCGTGTGGTACACCTGTTGAATCCAGTACTTCACACATCACCAGGTATCCATCTTTCCTCTGCGGATCTTTCACTATATATACCGGTTTTAAAACACAGTCTGACGAACCGCCGGGTGCCTGTTCGGTTGATGAACCATCAAAACTCCAGTTGGCTACGTCTTCTAATTTTCCGCTAAAATCTTTTTCTATTTTTGTTTTACTGCGCAGGCTTTGTGTGGGTTTGTAACCATCAAGCCAGATGTACTCTAGTTTTGCCATTAGTTAATTCTTAATAATTGTCTTCGTTTCTTGATAACTTATTCGCGAGCAAAAGTGAGCATAGAAATAAGAAAATTATATCCCCGAATGTGTGGGTTTTTTCTCTTTCATAGCTCTTAATTTCCGGTATTATTTCAATTATTATCATATTTTTATACTGTTTGTGATTAATAAATGATCCAAAATATGATTAAAGTCATATTTTATGGTCATTTGCTTATTCATGGCGGGATGACTAAAACAAATAAATATTTATTATCCGGGAAATTAGTTGGTAATGTAGCTCGTTCTACAAAAATAGGAACAATTTTATTGCAATTGCTGAAATATTCTTCTTAAATCTGGTTTTTATGGTAAATAAAGGTGAAGTTTTATTTGAATTATTGCTCACTTCTGTTATTTCCCCTGATTTGGGGATCTGAAGCCACATTTTTGGGGATAGGTAAGATATAATTATAACCCTAATGTTGTATTGGTAAAACAATTTTTTTAAAAAATTAAATTTCAATACTATGTTAGTTAAAACTGAAAACCAACTCTCACTTGCTAAACACTGGATAAACGGCGAGTGGATAGATTCTCCTGATCACTTAGACAGTATCAATCCGGCTACCGGCGAGGTCATAGGCCAATATGCATTCGGTACAGAACTAGAAGCCGGAAAAGCTGTTCAATCAGCATTGGATGCATTCAACAATGCAGACTGGAAGGATAATGCCCCGCTCCGGTCAAAAGTACTCAATGCAATGGCCGACCTGTTTGAGGCCAGAGAACAGGACCTGGTTCAAATGATGGGATTGGAAAATGGAAAAATACTGCCCGAAGCAGGATTTGAAGTGGCCACTGTAAAATCAATGTTAAGATATAACGCTGCACTTGCGATGACTTATCAGGGACGGGCAGCAGAATGGAAACCAGGAACATTCTCCATGGTCATCCGGGAGGCCATCGGTGTGGCAGGGCTCAGTGTGCCATGGAATTCACCCGTTGCGCTGATCTTCCGCTCACTGGCATCCGCACTTGCTGCCGGCTGTACAGCAGTGGTAAAAATGCCGGGGTACACTGCCCATGTGAATGCACTGATTGCCGAAATTATCAGTGAAACGCCGGGCTTACCCAAAGGTGTAGTTAATATTGTCACAGGTGAAAAAGAGGTGTTAAGCTATCTTGTCACTTCAGCAGATGTTCCTGTAATCTGTTTTACGGGTGATACAGGTACCGGCCGTGCCATTGCAGCTGCGGGAGCAAATCAACTGAAGCGTTTTGTACTGGAACTTGGCGGAAAGACCCCAATGATTGTGTTTGACGATGCCGATCTCAATGTAGCTTTACCCACAATAGAGAAAGCACTTACTGTATTTGCAGGACAGTTTTGTATGACCGGGAGCAGATTGCTGGTACAACGCGGGATAGCAGATGAAGTAAAGGCCAAACTTGCAGAACGCCTTTCCAATGTCAAAGCCGGGCCTTCATCCGATCCTCAAAGTGATATGGGCCCTTTGATCAGCAGATCCAGCGTTGACAGGGTTGACCAAATGGTGCAAGACGCTATTCAGGCAGGTGCGGAGATCATTGTACGGGGTGGCCCGGTTACAGAGGGAAAATTAGCCGCCGGTGCGTTTTACAGGCCAACATTTTTGGAGGTTACTGATTCCAGCCTGGCAATTTTTCAGCAGGAAGTATTCGGCCCTGTGCTTACAATGCAGGTTTTCGATACTGAAGAAGAAGCGGTGGCCCTGGCAAACGACAGCCAGTTTGGGCTTTCCGCTGCAATATGGTCACGCGATGTAGACAGGCCGCTGCGGGTTGCGCGTGATATTGATGCAGGAACGGTCTGGATCAATACCTGGGCTTTATTGATTGACGGCTTTGAAGACGGTGGTTATAAACAAAGCGGGCAGGGGCGTACCCGCGGAATCGCAGGATTAGAGGAATTTCTGGAGACCAAACATATCCTGCACGATGCTGGTGTGATTAAAAAATCCTAACCGTTCAGGTAAAACCTGTGGCTCAGATTTTCTCGTTAAAAAACCCGGAGTATACCCGGGTTTTTTAACTTTTATCCGGCTCCGGCGGCCTAACTAACATGATGGCCATCAGTGCACCCAGAAAAGCAAGTCCGGCGGATATGCGCATTATTTGTGCGTAAGCATAGATGAAACTTTCGTGATATGCCTTTTTGATGGCCTTCGCAGCAGCAGGTTTAAGCTGCGGCGGAACTCTTGCATTGCCCAGGTTCACAGCCTGGTTTACGATAGTTTGCCTTTCCCTGGCAGGCAATGGGAGGGACTTGATCCCATTCTGCAGGGCCCCTGAAAAAAACAGTACCGCCAGCGCCCCGAAAATTGCATTGGCAAAAACATTGGCAATACGGGTGATCGCATTGTTGATCCCGGAAGCCGTACCAGACAGATGCCCGCTTACAGAACCCATCACCGCTGCAGTAAGCGGTGCCACTGTTAGGGACATGCCCAGTCCGAAAACCAGGATACCCGGGAAAAACGTTGTCCAGTAATCTCCGGGTCCGTTCGTTTGCTTTACAAAGGATAACATCAGCAGGCCTGCACCCGCTATGGCCGGGCCGGCGATCAGAAATGACCGTGGCCCGTATTTGTCGGCCAGGTTACCTGCAAATCTCGCGATCGTGATCATTAATATGGTAAACGGTAGAAACGTAAGCCCGGATTGCAGCTGGCTGTAACCTTGTACCTGCACCATATTCAGCGACAGGAACAGCATGCCCGCGCCGAGGCCTGCATATAAAAAGAAGGTGAGGAGATTGGTGCCGCTGAAGGTGGTATTGGCGAATAGATTCAAAGGCATCATAGGATGTTTACTGGTCTGTTCAATCCGGATAAATGTGACCATCAGGAGCAAACCGGCTGTTAAAGAAACGTATACCTGCGGATGGTTGAAACCTATGGATGGGATCCGCAGGAAGCCAAAAGTCAGGAAAGCCAGGCACAGTGCAATCGAAATGGCCCCGGGGAAATCCAGCGACTGACTGCTTTCCAGGTCCCTGCTTTCTTTTACACGTTTCCACAACATCAGCAGTGCTGCCAGGCCTATCGGAATATTGATAAAAAAGATATAGCGCCAGAGGCCTGCATCTGCCAGGGCGCCGCCCATTACCGGGCCTCCCATTGTCACTACTGTTGTAAATGCTGACCAGGTTCCAATGGCCTTGCCTCTTTCCTTTTCGTCTATTGAAGACGATATCAGCGATAAGCTCCCTGGAATCATCAGGGCACCACCAATGCCCTGCAGTAACCTGAAAATGACCAGCAATGTAACCGAGGTTGAAAATCCACAGGCGGCAGACCCGATGATGAAAATGGAAATGCCTGCCATAAAGATTTTCCTGCGCCCCAGCTTGTCGCCCATTGCCCCTCCAATAAGGATGAGGGAGGCTAGCATCAGCAGATAAGCGTTCAATATCCAGAAAAGCTCAGTGCCATCAGCATTCAGGCTCTGCTGCAGAGCGGGCAATACCACATTCAGCGCAGTGCCGTCAATGAAAGCCATAGCAGAGGCCAGTATGGCCGAAACCATAATCCATTTACCTTCAGAACTTCGGAGCGCAACAGTAGCCATATCTTCAAGCTACGAATAATATTCTGATCTTTTTACATTTATTTACCTCTGAGTGCCATCAATCCCGCTACCGTGAACAGCAGCAGCCCGGCGGCGATATATTTCCGGTGTGCCTTGGGCCTGCCAGGTAATCCCCAGCCGCCATAAACCGAATTCCCATAGTCTACCGGCCCAAATACATTGCCATCTGATTTTGGCATGGTATCAGCCTGTTTTAAATAATGCCTGATCACGCTCCCGGTAATTCCGCGGGTCAGTGCCGGGAAGAGGCCGTAGGAAACCCTTAAAAAGGTAGATAAACTTCCGATCATGAGTTCCGCCTGCGGATTTTCGGCAAGTTTAACGATGGCCATCGCTACACGGCGCGGATCATACACAGGTGGGGCGGGCTTCAGATATTTTCCCGTATAGTTTGCCGCATGCTGAATACCTGGCGTATCCAGAAAAGCGGGAAAAGCATCGCAGACATGTATGCGGGGCCAATCAGACAATTCTGCTTTCAGCGCCGCGGAGAAACCGCGCAGGCCAAACTTACTGGCTGAATAACCTACGCCAAAGGGAACCGGTAAAAAGCCGCCAATCGAAATGTTGTTGATCAGTACCCCATGCTGCTGTTTCTTAAAGTAGGGAAGTACTGCATGAGCTCCATTGAGATAACCAATCAGGTTGGTCTCAATGATCTGGTGATGTACGGCCATCGGTGTTTCTTCGAACAGCCCTGCCGCCAAAAGTCCTGCATTATTTACCCATATATCGATCTTACCTCCAAAATCATTTGCCTCGTCTGCAAGCTGGATCATAGCGCCGGCGTCAGTAACATCGGTAATTACCGTCCGTACGCGTGCGCCCAGAGCCAGGCATTCCTCTGCAACTTCATTCAAAGCGTCGCTATTTCTTGCAGCCAGTACAAGGTTAGGCTGCTGTAAAGCAAATTCTAAGGATATTGCTTTACCGGCGCCGCTTGATGCACCGGTAATCACTATAGTTTTATCTTTAAGCATGTCAATTGGTTTTAATTTTTAACCAGTAACATGCCCTAATGTTTTAAAGAATGTAGCAAAAACAGAATCGCCGGAAACTGTATATGGATAATAACTAAATTAGTAATAATTTGGTGGTCATAGTTGGAATATACGATGAAAAAACTGGTAATATTAACAGGTGCTGGCATAAGTGCCGAAAGCGGGTTACAGACGTTCAGGGATAAGGGCGGTTTATGGGAAGGGTACAATATTGAAGATGTAGCTACTCCTGAAGCCTGGCGGCGCAACCCGGAACTGGTACAGCGATTCTATAACGAACGCCGTAAAGGGGTGCTTGAGGCACAGCCCAATGCAGCCCATAAAGCACTCGCAGCTTTACAAAAGAACTTTGATGTCCGGATCATTACTCAAAATATTGATGACCTGCATGAAAGGGCGGGCTCGGAAAATGTATTGCACCTGCATGGCGTGATCACCCGCTCCCAATCAGATTTTGACCCCGCTGTTACTTACCCTATTGACGGCTGGGAGATCAGGGCGGGTGAACTTTGTGAATACGGATTGCCTTTGCGCCCGCATGTGGTATGGTTTGGAGAGGCCGTGCCCAATCTGCAGATCGCGGCAGAGATATGCGCCGAAGCCGATGTTTTTGCAGTCATCGGAACCAAACTGGCGGTTTATCCGGCTGCAGGGCTGATTGACTATGTGCCTGATAACGTAATCAGGTATGTGATTGATCTGGATATCCCGTATGTCGGTGGAGGGGCGCTCGTGCGCAAAATTGAAGCCCCTGCTACCATAGGAGTACCCGTAATGGCAGCAGAGCTGATGGGCAGCAATGAACAGCTATGATAGTGTAATCACAACCTTACCATTGCAGAGGCTTTCTTCCCTGTGGCAGAGAGCGTGGCTTTGATCACGCGTTGTCATGATGAACATCATTTTTTTAGTTCGTCTGATTATTGAAATTTATGCCTGAACACCAACACCGTGAAATAGCATGAAAAAGATATTAGTACCCACAGACTTCTCCAAACCAGCTTTTAATGCAGCTAAATATGCGTTGCACATTGCAGAAAACATTAAGGCGAACCTTGAGTTTTGCCATGCGATGTTCGTCCCGGCGGAAACGCCGCTGACAGCACAGGTGTCCTGGCCCATGGAAGATGTGACGGTCATCAAAAAGGAGGCTGCTATGGAATTCAGGTTACTTGTTGATAAGCTAAAAAAGGAGCGGAGCCACCCGGAAGTACCGGCAGATCCACATCCCGAAATTAGCTGGAGCGCTGAGATGGGAGGGGTGCTGAGTGTGGTCAGTAAACTGGTGGACAGGCAAAATGTAAACCTTGTAGTGATGGGTGTTTCAGGAGCCAGCCACCTGAGCAGGTTCTTTCTGGGCAGTAACAGTTTCGACATGATCAATAAGGCTGAATTCCCTGTTCTGCTGATTCCGCAGGAGGCTGAGTTCCGGGGGATCAGGAAGATCGCTTTTGCAACCGATCTTAGCGTTAAGGATATTGATGTGATCCATTCACTGGCAGGTTTAGCGGCACAGTTTGATGCAGAGATCCTTATCACTCATGTTACCAGCGAAAGGATAGAGCAGAAGCATCAGCAAAAAATAGAGGCCTTTTTGAGCGAAGTGACCGGTAAGGTCAATTATCATAAGATATATTACAGAGACGTCAGGTATAAAAATGTAAACTCCGGGCTGAACTGGCTGATAGAAAATGTAGACCTGGATATGCTGGTAATGGTACACCGGCAGCATGGTTTCTTTGCCGGACTGATCAAAAGTAGCCACACCCAGCAACTTGCCAGGTATAGCAACATACCATTGCTCGTGTTCCCGGAAGCAAAAGGTGCAGTTGCGTGTTTTTGAGGCGCAGATGTCAAATGTTTTTAAATAAATGTTGGGCATCAGCTTGTTTCTGGTTTTATTTATTTAATTTCAATGTAATAAATAAACTGAACCATATGAAAATGAGTAGCTTGAAAAAGACATCCATGTTAGCCCTGCTGATCATGCTGCTGTCTCAAACAATTTTTGCCCAGGCCGGTAAGCCAGAACGTGCAAGCCCGGCAGCAGTTGCAAAAGGAACCGTTAATGGTGCTGCCATAACAATTAGTTACAGCAGTCCTGCAGTAAAAGGAAGAAAGATATGGGGAGAACTTGTTCCCTATGATAAAACCTGGAGGGCCGGCGCCAATGAAGCAACTATCTTTGACACGGATAAACCGTTGAAGATCCAGGGCCAGAGCCTGCCCGCGGGGAAATATAGCCTGTACGCTGTTCCCGGTGAAAAATCATGGAAGATCATATTTAACTCCGAAACAGGCCAGTGGGGCATCAAACGCACTGGTGAGACCACTGCTGATCCATCAAAAAATGTGATAACAGTTACGGCAAATCCTGTAAAATCTGCCGCGTTTAACGAGCGCCTCACGTACGTGATCTCGAAAAGCGGCTTTGAACTGTTGTGGGAAAACCTGGCTGTTCCGGTTAACTTTAAGTAATTCAAAAAAAAGGGAAGAAATGCATTGCCCCCAAAAAGTTAATTCTGGGGGGCATTGCATTTTTTCCCTTTTATTCCACCGGCAGCACATGCTGAGATCATTAGCCTGGCCGCTTTACTCCGTATAAATCAATCGGTGTAGCTGTAATTTTTTTTCGCCTGAAAGTTAAGATTTTTTTGCAGGAGCAGAGCCTGCAGCAATTCCTAATTTTGCTTTCACAGCTGCAGTAACATCAATTCCGTTCTCCCAGGCCAGTATATTATTGGAACCCTGTTGTGAATAACTGTCAAATACATAAGCGATGCCTTTTTCTTTTGCTACAGCCTTCACTGCGGTAATGAATTTTGTCTGCAGAGGTCCCATCAGCTCACCTTGTTTGGCAACCATTTCCTGCTGCGCAGCCTGGGTAGCCTGGTCAATACCTCGCTTAATGCTTTCAAGTTCAGCTCCCATAGTCTGCAATTCTTTACCTACAGTCTCCTTATTTGCTTCGGTCAAAGTTTTGTTCTTTGCCACTGCGGCATTGTACTTGGTGGTATAATCAGTCTGCATTTTTTCTATCTGGGCCTGTTTCGTCTTTTGAAGAGATTCCAGGCTGGTTGATACCGCCCTGGCTTCCGGCATACTTGTAAATATCTCCTGGGAATTCAGATGTGCAATTTTCTGTTGGGCGCTTACAGCATGGGCTGAAAATAATAATGCGGCTGCGGTAAAAAATACCTTGATAAATTTTTTCATAGTACTGGATTTTAATAGTTAATTCTCCCCATTCTGTCTTCCTGCAAAGTATCCTGCAGCAAAATTAAGGGAAAGACATACTAAAAGAACTTCCAAATCCGTATTATGTTGTATCATACGGCAATAAAGTAACCGGGAGTATTTATAATTATCCAAATTGATAAAATGTTAAGTAAAAGATCATTTTTACAATGATATCGCCGTCGCAACGATGTGATCCGGTATTTCTGAGAAATGAATATATCTTTTGTTAAATTAAATAGCAGATATTCGCAACCAGACGATCAATCTAAAATAATGGCACTTCAGTTCAGACAGCATATAGAACAAATATCACCTTTGACCGATGCCGAGTTCGATTATATATTCAGTCATTTCATAAAGAAAAAATTCAGGAAGCACCAGTTTCTGATCCAGCGGGATGAAATTGTAAAGTATGAATATTTTGTGCTGAGCGGATGTGTGAAGGCCTACACCCTTGATAAGGATGATAAGATGCATATCCTGCAGTTTGGCATGAAGGATTGGTGGGTAGGGGATTACCAGGCATATTACAGGCAAAGCCAGGCAACACTTTACGTCGATTGTATTGAAGATACCGAAGTTTTATGCCTTACGCTGGAAAACAGGGAGAAGCTGTGTGCTGAAATGCATAAGTTTGAGCACTTCAGCAGGAAAAAAGCAAATTCAGGTTATGTGGCACTTCAGCAGCGAATCCTCAGTTTGCTGAACAATACCCCAAAAGAACGGTACGAGCAGTTGCTTTCCCTGTACCCCCTGTTATTCCAAAAAGTTCCCAAGCAATATATTGCAGCGTACCTCGGGGTATCCAGGGAAACTTTGAGCAGGTTGAACTCAAGTAAATGATCTGCCCCTGGTCATTTCTCCAGCTGCCTGTTTTACAGGCTGCAACTCAAATAACAGTGCGGCTGCTTTTGCCAGTGCAACGAGAAAAACGTGTAAAATCTGTATAAAAAATTTCATTTGAGGATAGCGCCGGCAAAAAAAAGAATACTTTTGAATCACGCAGCCGGCATGATTGGAATAATTATTGCCCTTGTGGGCTTGATAATTATTCCAATCATCAAAAGTTCCAACTGAAAATTAACAACAATAAAATAAATGAAAAACTTGAAATACATGGTACCTGCCGCATTACTGGCACTTTCTTCCTGCAGCCCGTCCACGCGAACAGCAGAAGACAATACCGCTAAAGCGGATTCTGCAAGCGCTCAAAGCAGCCCACAGTCTGAACAAACTGGTTTGTATGCGAAAATGTCAATTCAGGACACGATCAAAACCGGTGAGCTCATACAGCTGAAATTCACAGTGTACAATAACGCTGACAGCGTTCAGCAATTTTGTAAATGGCATACGCCTTTTGAGCCCCTGATGAGCAAATACCTCGATGTTAAAGATGAAAATGGTGAGGAAGTGAATTACAAAGGCGCAATGGCCAAAAGGATGATGCCACCACCAGCAAGCAGTTACCAGAAGTTAAATCCTAAAGACAGCCTTTCTGCGGATGTTGATCTGGCTAAAGCCTATGCAATTACAAAACCGGCAAAATATACTGTTGTTTATAACAGTCAGAATATGAGTGGCCTGATCGTTAAAGACAGTGTTACCTTCGTTTACGCTAAATAACAAAGCGTTTTTAGCCTGATATTCCATTTGGAATATCAGGCTTCAATACCATCTTCCCTTTGTGTTTCATCTCCACATCAGTAGCACTATTGCTGGTTCCTCTGCGCACATCAACAATAATAAAAATATTTTGGTTAATTTGTCCAATCCGGAACATCCGGTTGTCATTAGGTTTTAACAACTAAAATTTTAAATCTGATGGAACCCCTTATTCCCTAATCTACCGGGAATTACAGGGTGGGGCAATTTTGATAAATGATCATTTAATAACATTAAAAATAATACCAAAATGAACGAGTTCTTATTAATATTCCGCAGGGACTATGTTTCCAAAGACGGACAGCCTTCGCCGGAACAACTGCAAAATTCCATTAAACCCTGGCAGGACTGGCTCGGCGGAATCGCTGCGCAGAATAAACTTGCAAGGCCGCTTCAGCGATGGGACGGAGAGGGCAGGATAGTCAAACAGAATAAAAGTATAACCAATGGCCCTTATGCCGAAATCAAGGAGGCTATAGGGGGTTTAATTATCATCAAAGCTGCTGACTATGATGAAGCTGCAGAAATAGCAAAAGGTTGCCCGATCTTACAGCTGGGAGGAAATGTGGAGATACGGATGGCTGTTTCTGCAGACAGTCAATAATAATTCTGAAATTGCCTTTGTGTTCAGCAAAGGCAATTTTATAAAAATATGGAAGAAAGAGAACTTTTACCGGATTTGTTCAGAACAGAATACCGAAAGATAGTTTCAGTGCTCTGCTATTTGTTCGGTATAGAACACATTGAAATTGCCGAAGACATTGTCAGTGATACTTTTCTTTCTGCCACAGAATTGTGGAGCCTGAAGGGAGTACCCGAAAATCCAACGGCATGGCTGTACACCGTGGCCAAAAATAAAACTAAAAACTATCTCAAAAGAAATTCACTTTTTGAGCAAAAGCTTTCGGCTGAGATACGCTACACGGCGGCAAAAACTGAAGAAATTGAGGTTGACCTGTCTGCTAAAAATATTGCCGACAGCCAGCTGGCAATGATCTTTACCGTTTGCGATCCCTGCATTGCCAGTGAAGCACAGGTGGCGCTTGCGCTGAACCTGCTTTGTGGTTTTGGGGTACAGGAGATCGCGGACGCTTTCCTGACGAACAAAGAAGTGATCTATAAAAGGATAAACCGCGCCAAGGAAAAACTAAAAGCCGCAAATATAAAGATAGAACAGCCCACGCTAAAGGAAATCAACAACCGGCTGGAGCCTGTGCTGACAACTTTGTACCTGTTATTTTCTGAGGGATATTATTCAATATCCCAGAATACCACATTGCGTAAAGGTCTTTGCGCGGAGGCAATGCGGCTCAATTACCTGCTGATTGAAAATGATACCACAAATAAACCGGCCGTAAATGCGTTGCTCTCCCTGATGTGTTTTCATTCCTCAAGATTTGATGCCAGAATGAATGAACATGGCGAAACCGTCCTGTACCAGGATCAGGATGAAACACGCTGGAACAGTGAGCTGATCGAAAAAGGAACATACTTTTTAAACCAGGCTTCGACGGGTGATCAACTGTCAAAATATCATCTGGAAGCCGGTATTGCCTACTGGCATACCCAAAAGCAAGATAGTGAGGAAAAATGGGAGAGCATCCTGGATCTCTATAATCACCTGCTGTTTGTAGAATACTCACCTATAGCAGCGTTAAACAGGACCTTCGCCCTGGCCAGGACTAACGGCAAAGAAGAAGCCATAGCCGAGGCGGAAAAACTAAACCTTAAAGACAACCACCTGTATTATTCGCTGCTGGGTAATCTTTACACCGGACTCGACCATAAAAAGGCGCTGCGACATTTTGAGACAGCCTTAAAACTAGCCTTCTCCACTGCAGATAAATCAATCATCACCAGAAATATTGAGCGGCTTACATTGGCTGATCAAAAGCCGGGTGATCACTGATGAAAAGTCAGGAACAGAATGCATAAAAAAGCCCGGTTCCGGTGCTCCAAAAAGTCAGACACTAATTTGGGGCAATCAGAACCGGGTTTCGCTATAATGCACGATTATTTGCTGGCGTTTGCCTGCGTCAGCAAGGCCATTAATTTTTCTGCTACCAACACCGATGAAGCCGGGTTCTGCCCGGTGATCAGCAGCCCGTCAGTAAGTGCAAACGGCTGCCAGTCGGCCGCTTTTTGATATTTTGCACCCTTCTCTTTCAGCATATCTTCCAATAAGAAAGGCATTTCCTTTGTCAGGCCTCCGGCCTCTTCTTCTGTATTGGTAAAACTGGTTACGTTTTTACCTTTTACCAGCGGTTCACCAGACGTGTCCTTTACATTCTTCAAAGCTGCAGGCGCATGGCATACAAATGAAACGGGTTTATTGTGCTGATAGAAAGAGGAGATTAAAGCTGCCGACTGAGGGTCCTCTGCGAGGTCCCACATTGGCCCGTGACCGCCGGGATAATACACGGCGTCATAGTCTTTCTCTGATATTTTGTCCAGCGCCACGGTATGGCTTAGCCTGTTTTGCGTGGCCTCATCCGCATAAAATCTTTTGGTTGCTTCAGTACTATTTGCAGGTAATTCACTTTTGGGATCTATCGGGGCCTGTCCGCCTTTGGGCGATGCTATGGTGATTTCAACGCCCAGATCTGCAAGGTGGTAATATGGGGCAGCAAATTCTTCAATCCATATACCGGTTTTTTCGCCGGTATTGCCCAACTGGTCATGTGAGGTTACTACAAATAGTATTTTAGTCTTTTTAGGGCCATTAGCTGCTTCCGGATCTGCTGGCGTTGCTTGTGAAGTGCCGGAACCACCAGTAATGATCATTCCCGCTACAATAGCTTTCAATGGATATTTCATGTTTTTCAGTTTAAATTCTAAAGCAAATGTCCGTTAAAACGATAATGTGTAATAGGAGGCAAATCACAAATTTGCTGTGATCAGGATCACAGCACAGCTTCATTTCTACATGATCTGCCCTGGTTCCAGTCCGTCTTTACCTGGCGGGTTCCGGTTGTATCCCTCGTCGCTAAAGTGGGTATGATTATAGAAATCATCTTCTGGATTATGCTTATAATTCATTACCTGTACTACATGTTCGGCGGTTCCGGTCAATACATCCCGGATCTGCAGTTCATCCAGCGGACTAATCTTTCCGCTTTCATAAGCTGGCAGAAAGGATAGTTTTGAAGAGATTGCCTCTGTTAAGAGCACCTCATCTTTATCTTCCTTGAGGGTAACCAGGCCGATAGGAATGAGTACCGTTTTCTCCTCATCTAATTCATATCCTTCGAGGCGGGTGATGATGTACCTTACCTTAAGTGCTTCATTGTCAAATATCAGGTCATCTACATCGCCGATATAGTCACCCAGGGAGTCGTATATTTCCCAGCCGGTAATATCCGGCTGATGGTCTGCAATTTCAAAATCACTGCCGCCCAGCTCTTCCAGGCGCTCATTTTTATATTCATCTGATTCCATAGCTTTTTTCAATTTATAAACGAACAACTGATACTGCTATTAGTTTTAACGTTTATAAATGCAAATTATACAGGGCCCAGGGACAGGCTAATTTTCACTGGTCTGGAAACAGGGATTCATGGTTTCCAGAAGGCCTTTCTGATATTTCTGCAGACTATACACCAGCATGAAAGTTTCAGGCATCACCTGCACATTCTCCTTCAGCAACAGCACAACCCGGCCAAAAAAAGCCTGCTGGAAAACAATTGTTTGTTCAGGAGCAAGAATATCGAGCAGCAAGAGGTTATCCATGTCGCAGCCTCCTTCATAATTCTTTTCGAATATTGGTTTATCTGGTTCCAGGTTCTGAATGATCCGGAACATATCTGCCTCTGCACTGTCATATGATCTTCCCAGTGTATTGTGAACAGCATCAGCAACGGCTGTTAAATAGTCCGGGAGTTTTCCTCTGACAAGGGCAATACGAATTACACACATAATTTATCCTCCTTACTTGTTAAAATTCATACAAATACATTTGGTGATCCAGGTTTAGTTGATTTCCAGGCCGGTACTAAAGTATTTTTTTGTTTTTCACTGGTAGTGAAGATTGATCGGGTAAGTAAAGTAATATATTTTTCTTCGGGTTACTTTTTCGTTCAAATGGCAAAACCGGTCGTTGAAATGACCCAAACTGACCATTCAAATGACTAGAAATAACTATTGTGCTCAGGTAATTTAATCGGTTATTTTATTGATTACATGTAAGGTACACCAAATAAACGGGGTAGAAAACCTTTGACATCAAAAAAATTAAACCTAAATATAAATTATGAGTAACTGGAGTAACAATAACAGGGCCTGCACCAACCTTTGGGTCATGCTGTACAGGATGAACCAACTGAAGACTAATTTTGCTGATAGCGAGTCTCTAAAAATGAACGACCTCACCTTTTTTAACGGGCTAAACAGTGCCGAACTCAGAAAGAATGAGGCATTAATGATCGCAGACCAACTGGATAATATATTCAGAATGGGCCTGGCCGCAGTCTACGAAACAGGAATAGACCGGTCGGGGGCTATGGGCAATATGGTAACTTTTCTGACAGACGGAGATAAGACCCTTTCTGAAATGGCATCTGAAGTAGACACATTGTATAAATTTTGGGGAGAAAGTACTGTCGCATGAAATTAACCGCTCTCACCCTGCTTCTCTGGTCTCTCGCGATAGCAGCATTTAGCCAGAATAACCCTAAAAACCTGGATAGTCTTGTTGGCTCCCTTAAAGTGATGACCATGAATGAATCTGACTTTAAAGCCGCAGTCAATTCCATCATCAAAGACCCTGATCTGTACAATTCCCTATGGAAGAACTTTATTGACCACAGCAAATTTGATAAAGATGCAAAATGGAAACTTTTAAGAGACCTCAATATCAAGTTCAAAACCTTCCAGACGGCAGATAATCCGGTAACATCCCTTGGCCTCAGTTATGACTTTGGATTTGATTATGCCAAATATAAAGAAGTGAATCAAAACAGAATTGCCTATTCATTCGGATTTTCTGCAAAAGGAAATGTAGCTTTTAAAAAACAGTTCAATCCAACAGATTTCTTAGAAACAAAACTGGATTTTAACTACAGCCATTTCGCAGGAGGTGTGACCACTAAAAATAACACTGAAGTAGCCGGGGAACTGCAAAATGTTATTTTTAAGCTTGCCCAGCTGAAAGACCCCCAGGGCCAGGGGGCAAAGGCGTTGTGGGATCAGTTTAACACGGATTTAAAATTATCCAATCAATATTATTACGCCATTTCACCAAAGTTCTCTCTGGAATCCAACCAGGATTTCTCAAAAAAACAGTTCGTTCCCGGACTGGCCCTTGACCTGGGCGCCAAAGCCTGGAATGATCAGGCTACGCTTGCCAAACTCAATATATTTGATTATCCTTTTGCCTTGTTAAGGTTAATCATGGGGACCGACAAAAAGTGGACGGTTTATGGTGCTACGCTGCCAACAGCACAGATCATGATGGATTATGTTGTTCCTGCTGATGACCTCAACAGAAAAGGCCTTACCGGTAATTCAGATGCCTATCCCAGGCTAAAGTTTGAAACTGGCTTCAGGACCTTTGTTGCCAGGATAGAGAAAGAGAACATCTTTTTTAATTCCAATTTCCGGTACTACCGCGAGCTGGGCGCAGCCCAGGTGATCAGGAATGCCGGACTTGATAAACAAAGCTATTTCGTGGCTGCCTTACAGGCAACGTCCGGATTGTTTGTCAGCTATGCGAAAGGAAAGCTACCCTTTGATGCCAAAAGCGATGAAGTTTACTCACTTGGGTTTAATTACAATTCAGATAGCAATGGTAAAAAGGACAAAATTGGGCGAATTTATTAAGGAGTACCAGACCGCCATCTGCATCAGTTTTGGCATGATAGGCTTTATCTATGCTTCCTGTACGCTGGTTTCTTTTTTTGATAGGACATTAAACCCTATGGTGAAATATACTTTGAGCATAAAGATGTTTTAATGACTAACTTCCTGAATGAAAGGCTCAGGTTACTGCATTCAAAAGATGGTAGCCTGAAAAAGGATGAAGGAAAATTCAGCACCGACAGCAAAAAGGAGCCGCAAAATGCAGAGCTGAAAGCGAGGTTAACCAAAGTCATCACACAACGGGCCGCCATTAAAACTGCTGTAAATCACACAAATAAAGAATTGCTTTTGCTGCCCTATAAAGATACTGCAAGCATTGTCAACTACTTTTCTGATTATATTCATATCAACAAAAAAGATTTCCTGACCAAATTACATTCCGATAAATGGGATGCGGAACCAGGTTACAAAGAAGCGGTAGATGTGGTCATGATTGACAATAACGAGCTGCTGGATGTCTATCCGCGGACATACAAATCCAAACTCAACCTGGTACAGCACAAAAGAAACCTGCTCATGGATTTTATCGGTGATTATCCCTCATTCGGCTTATGGA
>Ga0247730_1000078_pt1 | contig 103704 bp, 116 predicted proteins | sample UWRJL073202C2_FD_180959 | JGI IMG/M metagenome (GOLD analysis project Ga0247730, IMG submission 180959) | Plant litter microbial communities from Arlington Agricultural Research Station in Wisconsin, United States - UWRJ-L073-202C-2 | ecosystem: Environmental > Terrestrial > Plant litter >...
TTGACCACGGCAGGTAATTACTGCTTCAGCTCGAACGATGCCCTGACATCGATCAGCTTACCGGCATTGACCACGGCAGGTAATTACTGCTTCAGCTCGAACGATGCCCTGACATCGATCAGCTTACCGGCATTGACCACGGCAGGTAATTACTGCTTCAGCTCGAACGATGCCCTGACATCGATCAGCTTACGCAATAAAGAATATAATGTGAAATCAGTTGACGGTACCTGCTATGTTGTTGTTGCCGAAAAAAGTTCCAAAGGAATTAAAATTTATACTGGTTACAACCTGGTTAACATTTCAAATGGAATCCTGAACAAACAGGCCGCATTCGTTGCCGAGAAGGAAGGATTCTATGCGCATGGTGAGACGGTCAAAAAAGCGATATCCGATTTGCAATTCAAGATTGTTGCTGAGAAACTTAGTAAAGAACCTATTCAGCCGGACACAATTATCACTGTCAATCATTATCGGCTGATCACGGGTGCATGTGAGATGGGAGTGAAGTCGTGGATGCAAAGCACGTTTACCGACAAGGAGTTCCTTGATATCTCCGAGAATGGTATAAAAGCCGAATTGTTGCTGCCGTTATTAAAGCGAAATAAAGCATACGGGTTAGACAGGTTCAAATCTATGATCACCTTCTAATGGAAGATATCAAAGAATACGCTGCGCTGGTTGAGCGCATGCGGATTGCTCAAAATGAGTATTTCCGAACCCGGGCCGGTAGCATACTGGCTGTCTCAAAAAGCATTGAGAAAAAAGTGGATGAGGCCACTTAAGATATCCTCGGACCAGACAGAATTAAAAACCAAACTAAACTATTTTAAATGAATATCCAAGAACTCGAACGCTCGCAAAAAATTTATGCCCAGATCAAAACTCTGAATACCGAAATCATCGAAATTGAAAAGGTTGCCATACTCATTGCAAACGGTAATGCTGAAGTGAACCTTTCTCTAAAAGTCACAGATACCACTCCAAAAAAGGATGACAAAGAAAAAGTTGAGTTTGATGAGGATGTATCCTTTAAATCATCTTTGGGGTCGGGTCTGAATTTTAGAATGGGGATCATAAATCCATGGGGGACTCAGGAATCGTTATTTGAAAAAATGTATGGTAAAGGTGCAATATCTGAAGAGAAAGAATCTGGTACCAACTTAAAGGCATGTCTTTCTGAAAACCTATCACTGAATGTACTGGCAATTCTCCTGTACGATAAGCAGACCAGGAGAGACAAATTAATCAGGAACCTTAAACGCATAGGAGTAACTATATGAAAACAATCACTCTTCACAGCGGCATATATGCTGTAGATCCTATCCTCGACGGATTTGATATAGTTGAACGGCCATCAAGCAATGTATCTTTTATAGCGGTCTCCATGCTTGAACACAAGATGTATGTTCAGTTCTTACGAGGATCCGGATACATGTATTCAGAAGTGGATTACGATACGCTCTCATTTGCTCCAAAAGCCGCTAGTTTAGGTACATTTGTCAGGGCTAAATTGGTAAATCATTTTCCGAGCAATAAGCAGGAAAAGGCCTTGATTGAACTGATACCTCCGCTGATTATTACCGGTCCCATTACTGACTTCCCTGATAAGTGCGAAAGGGGTAAGGTATTCGTAATGAGCGAAGGTGCAACGATCACATATATAGAACCGGAACAACCAGAATCATAAACCTAAAAACCACAATAAAATGGGCTGCGATATCCATATGTACGCTGAAACGCGTAAAGACAAAAATTCCCCTTGGGAAAAAGTAGGGAGAGTATTTCCGAATGAGTACTACAATCCAAAAGAAGTGAATACCATTGATGATGATGGATTTCAGTGGAACGCTGAATTTACTGAACATCCTTATGATGGACGAAACTACGATCTGTTTGCGATCCTTGCCAACGTGAGAAATGGACGCGGCTTTGCTGGAATCAAAACCGGTGAGGGATTCAATCCGATAGCTTTCCCAAAAGGCATTCCAAGTGATGTATCTAATGAGGTGAGAGTAAATTTAAACAGTTACGGTGATGATGGTCATTCACATAGCTTTTACACACTACGGGAACTTAAGGATTTTGATTGGGGTCAATTAACAATGCATAGAGGTGTAATAACATTGGAGGAATACCAAGCTTTAAAGTCTTCTGGTGAATCTGAACCAACATCATGGTGTGGAAGTGTTACAGGGCCAAAGATCGTAACTATCGACGAGGATGAAGTATTGGATTACACAAAAAAGCCATCCAATGATCTCATAATTTACGTCAATTATCATTGGGGAAGCATGTACCATGAATCATGCGAGGTATTTATTACGCAAACCATCCCTGCTCTGGAAGCACTTGGTGATCCTGAGAATGTCAGGATTCTATTTTTCTTCGATAATTAATTAATCCAATATATGAAGTCAACAAAATCAATTACAAAAGAAGAGCTGAGCGATAAGATCGACGCAGCTGAGGAAAGTCATGAACTGGTGGCCGGTACCAAGATCAAAATCACTAAGGCTTCACTGGGTAAATCAGGTGTAAATGTGGAGTACTGGAAGGTCATTACCCGGGAGTTCCCAAACATTAAAGGAGAACTGGAATTGAGACAGTATGAGAACCCTGGTAAAGAGCCTATTCCTTTTCTTCCACATCCGGATCTTTACGATGCATTTGATTTACTACGGGCACACCTTATTTTAGCTTGTCAGCAGAAAGAGGCATATGACACCTACGGTGAGTACATTTCTCCAAGCACATTTGAGCATTTCCAGGGTGAGGATTACGACAACCCATTGAGCAAATTCAAAGTTACCGGTTTTGCCATCAATGACAGTGAGACTGGCGTAACGCTCACCGGCCACCGCTACACGCGTGGTAAAGGAAAGCTACCACTTGAGCAGTATGCAGACTTCCATGGCGGTGATGACGCCTATGAGTTCGGTGATGAGCTTTACCATGTGATCAAACACGTTCGCTCTGAAGTCCTGGCTTACTATCTGGGTAAAGTTGCCCCGGATAACCAGTACAGCCTTGAATTCGATGAAGCTGGTGAAGACATGAATTAGTCTATTCTTTAAAACGGTAATATGCGTAAAGGTGACTTAACGCATATTACCTTAAACCAATCCAAAATGACTACATACCATTTAGAAACAAAAATTGAAACACTTCTTTGCTGGACTGATTCCGAGCTGCAAGAAGTGTTTGGCGGCTTCGGTCCTGATATCAGATTGGAACTTAGAATAAGATTGGCCGCTGGTGAAAAAAAGATTGGTTCGATTGATTGCCAAGGTTTTGATCCAGTAACAGGTTGCCCTGGCCACGAAGCAAAGGAGGTGTTAGATGGAACAGCATAAAAGGCCATGGAACCCGACACTGATTGTAGTGGCAAAAGAACCCGATGAAGATCTTACCGGAAAAGAAAGAAGAGCACTACAAGCCGACGTTCGTTACTGGAAGGATTCATCCAAGCATAAAGATGAGGATCTGAAATACAAAAATAATCAAATCAGGGGCTTAAAGGCCCATATAACCAGGCTGCAAGCGGCACTTCACAAGAAAGGAGTTTACAAAATATGAGCGTAGGAACCATCATGCAAGTCGGCAACGTTTACCAGATAGAATTTGCCTACCGACCAAAGATCACCGATGCCGTGAAGTTGCTGCCAGATCGTAGGTTCATTTATGATTCAAAAATATGGACGGTACCCGTTCAGTATTCTGCAGTAGTAAGGGAGTTCGCCAAAAAGTACGATCTGGAGTTTAATGTTGAAACCGGCATAGAACCTGAAACCAACTTCGTTATTCCTGATCTTCCTGAATTGGAAATCGATATTCCTACCAAAAGGCCGATGTTGCCATGGCAGCCGCCCGGTGTAGCTTACATATTAAAGCACCGCAGGGTTATTGTAGGTGATGATATGGGCCTCGGGAAAACCAGTCAGGCGATCATAGCAATTGAAGGACTGAGCCAGATGGGTGAGGCTTCTTATCCATGCCTGATCATATGCCCATCTGCTGTAAAAGAGAACTGGGTAAAGGAAATCAACCAGAATATCAACAAAAAGGGATTGGTACTCCAAAACAGCATCAAGAATACTTTCATGGAATATTTTAGGGTAGGGATGAGCCAGTTCTTTGTGGTAAATTTTGAATCCCTTAAAAAATACTTTGTTGACCATATTGATGATCCTGGCACTGATAAAAATGGACGTAAGCTTCCACTGAAGCTGGCACACATTCATTTCAAGCAGAAGTACGTGGAGTTTTTCAAGGCAATTATTATTGATGAGTCCCATAAGATTAAAAGCATCAACACGCTGAACTGTAAATTAAGTAAGGGCTTGAGTATTGGTAAAGAAACCATTTTGCTGCTGACCGGTACCCCTATTGTAAATAAGCCTATGGATTTGGTTTCACAGCTTGGAGTAATGAATAGGATGGGCGATTTTGGAGGCTTCACATACTTTAAAAAGCGTTATTGCTCTGGTCCAAAAGAAGCAAGTAATTTGAAAGAGCTCAATTACAAGCTGAACATGATCTGCTTTTACCGCCGAAACAAAACTGATCCGGATATCAAAAAATTCTTACCGGATAAAGCGCGCCAGGTTATTCAATGTGAACTGGATCCTGTGCACCGGAGGGAATACAACCACGCTCAGGCTGATTTAGAATCTTATATGATCAATATCAAAAAGCAGTCTGAAGAATCGGTACAGAAGTCCATGAAGGGGGAGGTGATGGTGAGAATCGGGATCCTGAAGAATATCAGCGCGCGGGGAAAACTGCAAGATGCATTTTCTTTCATTCAGGATATCATCGACAATGGACAGAAGATCGTCGTATTTGCCAGTCTGAAGGAAGTAATTGCCAAGGTGCAGGAGAAGTTTCCGAGATCAGTGCGTATCACAGGTGCCGAGGATGGAGTTCAAAAGCAAGCTGCAGTGGAACGTTTCAAATCAGATCCGAAAATTGATGTCATTGTATTGAATCTGAAAGCGGGGGGTACCGGCGTTGATGGCCTGCAGAATGTATCCACTCAGATTTGCTTCATTGAATTTGGATGGCATGCTGCAATCATGGATCAGGCAGAAGATCGCTTATACCGTACCGGCCAGCACTCCAATGTCATGTGCACCTATTTCCTCGGAAAGAATACGATCGATGAGTGGAACTACAAGCTGATTAACAGCAAACGTGAAATTGCCAATACGGTAACTGGCAGTGAAGATATGACTGAAGAGACGCTTGTTGATAGCGTAATGTCCCTTTTTTCAAAGCAGTAATATGCATAAAAGTTAATCATTGCATTAAACCAAATCAAATGTTATACGAAGATTATTTAAAAAGCAAGGTACGCCTTGCACAAAGTACAGGCTTTACGATTGAAGACAGCGAAATAAACCCAGCTCTCAAACCTCACAATAGGTTGATGGTAAAATGGATGGTTGAGGGAGGAAGGAGAGCATGCTTCGCAAATTTTGGTCTACACAAAACTGTCACTCAGTTAGAAGTCAACCGGATTATTTTAACCAAAACAGGAGGAAGAGGTTTGATAATCGCCCCTTTAGGTGTTCGTGCTGAATTTATCAAGGATGCAATTAATATTCTGGGATGGGAAACGCCACCAAAGTTTGTTCGCAGAATTGAGGAATGTGAGGAAACAGGGATCTATCTGACGAATTATGAAACTGTCCGTGACGGAAAATTAGACCCGCGCCTATTCAGCGTAGCCTGCCTTGATGAAGCGTCAATACTCAGGGGTTTGGGCGGCTCAAAAACATTCAGGGAATTCATGAGATTATTCACCGGTGATGCCGGTCCTAACCGAAACAGGCGAGGTACTGATGTGGTACCCTATCGTTTTGTTGCAACTGCTACACCATCACCAAACGAATATATTGAGTTGCTGGCTTACGCTGATTTCTTAGGGGTGATGGATGTCAGCCAGGCTAAAACCAGATTCTTCAAACGCGACAGTACAAAAGCCGATAACCTGAAGATCTATTCACACAAGGAAGAAGAGTTCTGGTTGTGGGTTGCCAGCTGGGCGCTATTCGTTACAAAGCCTTCAGATCTTACTGGTGATAATAAAGATGATGAAGGGTACATACTTCCACCTCTGGATGTCCGCTGGCATGAGATATCATCGGATCATTCAAAAGCTGGTGTGGAACGTAGCGGCCAGTTCAAAGCATTTGCCGAAACAGCGATCGGGCTGGAAGGATCTGCCAAAGAAAAGAGGCTAAGTCTGACGAATCGTATTGCTAAAATGTATGACCTGTACCAGGAAGATCCTGAAGCACATATAATCCTATGGCATGATCTGGAAGACGAGCGTAGGATGATAGAGAAGATGTTTCCAGACTCCAAATCTGTTTTCGGTAGTCAGCCGCTGGAGATCAGGGAAGTTATTGTTTCTGATTTTTCAACTGGCAATTTAAAGCAGTTGGCAGGTAAACCGTCCATGCTTGGTTCAGGTACGAACTTGCAGAAGTTTTGCAGCTGGGCAATTTACTCAGGTATCGGATTTAAGTTCAATGATTTCATCCAATCAATTCACAGGCTATTGCGCTTCGGACAGCCAGGTATCGTTCGAATAGATCTGATTTATACAGAATCAGAGAGACAAATCAGGAAGCAGCTTGAAAGAAAATGGCAGCAACACAATTTAATGGTTAACAAGATGATTGATATCGTAAAACAATACGGCCTGTCCCATGCGGCTATGGCCCAAATGCTGACCCGGAAAATGGGCGTAGACAGACTCGAGGTTTCCGGTGACAGTTTCACTTATGTAAATAGTGATAACGTTCTGGAACTTCCGAAAATAGAATCAGACTCAGTGGGATTGATCTTGACTTCTATACCATTTGCTACCCAATACGAGTATTCCCCAAACTATGCAGATTACGGGCATTCTGAAAGCAATGAGGAGTTCTTCCAGCAAATGGATTACTCAACTCCAGAAGCGTTGCGCGTTTTAATGCCGGGGCGGATTGCAGCCATACATGTGAAGGACCGCATCATCCCGGGCGGCATCAATGGTCTTGGATTTCAAACGGTATACCCATTTCATATAGACGTAATACAGCATTACACGAAACATGGTTTCAACTACATTGGAATGAAAACCATTGTTACCGATGTAGTTCGAGAAAACAGCCAGACCTACCGGTTAGGATGGACTGAACAGTGCAAGGATGGTTCCAAAATGGGAGTAGGGATGCCTGAATACCTGCTGCTATTCCGTAAGGCCCCAACGGACAATTCAAATGCCTATGCGGATATCCCTGTCGTGAAGCAAAAGAGAGAGTTCGACAAGAAAGCTGGGGACTTTACCAGTAAAGGATATTCACGGGCCAGGTGGCAGATGGACGCTCATGGATTTACCCGCAGCTGTGGGGATCGGCTTTTGGATCCTAATGAGGTTGCAAAGCTGGAATCTGATGCTATATTCAAATTATTCAAAACACATAGCTTAACTGAAATATGGGATTTTGAACAGGTTGTAAAGATAGCGGAAACTGTTGAGGCTCAGGGAAAGTTGCCCCCGGGATTTATGCTCCTGCAGCCTCAAAGCTGGACGACAGAGGTGTGGACTGACGTCACACGGATGCTTACCTTAAACGGTTCCCAATGGAGCAATGGCCGGGAAGCACACGTGTGCCCGATGCAATTCGATATTGCCGATCGCGTGATTGAACAGATGAGCAATCCTGGTGATCTTGTTTTGGATTACTTTGGTGGTTTGGGGACCGTGCCGCTTAGGGCGATTAAGAAAGGTCGCAAAGGTTACGGTATCGAATTGAACCCTATATATTTTCTTGATGCTGTCAGCTATTTGAAAGCAGAGGAATTGAAGCAGAATATCCCTACACTTTTTGATATGATTGAAGATCTGAAAGATGACGGTGAAGAGGCGATGATCAGTGCTTTCAGCGATGCAGTTAAACAGGAGGGAGCAGCATAATGATAACGCCTCAACATTTTCTATATACAGAAGGCGGTGGATTTCGGCCGGCCTTAGTGAAAAATCCGTTAGCTATAGAGTTCCTGATCATTGATTTATTCTGCGGCGCTGGCGGTACCTCGACAGGTTTCCATAATGCCATGTTTCATGGTAACCAGGTTGCGCTGGTGATGGCGTGTATCAATCATGATTTCAAGGCCATAAAATCACACTGGTTAAATCATCCTGATATATTGCATTTCGAAGAAGATATCCGCACAGCCAATTTACAGCCGCTGGTTGATCTGTTAGCAAGGTACCGTATCATTTACCCCAATGCTAAAATAATTCTTTGGGCGAGCCTTGAATGCACCAATTTCAGTAAAGCTAAAGGTGGTCAGGCACGTGATGCCGACAGCCGAACCCTTGCCGAGCATTTGGATCGCTATATTCTTGCCCTTGATCCTGATTATGTTCAGATTGAAAACGTAGTAGAGTTTCAGAGCTGGGGCCCGCTTGATGCTAAAGGTAAGCCTGTAAGCCGTAAGGCTGGTTCAGATTGGCTGAGGTGGTGTAAATACATTGACAGCCTCGGTTATAGAAATGAGTGGAAAGAAATGAACAGTGCTGATTTCGGTGCATATACTTCCCGTAACAGGTTATTCGGTTGTTTTGCAAAGGATGGGTTACCAATAGTATGGCCTGAAACTACTCATGCAAAAAAGCCTGGTCTTGATGGAATGTTCGGTGTGCAGCAGAAATGGAAGGCAGTAAAAGACGTTCTTGATTTCGATGATGAGGGATTAAGTATCTTCAACCGCAAGAAGCCGCTCGTTGATGCGTCACTCGAAAGGATTGAAGCGGGGCTGCACAAATTTGTTGCCGGCGGCAAAGATGCTTTTTTACTGAAGTATAACTCCATGGCGAAGAATGGAGACAGGAAACAATCGGTTCAATCCTTAGAAAAGCCTGCTCCCGTAATCCCTTGCCAGAATAGAACTGGTTTATGCTTCATATCAAAAAGCTTCAGCGGGAAACCTACTGGTAAAGTAATCCCTGTAACAGGTCCAGCCGGAACAATTACAACTTTTGGTGGTCAGTCCGTGGTAACTTGTAAACCATTTATTCTGAATACCAACTTTAAAAACGTTGGAAGTTCGATTGAAGAACCCGCAAAAACATTGCTTGCTAGCAGACATCACCCATACGTTGTCAGTCCGGCTTTCCTTGCTAAATATTATGGCAATGGCGATAATACCAGCTCGATTGAAGAACCGGCCGGCACGCTCGTGACTAAAGATCGTTTCTCTAAGATCCAGCCGATATTCATAAGCCGTGAATATAAAACACCTACAGTATCTTCAATAAATGATCCTTTGGGTGCGTTATTAACCGTTCCCAAAGCAAATATTGTTAATTGCCAACCGTTCATACTCAACCCGTCACATGGCGGGCACTGCACCGGTACCGATGTTCCATGCGTTGTGATCGTTGCCAGGCAGGATAAAGCGCCGCTGTATTTAATACAATTTCAAGTTGATAGGCATGTAAGTGTTCCCATCTACGAGGATGATAGCGCTGTGATGATACGGATCAAAGAATTCATGGCGTTGTACGGCTTATCTGATATCAAAATGAGAATGCTGAAGGTCTCAGAACTCCTGCCTATTCAAGGATTCCCCCGGGATTATAAGCTATTCGGTAACCAGACTGATCAAAAGAAGTTTATAGGCAACAGCGTAGTTCCGCACGTGGTAACTGCCTGGTGCGAGGCCATGGCAGATCGTACAAGAAGTTTAAGGATGGAGGTTGCATAATGTGTGAATTAACAGTATTATCATTTGGCGCTGGGCAGGACAGTACTTATATCCTGTACAAGATTATCAGGGATTCAGAATACAGAGCGGAATTTGTGAAGGGTAGATTATTGGTTCTAATGAGTGATACCGGTAATGAGCATGCTTATACTTATGAGCATATTAGCTTTATCAGACAGCTTTGCATTGATAATGAAATCGAGTTTTACCTGATTACGCCGGATATGGGTTTCCATTGCAAAACATGGCCTACTCTGGAATATCAGATGATAAAGAACAATTCGATCATGTCCATGATGATGCCTCGTAGCTGTACTGATAACCTTAAGATCAAACCATTCTATAATTTTCTGAATGTTTGGATTGCCACAGTTATTTATAATCAGGATATCCCAAACGAAACTCGCAATAGGGCTTGGATCAGTAGATTTTTCGCAGATCATGGAAAGATTAACGTAATCATAGGAATCGCTGCAGGTGAAGAAGGGCGTGTTGCAGTGACAAAGGCCAGCAAGAAAGCTGCCCAGATGGATTTGTTCCAGAAGCCAAAAAAACGCAGCAACGTCTGGATGTCAACTTGTATCAACCGGTTTTATCCTATGATAATCGAAGGGATTGATCGGCAAATGGCCCAGGATTATATCAATGTTACACCATGGCCGCTACCTCCACCATCCAACTGCAAATTCTGCCCTTTCTTAACGAAGCAGGAACTACTATGGATGTACCGATTTCACAGAGATGATTATAATGCTTTCGTGATCTATGAGATCAACAAGCTGAACCGTAATCCAGGTGTGCCGCGCAACCTGGGAGTAAAAGGCATGAAGTATCTGCCGGAAGTCCTTGCCGAAGCAATTGAAGAGTACGGACACTGGACCGATGATCAGCTAAACGAATACAAAATGAGTCACGGGCACTGTGTTAAATCTCAATACTGATGGGAACATTTGAAGAATGGGCAGCGGGTTTACTGGATTATGAAGAGATCCAGGAAGCAATACATTTCCGGGAGCGGCACGTGGCCATGATCATGTCACCAGAAAAACTGAAAGAGAGATGGGAGAAGATCGGCTACAAGCCGGCAAAGGTAAAACCAGAACAATTAAAGCTATTTTAAGGATGATAAGTATAAAAGATAAAAAGCCGGTAAAGATAGGTGAGAAAGAGATTGCCTATATTATTGCTAATTACCAGGATTATTCCAATGTCAAATTAGGGGCAATTTTTAATTGTTCAGCAGATACAGTAGCCAGAGTAATCAGAAAGTTGGGACTAAAAAGACCAGTGACCGACAGACGAAAGGTAGTAGAAATGCTTGAGGATTATTGGTGCAATAATTTAGCAGTGACAGTCGCTGCTAAGAAACATGGATTTATTGATGGTACTGCTAGTGGCTACATCTCACATTTGTTCTTCAGGAAGTTGTCCGATGATACAAAGATCATTGTGATGCAGTCTAAAATGAATGATGACTGGCGTTTTTTGAGCGGTTAATATGCATAAAAGTAATATAATGCATAAATAGAAAATAATTATTAAATTAGCGGTCCCGGTTGTCAGCCGCAAGACATTCAATAATATCCCTGTAGACCTCCTTTGTGCCATACCCGGCACCGGAAACGAGCTGACGACCTTAATGGTCTACAGGGATATTATTACCTCAATTCAATACAAGTATGGCTAAAACCAATGATTCTAAACCCAACGGGTACGCACTTAGCCGCGCGTGGTTTGACTTCGCTTTTGAAAATCAAGAGTTGATTACGCCAACGCATACCGCGATGTACGCGTGGTTTATTGAGTTGAATAACAGGATGGGCTGGTCAGTCAAATTCACTTCACCTGCGTCACAGACAATGATAGCTATCGGCCTGAAATCTTATAATACTTATAAAAAGGTATTTAATGATTTGGTTTCGTTTGGCTTTGTAAAAGTGATAATGGAAAGCAGAAATCAGTACACGGCTTGCATAATTGCCCTATCAAATTTTGATAAAGCACAGTATAAAGCACTAGACAATGCACTGTCGGAGCACGTGACAAAGCACTTGACAAAGCACTTGACAAAGCACACATCAAAGCAAGGTGAAAGCACAGGTGAAAGCAATGATAGTATAAATAAACAAGAAACCTTAAACCTTAAACCAGAAACCAATAAACCTATAAGTGGGAAAACTACATTTTCCCCTCCCACACACATTGATGTCTGCAACTATTTCTCTGAGAAAGTCAATGAGACAAAATGGACTGATCATGACTGCAATTTCCAAGCGAAAAAGTTCATCGATTTCTACAGTTCGAAAAACTGGATGGTCGGAAAAAATAAAATGGCAAACTGGAAGTCAGCTGCATCAGGATGGATCAACAGGTCACTTGAAACCAAAGTAACAATTGTGGAAGGACAGAAACCACAGAAAGGTTTTCAGGCTGCCATGGACATGTACAATAAACTAAAACTTTAAGATATGGAAAATCAAACTCAAATCACAACAACCAAATCAGCAGAGGTGCAACATGTGCTTCAAAATCAACCAGCATTTCTTGACGATTACAAAGAAGTGCACAATGAGGTTCTTGCGCAAGTCATGAAGTCAATAACACATCTGAACTGGAATGTTCCTGAACAGTCGGCGATGACCATCCTGGTAAGTGAAATCAGCAATAGCATACGGAACAATTACAAGCAACTCCGAAAAGATGAAATTGCCACGTGTTTTTCCAAAGGTATCCGAGGCGAATACGGTGAATTCATGGGGCTCAGCGTTGTCACATTTGAAAAGTTCATCATGGGATATCTGGCCAGCGATTACCGCGCAACACTCGGAAAGACTCTTCCAGTAGCACATATTGAACAAAGAGCCGAACCTACGCCTGCAGAACAGTGGGATAACTTTGTCAAAAGGCTTTGTGTAATCTATGCAGAGTATCTAAAAGGAACAAGAGTTCACCCATCGGAAGCTTCCTTTTGCTATACAGTTCTTAAAAGAAATGGATTTTTAAAGCTTGACCAACAGCGCAAAGAAAAAATTCAACAGAAAGCATTTAATCAAATAAAAACCGAAACTGATCCCAAAAACGCGCTCAATATTCCTGAAAAAAGAAAGATGAATGCCGCTTATGAGCAATTACTCAGCAAATCTGGGGATGATAGTAGGGTTATAAATCGTGCAAAAGCACTGGGGCTCTATGAATGGTTTGATGATTTGAGAATCATGGAAATATCAATCGAAGAAGCAGTTAGGGAAGATTTCTAACTCACACCAGTCTTTCAAATACAAATTTATCTCCCTTTTAAATTTTCACCAATTACACAACAATAAAGAAAACAGACAGTTATGAGTAAAATAAACCTAAAAGTGAATGATGAAACCATCGTTCCTATCTACCAAAATAGTAAGCCGATCATGACCGATCTACAGCAGTTCATGGATCAGTATCAGCCGTGGAAGTTCAAAGAATTGAAAAATGGCATTGAGGTGCGAGGTGTGTATGATTTAAACGGCGCTATGAATAAAGCCCGTGACTTGATTATTGACCTGGCTCTGGGGTTAGAGGTCGTTCATAATGCAGACATGGCAGCATATCGCGCCTTTGAAGTTCGGGAGGTTGTATCATGAATAATACTTTCAACCAGGATCAGAATGATCCGTTATACTCGGACCGCAAAATACTTCATGGCGAATTTGATTACGCTGATGGAAAGTTATCATTCACTTGCACAACGCAAAATGTTTCGTTTGATGAGGTACTGGCAGCAATCACTGCGATGAGGGATGAGTGCCAAAGGCAGATTGACAACCAGAATCTGTGCCCGCATCACGTTACTGCCCCTGTTAAATCAACCGTTTCAAGCGCTTGTAAGGAAGTTAAGACAATGTTGGAATTACTTGATGAAGAATCAAAAAGATGCGAATGGAATAATTGGTATGAAGCTGCAATGTATGGGACTATTGATCAAATAAATGATATTCCTCAAACAGCTGGCAGGATGTACGCTTCTCAATTCAAGTCACCCCCTGCCAGTACGGAAATACCTGAGATATCGGATGAGATTGAGATAGAATTTATTAAGAAAATCCGATCCGGTATTAGTTCTAAAAAGGTAATCAAATGGGTTTATCAAGAATTAAAATCAATATCATGCTAGACGCTCTGACATTATTTAAAAAGCAATGGATCGGCAAGACGGTAGTCGTTGTTGATCGCAATCATCCTCATTTCGGCACAATGGGTGAAGTTACTGAAGTAGAACGTACAATGGCCGGCTGGGGCATGAAGATCAAGAACACCGATAACACCAGTATCATGTACGGTGAAGAATTCTACATTTTCAAGGGCAATCAAATTAAAGTGCTATGAACAAACCTTGGAAAACAATCAAATTTTGGTACTACATCTTCCGGATATGGCTAAAACAGAAATAACTAAAGATCAGCTCATCCAAATGATGATGGATGACTGGCAATACAGCTGGGAGCAGATGGCTGCCAGAGATCGAGAGGCTGAATTCGAATTGGTTCACTGGCTGCTGAAGTCTTATAACAGGCACCACGCAATGAGACGGTATTACAACAGAACAAAAGTATGGATAAGTACGAATTAGATTGGACCAGGTATTATCCTGATAACCATCACTACACCGTTATAGCTATTTTGACAGGTCTACCATTGGAAGAAATCAAGGCGGTATCACCAGCAGCAGACTGTTGGGGTGGACAGAAGTTTGTTCAAGTGTTTCGAAGCTTAGGATTTAATGTAAATCCAAGATTTAAAAAGTTCGATATAAACACTGATCATCCGTGCCTGATGAGGTACAAGCTGACTGACATTAAGGAGCCGTACTGGTACCTGGCTGTTTATTACGATGGTCAGGTTTACGATGGCAACAGTATGCAAACTTTAGATAACTGGATACTCTGTAATCCTAACTGCAAAATAACATCCATGCTGCAGGTCTGGATTTAACAATTATTTTATGACAACACGTGAAGTACATGAGGCTGTGCGCAGCTTCTTTGGGAACTATGAGTACCCTTTGTTCAATACTTTCATATTTGACTGGGAGAGCGACTTCTTTGCGATCAGCAAATCCGGCTACAGCGTAGAGGTAGAAGTTAAGGTAAGCAGGCAGGATTTCAAAAAGGACTTTACGCATAAGACCGGCAAGCATTTCATTTTTGGCAGTCACAAAAAGAGCTCGATCATTGATCCTGGTTACCGCTGGCAGGAAAAGCATTGGGATGAACAGATCGATCTCCCTGATGGGACAAGGCACCTACCTGTAAGTACCATCATCAAGTGGGCAAAGCCATGCGAGAAGCTGCCAAACAAATTCTTCTATGCTTGCCCTGAAGGACTGATCAGCCCAGGTGAGGTACCGGCTTATGCCGGCCTAATCTATACCACGCAATTCGGTAGCCAGATAGTCAAACCTGCACCGTTCCTGCATAAGGAGAAAAAATGCTTTGACAAGATCCTGCTTGGCAAATACTACCATCGTAATACTGAGATCAAACATTTGCTTTACATGTATGGCAGGTACAATAAACTGAACGATGAGCAGAAGATAAACCTGAATAAGTTGATCGACAGAATGCATTAAAAAACATTTTTTTAAATAAAATTATGCATAAACGTAAACATGTGCATAATTTATATATATTTGAATTATCAAACAGCTGCATACTTCGACTTAGCGGTTTAAAGACATTTTAAGAGGGTTTATCTCTGGGGAGCGAGTCGAAGCGCAAACTGGGGACAAACCCTTTTTCTATTTAAACACTTATCGTATGAAAAAGCTCAAAGAAAGAGTATTCGCGGCAATGTTCGCGCTGTTCATCCTTATGATAGGATCCGGATGTCTGTATGCTATGGCTAACCAGCTGGACAAAGCGGCACTGGCCAGATCTGTGGAGTCGTTCCCTGACCACTCTGAAATCACTGCTCAAACTTTAAAACACTAAGATATGATCCCACAAATTCTTTACTTATCGCTCATCATGTTATCATTAGGTATCAATATAGCTAAACATGGCCAGCCAAGAAAGCCCGGAACTGAGAACGCATGGCACACATTAGTCGGTGCTGCCATTAGTCTTACAATTATGTATTACGGCGGTTTTTTCGCTGTATTTGGATTGATGCCATGAACTGGTCGGCCATAATAATGTGGACAGCAATAGTCACAGGCATCCTGTGGTTCCTACTGATATTCTTCTATTTATTCATGATGGGAGAAACACCAGATGTGGATGACGAGATTGATACTATCATAGGCAGGAAGGAGGATGATGATCATGAAGCTATTTAACAAGTGGTATCTGTTCAAGGCCAGATTCTTACCGCTAAATGTAACCCGGGATTATTATCATCAAGATCTCAATCCAGATTACGATCACATTCAAAAGCAATTACTAACCAATGGGTTTGAAGATGGGTACATCCAGTGCCTGAAAGACTTCGGAATAAACCCCAAAGATCACCCTAAAGGAACAAACTTATGCGTAAACAATCACCGAATTAATTCATCTAAACAATAAACTAAATATGGAAAAGAAAATGTACTTCAGAGTATGCGATAACGCTGATCTGGACTTAACAGTTGATGACCTCAAAACAGCAGCTGATGTGATCGATGCTGAACTTTCAGGCGTAGACGAGACCACGGAAGATGAATACGAATTCACAATAACGCCGGTATTCATGACAGAGTCCGAATATGCTGATCTCTGCGATAAAACAATTTAACCACTAAAACATTATGAAATCAATCAAAAACGAACAATTCAATCAGCCGTTGGCTGAGAACCAGGATGAATACAATACGTTATTCATCAATTTAAATACTCAGGATCCGATGTGCCCTGCTACAGCATGTTTCGAGTTAAGCCTTCAAGAGCTGGAAATCATTAACCAGACAGGTAAGATCTATTATAACCAATGCCTGTTCTTGAAGCCTATTTATGGTGGTCTGAATGAAGAGACAGGTTTACCTGAAGTGATCGGCTTCGGGCCCCGCGAGAAATTTCACCCGATGAATATCAGTGTTGTCAATCCTTTAGATCAGCAGTCATGAAAACAATCATACCAGGCATTATCACATTCATTGTGTGCCTGCTCGTTTACCTTTTCGCTTCCTCTGCGATAAATATTGAAAAACAAAGATCTTATAAATTAGGATATCTGGACGGGTTCAAAGTAAAGACCCAAATCGAGGCAGATTCTCTGGATTCTGAATTAAAGAAGCACAGGGCTAATTTGGACAGTCTGTTCAATGAACTTAAATCGATGAAGTAATGAAAGCGCTTAGCATAAAACAACCATGGGCGACACTGATTGCTCATGGAATCAAAGATATCGATAATAGAACATGGTATACAAAGCATAGAGGCATGATCTATATCCATGCATCATCCAAGAGTGCTATTTATATGTTCTCAGACGCACAGACAGAGATCTTACATAATACACCAACAATTTTCAGGGATAACCATGATGACCACGTCTTCTCTGCGATCATAGGTGAGGTTGAAATCATAGACTGTGTTCAGGGGCATAACTCTGTATGGGCTGAACAAAGGACCTATGCCATGAGGAAAGTCAAAGGTGTTATGATTGAGGTAAACGTGCCGGTATGGAACTGGGTACTGGCAAACCCTGTGCTTTATGATAAGCCAATCGAGAACGTTAAAGGGGCGCTTAGCCTGTGGGAGTATAATGGATAAGGATCGATTCAATTCACTTAAATATAGAGCTTTTATGGAGGTGGATTACATACATAGTCGATTACCTGATGGGTATTTACCCTGTATGTTGATGGCTGTCGATTTTGATAATGATGTAGTTAAGTTGCTGCCATTTCCTAATAGCTATTATGAAGAGAAAGAATTTTGGGTATCAATCGATTACTTCGATTTGCCAAAGAAACGATTAAGAGTATCTAAATGAAATCAGCATCGATCTTAAAAGCCGTTTACAAAGATTGCCTGCAACGCGGTTACATCCTAATCGGTGACCAGCTGCTGCCGCCGGCAGTGGCCGCTGCCCGGGGACTGAATAAGCCGAAAAAGAAATCGAGGGTAATTACCCACAAAACCGGATGGATTGATGATGATCGTAATATTAAGAATAAATCCGCAGCCATGGACATGTTCATACGACTGGTAAATATTGAACTGAGCGTAGATATCTGGCCTGAGTTCTTCTTCAGCACACAGCGGCTGTACCGGTTCGATTACGCTATACCAGAATACAAGATCGCTATAGAGCAGGAGGGAGGCATTCACCTTAAAGGCAACAGCGGGCACAGCTCGGGCACCGGCATCCAGCGCGACATGGATAAAAACAACCTGGCCATTTCTCAAGGCTGGGTGATCATCAGACGGACACCTGATCAAATGTGTACCATTGAAACAATTGAATTAATTAAATCAGTAATTAAACAAAGAGTATGAAAATAGAAATCAATTCAGAAAGCAAAGCAAAGTTTTTTGCTCATTATTGGGGCTTCGAAAAAATAGGCAGCGACCTTTATGGAGAAATGATGCCTGATCCTTGGAGTGACTTCCCAAATTATATTAAAGACCAATATCTGATTTTAAAACCTTTTTCATCTGTAACTGATGAAGAAGCCGTTGAAGTTGCCAGAATAGCGCTATACGATCCAACAATTGAAGACTGGAATGCGGATGAGGTATGGACAGGTGAAGGAGATTTTATAGGGAGCAGACATTCACTTGAAGTAGGGATGAGATGTTGGCAAGGATTGCTGGCAATTGACGATCAATCCGGGCTAATTAGTTTGCATGATGAAGAAGGCGAGTGTCAAGAGATAAATAGCCTGATGTACATTGTAGATCATCTACGCTCAAAAGGTTATGCTCTTCCTTGGATGGGATTATCTGTTGATCAAATGGTTGAAGCCGGATGGATTAAATTAAAGAATAGCTAATTGTAAAATCATGGGGAAATACATAATTATAGCTCTCTGGATCCTGTGGACATACTTTGTCCTTCGTGATTTAAACTCGAAACGAGGGGATTATACAGAGTATAAATTTATCACCATTTGTTGGATCGCAATGCATCTTGCAGCATTGATCTGTTGGGCAATAATAAATTTCCAATCATAAAATAATTATATTTGAGTATGGAAGCGAAAGAACTACGTATCGGGAATTTGGTGTTAACCAAAACCGTAACCATGGATATGTATGGAACAGAATTTGGTCAGGTTGAAACCGAAGTAAAAGGGATAACTGCTACAGGAATAAATCCATACGTTTTTAAAGGGGCTTATGTTGCCGATATTCGAGATATGCATTCATTTGTCAATTTAAAACCAATTCCCCTTACAGAGGAATGGCTGATCAAGTTGGGGTTTCGGTTATCCAGAGACTGGTATGACTATCCGTTAAATTATAGCCTTGAGTATCACCCCAAAGAAAAGTTATTGGTTATCTGGCCGGAGGATTCACACGGAGGCGGGGACATGGACAGGGTAAATATTCCTTGTGAATTTGTTCATCATCTTCAGAATATAATCCATGCCCTGACCGGTGAAGAATTAACCATTAAAGAACCTGTAAAATGAGAATAGTAAATTTAAAAGAATTTTTGACAATGCCCGATGGAACGATTTTCTGTAAATTTGAGCCATCCGTATTTGATTCAATGTGCATTAAAATAGAATCGATATCACCGGTGGATTTCTATTATTGTTCGCTTATTGGCGAGATCGCCGGTTCAAGATATTCCGCTCTTGAGGAGCCAGAGTACCCGTCTTTCAGCTTTGACTTAAATGTAGTTCGCAGAGATGGATGCTTTGATGAGAATCAACTGTTTGCCGTTTATGAAGACAGTGATATTGAAAATTTAATATCTACGTTACAAAGGTCTTTAACCAGAAAACCTGCAGTATGAATTATACCGATCAAGAGGAATTCAGAAAAATAGACGGATACCGAGAAATAAAGGAATATGTATCTACAATTGGATTTGAAGAAAATTACTGGGGGTTCGGTAATAAGAATCTTAGTATATACTTCAATGCCTCATTTAAACAATGGAGAATAAGAGATACAACCAATTATTCGGGAATGGATATTACCTCTATCAGCATCCCCTTGGATGAATCTGAAAAACAGACAATATGGAGAATGTGTTCCCGTTTCTACGTTCAATAAAGACCTGAGATTACCAGATCTGTTACCGGCCCTGCAGCAATGCGGGGCTTTTTTATGCGTCAACCAATTCCCCAACTGTCACACCTAATCCCCTGGCAACTATAACGACCATTGACAATGATGGATCGTTGGTGCCGAGTTCCATATTGGATATTTGCTTATAGTCAACGTCACATTTAGCGGCCAGCTCCGTCATTGTTAGGCCGAGCGCCATACGGTGCTTTCTGACATTACTGCCAAAACGATTTATTGCATCGTCTTCCCGCTTATTCTTCTTTGTCGTCATTGCGACTCCTAAAGAATAGAAAAAATTCGGTTAAGCATATGAAATATATTTCATAATTTTAATTCACCAAATATGAAATATGAGTAATTATACTATAAAAGTTAAGCGACTGGAAAAGCCCCTGTCTAAATGGATACTGTGTTTTTTAGCTGATTCAGAGATTGATATTAACAATATTGATCCGAGACATTACCTGCGTGAAGGCTTATTTTGGATATTTATTAAGCCACGATTGGACCAGTTAATGGAAGAATTTGGTGACGTAACAAAAGTGATTGATTACGAAAGGGGACGATTTAGGCGAACATACCTGTCCAGGATAATCGAAATAGGCAAAGAAGGCCGTAGAATGCAAGCTGGTAAAATGATCGTGACTGTGGAGCGGTTCATTCACGATACCATTACACAAGCTTATGCATCATGACTTTCTATCGCCCTGCCTATCATAGCCACAATGTAAGGATCTATGTTATCGTTTGATTTCCATTCTATAAACGCATCTTCCGTATCAGGATAAACTTCCCCATGATATTTGCCATCAATCGACAGCTGGTAAGCGCTGATCTCGTCCCGCTCCCTGATCGGCAGTACTTGAATCGATATTCCATCAGCCAGGGTGATTGTAAATTTCTCTTCCATATTATTTTGTTTTATCCTGGTAATGTTTCACAACCATTTTTGAGAACTCAGCTAATCTATCCAAGTCCCCCTGTATATCGGATCTAAATTTCTCTACTCTATCGTTGATCTGCTTATGGGCAGCATTGATACCTGCGATAGGATCTCGTACACTCAGTTCTTCAAGTAGGCCGGTAACCTGGTTATGCCTTAAATCAGTGCCCTCGTACTCCTTTTTAAACTGCTCCGGGGTAAACCACCGCCTCTGCTCTTTGTGATAAATCAGGCATTTATTCCTTATAGCCTCCTTGTAAATGTGAGACAGCCGGTAAAATCCTGCTTTAGGGTCGAAGTCCATTTTGCAATTATACTAAAATAATTAGTAAAACAATACAAATGTCTTTAGTAAAAAATATTATGCATGAAGGTAAACTTATGCATAATTGTGTTTATCTTTGAATTGTATGAGAGAATACAGTGCAGCATTGGTTATCGACATCTTTCGTAAAGAGTATCCTGAAATCGAATCCAGTATCAGGCAGAGGCTTGATGACGACTTACCACAAAGATTGCAGGACCTTAATTTCATACCTGAAATCATCAGTTCTTTTAAATCGATCAAGGGCATATCTGGGAACAACTGGACAAACAAATCTGGCACAAGGGTAATCAGTGAAAACCGTGAGTTGATCATGGCTGTGATCTTACTACTATACCAACCTGAGAAGATCATGCGGATCAGCGATCTCAGACTGAAACGATTTATTCTGAGTAAGGTGTCCGCTGAACTGGGATGCTCCCGGGACGTGCTAAAGATGAGCCTTGCCGGTATTATAGTAGCATTCAGGGCATATAAAGAATTCAGGGAAGAGACCTACAGGATTTATGAGCTGATCAAGGAGAAACATCAATTTTTTAAATAATATGGCAAAGAAAAGCAAATACCCTGCAGACAGGGCAAAAACCAGTGAGGCTTTCATTAATGGCCTCGTGAGCGTTGGTATCTACCACACCAATCCGAAACTGGTCATTGAGATTCCCGGTACTTATTCAGAAGCCGCCGTCAATGACGTACAGAACGCTGTCGATGAGGTGTTAAAAAATCACGGTCACTAATGAAAGGGCATTTCATAGCGCTGGGTATAGGCATTAACCAGTTTATCATGGAATATTTCTTTATTCAACCTAAAGAGGTGCCGGTTAAATATGAACAGACCTGCAGCCGAAAGAAGGGCAGGGGATTTATAAAATAAATAGACTGGTGGCGGAATGGTAGACGCTGGCCGTGGGAGCATAGGATAGGTGAAAGGCCTATAGGGAAGATGGGTTGAAAAGTAATCACACATAAAGGCCCACGGTTTCCATCATTCAGGTTCGACTCCTGGCAGGTCTACTGCGTTTGTCTGTTTCAACTGCAATAAATGGAAACAGGATTTATATGATTGTGTGCTTAAATATCGGAGGAGTAGGGCAAAATAAACCCGAGCCGAAAGTTCCCGAGCAATCATTTAAAAAAGATTAAAGTCCTGTAGCGATCGGGAATCCAGCTGCTCAGGCATAGCATAAAAACCCAGATGACAATACCGGATTTAATGGCCGGTCGAAACAATGACGATAACCCCGGGCACGAGTCCCGGGGTTTAATAGGTAAAAGACGATGGCAAAATCTAAAGCTAAACCAATACAGGTACCACCGGGAACGAAAGGAGTGATCAAGCGCATGGAGAAATCTATGAAAGACAAGAAGGAAGCGTTCCTAAAAAAATGCAATGCAGATCCAGATTTCAAGGAGTTTGAGAAAAAGAAGAAGATCGTCCTGTATGCGGTTAAGTTATGTCGTGGCCATATCACCAATGCATGTAGAATGGTGAACATCACCAGAAAGACATTTCATAACTACTGCAATCAGGATCCTGATTTTGAAGAAGCATTTCTGAACATAAAACTGGGCATGTTAGATCATGTGGTAGGTAAACTGTTTGAACGTATTGATGCCGGCAGTGATTCAAGTATTCAGTTCTACTTGGATAGGCAAGGTAAGGATCAGGGGTGGGGCAATTCACTTAAAGTGGATGGCAAGATGAACAATATCAACTACAATGTGCCTGTAACCCCTGAAGAGGTGAAGGAGATTGCCAAAGCGTTAGAGGAAAAGTATTAAACGATGCTCACCCAGGAAGAAATAAAAGAAATCAAAGTGGCTACTGTAAAAAGTAAGTCAGAACTTTTGTTTCAAACGAGGTACCTGTTTAAGAAATCCCAAAACAGGAAGTTCGTGATCGGTGAGCACCACAAGCAGATCTGTGAAGTTCTGGAAGCCGTTCTTAGATGTGAGTTAGTAAAGGTGATGATCAACATTGCGCCCAGGTACGGTAAAACTGAACTGGCTGTAAAAAACTTTGTTGCACATGCACTGGCCCTAAATGCATCAGCAAGTTTTATCCATCTGTCTTACTCAGACGATTTGGCGCTGGATAATTCTGAAGCTATCCGCGATATGGTAGAATCAGAAGCCTATCAGCAGATGTTCCCACATGTGCAAATTAAGCAGGATTCTGATGCGAAAAAGAAATGGTACACCACTGAAGGTGGCGGAGTATATGCCAGGGCCGCCGGAGGACAGGTTACTGGTTTCGGTGCTGGTAAGGTAGATGAGGAGCTCAGTGACGCAGAGAAGGAAGAGGAAGCAGCATTCATGGTGGAGTTGGATGGTATTCTTTCTGATCTGGATATTAAGTCAGGTTTCAACGGTGCCCTGATCATAGATGACCCGATCAAGCCGGACGATGCTGATTCAGAAACGATCAGGGAAAGGATTAACAATCGTTTTGATTCCACTATCCGGAACAGGGTAAACAGTAGAAATACGCCGATCATTATCATTATGCAGCGCCTGCATGAAAATGACTTATGTGGGTACCTGATGGCCAATGAGGCATATACCTACGATCTGGAAGAGGCGAAAGCTGATAAAACTAAATGGTACGTTCTGAGTATTCCTGTCATTCAAAATTACGGTGAGGAAAATGAGCATGCCCTATGGCCATTCAAACATACGCTGGAGGAGCTGAAGGAAATGGAAGAAAAGCGCCCGATAGTATTCGGCCGGCAATACATGATGAATCCACAGCCGAAAGAAGGGTATTTGTACAAAACGTTTAAAGAGTACACTCCTGGGTTTCTGCCTTACTCATCAAAGAAGATCCGAAAAGCATACATCGATACAGCTGATACCGGTACCGATTACTTATGCTCAATTACCTATGATGAGCTTGATACCGGCATATTCGTCACAGATGTGGTATATACGCAAGAAGCTATGGAAACGACTGAGCCGATGGTAGCGCAGCAGCTTGCTCGGGAGGAAGTTGAACGGGCATTATTTGAGAGTAACAACGGGGGGAGGGGATTTGCCCGCAATGTGGAACGTGACTTAAGGCTAACAGGTAATACAAAAACAGTGATCGAGTGGTTTCACCAGGTGAATAACAAGGATGTTCGTATTTATACGAAATCAGCCGATGTCAATAACATGATTCACTTTCCTGTAGGATGGCAAACCAAGTGGCCGAAGTTCTACAAGTCGGTTAAAAACTATAAAGCAGCTGGCAAGAATGCTAATGATGATGCAGAAGATTGTTTGACCGGAGCTGTGGAGGATTTTGGAAACTACGTACCATCAATGCTGCAGGGATTAACTAAAGAAGATTTAGGAGTTTATTAAAATACAGATATGAATTTACAAGAATTAATCGGGGCAGAACTGAAAACAAACATTGTTGAGGCCCGTAAAAATCCAAAGTACAAGGATCCTGCAACCAGTTTGCGAGATGCAAAGATTGTGTCTATTGCAGATGTGATCAGGATAGCCGAAAAATGGGCAGAAATGTCCGTTGCTGATATTGTGCCTGAAGTGAAGCAACTTACAGTTGAGGAATCCCGCGAATGGAAAGGTATGGATATTGAACCTGATGATGTAGGTGTTTACGATGTGTTCAATGATTATGTTGGAATCCAATTCCCTATAGAACGCGCTTACTGGGATGGTACCATGTTTCGGCCGATCAACGATCATGGCCAAATTTTGAGTAACGACGGGTTTCTTAGCTTAAAGTGCTGGACTGAACAAATGCCACACCCAGTATTGGAAGAAATCACCGACAATCAATAAGCCATGAGAGGATTCAGATTAAAACCGACTTTACAGGCAATGGATTTTGCTGTCATCCTGCCGAAGGACATTGAGTATATCTGTACCACTCAGGTGTTAGATAAGATCATATGCAGCAGAAAAGGAATTGACTGGAATCAGGAGATCGCAGACAAACTGGAAGAAGATGTGAAGCATTACTTCGTAGTCAAAAAGAACTACGATTACAATGTAGTGTCCAGCGTTATTCTGGACGAGTATCTGGAACGCAATACCATCACACTTCCTATGGCCAAATCCGACAAGGCGAAGAAGTGCATTGAACATTATATAAAAGCTTTGAGATGAGCATAATCAGCAAAATTAAAAACCTATTAGGGATGGAGGAAGAAGACAAAGACCTGGTAACTCTGCTTATCGAGGGTTCAATTGAAAAGGCAAAGCAGCAATTTAGTAGCAGAACAGATCTGGTCGACAAATGCTTGAAGCAATGGAATGCCAGTGAACATAAGGTTATGGATCAGCAATCCAAAAAGCTCATTAAAGGCGAAATCGTTGAGAACTGGAAGTTGCCTATTGCGTATCAGCGTAAAATCGTTGGGATGGCTGTTGCATTTCTTTATGGTGAACCTATAAAGCTAAAACAGGATAGTAAGGATACTGATGATGCCTTTGCATTGTTGGAAAGCCTGCGAAAGGATATGCGGATGGCAGCCAAGGATCAGGAGTGTGCGAAAATACAGATGTCCGAAACTGAAGTTGCCAAATTATTCGTCGCATACCGCGATGTTGATGCAGACCCGGAGGATACATCAGTTTACAACAGCATGAAATGTATTATACTTGCCAAATCAAAAGGTGATATTGTACATTATCAGTTTGACCATTACGGTGTTTTAAAAGCTGTCGGCCGGGAATATAAAATTAAATCCAATAAAAGGGATATTGATCATTTTGATGTATATACGGCTGAAACATATTTTTTCTGTGAAAAGATAAACGGCAATTGGGTTACCAGAACAGAAGACAATCTCATCGGAAAGATACCCATAGTCCTTAAGCAACAGGATGAGTCTGAGTCCCAGGTGGTAGAAGAGGTGATCGAAAGGAGGGAGTTCCTTACCTCTGATCGGGCAAATGCAAATCAGCGCTCAGGTGATCCCATCCTTGTGCTGGAAGGTGAGCCTGTCAGTCTTCCGGGAGCGAAAGAGGTTGGGAAGGTCATTGTCTTGAAACAAGGATCAAAAGCCTCATACCTGGTGCCACAAATGTCTGTAGATATGGTGAAGGATGAAAAGGAAGATTTGAAGGAGATCATCAGCTATATTACCGATACTCCCGACCTGAGCATGGACAAAATGACCAGCATGGGACTGACTTCCGGCAAAGCAATTGAAATGGCATTCTTGGGACCTACCCTAAAGGCAAAAAGCAAACGCGGCTATGAGTCCGAAATGATTGATAGGGAAATCAATATTATCAAGGCCTTCATGACTAAGGTCATAGATAAGAGTAGCAAGATGGCTGAACAGGTGAAAAAGTTAAAGGTCAGTGTTGAGTTTGGCAGTCCTCTTCCGGATAATGCAGAGGACTTCATTACTACCTTGGTTGATGCTGTTGGTGGCAAGCCTATCATGAGCCAGAAGACTGCAGTCGAATTGAACCCACTTGTTAAGGACGCGGATGCTGAAAATTTACAGCTACAAAACGAGTCAATTTCCGCAATTGAAGATTAATAATATGCATAAAGACAAATAATCGCATAAATGTATTTATCTTTGGTTTTCCATAAAGGTATTTGGTTTCATAGTTTGGTTTAGGTTAGGCTAAGGGCGTGGTTTCCCTTAGCCTTTTTTATTTAAAAATCCATTATGCCCAACAATATAGAAAGGGAATATGAGGCCAGACACCTGGCAAATATTCAAAAGGCGCAAAAGAAGGTTGATGCCATTTATAGGGCTGTAATTGACAAAATATATCAGAGAGCTGCCGGTCTCAAACTTAAAGGAACGGTGTTCCGTATTTCAGATTATCCAGAGTTCAACAAAGAGGTTGACAGGATCCTAATCACCTTCCGGAAAGATGTAGATATTACCCTGGTAAACGGTATTAAGGGTGAATGGGAACTGTCCACTGAAAAGAATGCAAATGTGATTCATAAGGCCTATGGAAACATCATTGATCAGGTAGATCGCATGTTGTATGATCCACAGGCGGCTGCCATGAAGGAGTTCACCGAGCGGAAGGTAGTTGGCTTAGGCTTGTCTGATCGGGTGCATAGATACACCAATCAGTTTCAAAATGAAATCGAGCAGAATCTCTTTGCAGGATTGAATGAGGGGCGGTCTGCTGCTGAAATGGCCAGGGATCATCTCCAATATTTACAGCAACCGGATAAACTATTCAGGAGGGTTAAAGCAATTACAAGATCTGGTAAAGCGATTCTCAGGTTATCCAAAGCGGCGCAGGAATATAAACCAGGGAAAGGTATCTACCGCTCCAGTAGACGCAACGCTATGCGATTAACCCGCGATACTGTAAACGATAGCTACCGTCAAGCTGATATGAACAGGTATCAGACTTTACCCTTTGTCCTTGGCTATGAGGTTAACTTATCAAATAATCACCCTCGTACCGACATCTGCGATGATCTGAAAGGTACCTATCCGAAGACCTTCGTATGGCTGAAGTGGCACAATCAATGCATTTGCTTCTGTACCACAAAAATGGCCAGCCCAGAAGAGTTCGATAGATACCAACAGGCCCTGATCGATGGCACCGCTGATAATTTCAAGTTCACCGGGGGAGTAATTTCACTGCCAAATAACTTTGATAACTATGTGGCGAACAACCAGGGTAAGATGGATAAGTGGAAGCGTAAACCGGACTGGGTACTGATGAATGATGTTCAGATTTAATTTGTAGAAGACACCATCTTATATCTAGTCACCATAACTGTTTTATTAGTAAATCCGTTGTTTGTCGTTATCGGTTCATTCCAAACGCTAAATGTATCGTTGTTAACTGTAATCCTGATATCACGGATATTGCCTTGCTGAGATATTATAGGTGTAATCAAAGATGAAATCTCACTAATCTCACTTTTCAGGGTTTCTTTTTCTTCTTCTAAACCTTTAAGAAATAGAAATTGATCGTACACTTTTTGAGCGGTATCTACTGATATAGTCTGGTGACTGTTAGCGATTTGTAATGTTTTATAAGCCCTAGATTTTTCTTTATTTTCGATATCGATGTCGCCGATCCTATTGGTTTTTATTATTAAGTCGTAGAATAAATCTTGTAAATCCATCTTTTTAAATTTTCTCTCAATATAGTCAAGTATTTACCAATCCACAACGGTAAATACTAAAAAACGGCTGCAAATCATATCCTACCTAATTTTATGGCTATTCAAACAATAGCATAATAAACTACTATGTACGAAAAGATTCTTGCACAACTGATGGCTAAAAACCCAGGGGTGCCTAAAGCAATTCTGGGACTTCTTGCGACCAAATTAGCAGCAAAAGTAACAGAAGAAGATCAAATTGAAGGGGCTATCACAGACTTTGAAAGCAACTCACTTGTATCCGTTGCCGATTACGCTGCCTTACTTCAAAAGGATGGTGATAAACGCGTTGCAGACGCTTTGAAAAAAGCAAAAAAAGAAGCGGGTATCGAAACTGATGAAGATCCTGAAAAAGGAAAAGGTGGCAACCAGGCTGATATCAGCAAATTGATTGCAGATGGAATAGCAGCAGCTATGAAACCTGTATTGGAAACTATCGGAACATCCAAGGTCAAAGAAACTAAAGAAAGCCTACGGGCAGCTCTGAAGTTGAAAGGTGTACCTGAAGACTGGGCTGATGATATCCATATCAGTGAAGACTTCGATTCTGAAGCTACAGTCACACGTCTGGAAACTAAATGGAACAATGCTCAGCAAGTAGCCATCAATAAAGCTGTTGGTGATGGAACTGTCTTCCAGAGTAATGGTCGATCGACCACTAAAATTGAAGATTCCATCAAGGAATTTGGTAAAACGGTAACACCAAAAGATGCCGGATTTAACATTGTAGAAGTTTAACAACTATGAGTTTATTCAATTCAAGTAGAGCAGACGTAGCTGGCAGACCAATGTTCCCGTCACCTCAACACCTTCAGGATTATCCTGGTGGAGGAACGCTGGACAAAGATCAGTTTCCTGATGGAACAGTCTTAAGGACTTGCACGTTTCTGGCCATTGATGAAGCAACAAGCATCGTCAAGGTTTTAAAGACTGCTACCATTGTGGAAGCAGCAGCGGCCGATGCAGTCGCTTATAAAATTGCAAAGACCGTTAATGATAACGATCAGGCGAATTTGATTTTGAAATCAGATATCATGGCTAAATCTGTAGGCGGTGCGTCATATGCTATTTCAGCAATTGACCAAACAAATGCAGGTTACGATCTGATCACATTCGGTACGACCCTTGGCGCAATGGCTGTAGGTGACGTATTGTTTCAATCGAAAACCTCTGGTGCGACTGCCGGAGCACTCTTCGTAACGCCAAATGGTGTACTGAGAAATGATGTGATTACCGGTCCAAACACATTTGTCCCTATTATCCGCGTAGGTGCTGTTTACAACAGACGCTTACCGTTTAAAGCACCTCAGGCGGTGAAGGATGCCCTGAAAGGTTTCATATTTTTCTCTGAACAACGCTAATAAAAAATGGTAGGATCAGTAATTTCAGAACTTGCAGAAAAGAAAAGTCTGCAGGTCTACATCGATGAGACAAAGGCAAAATACGCAGGTATTTTCTGGCCGTCTCTATTAGCGGTAAAACCTTCAGACAACCTGAAGTGGAGTGCTGTTATCGGTGACAAAAAAGCCGGTGTGGCCGGTAATGTAACTGCGTTCAATGTGTCTGCTCCTTTGCATACACGTGATGCCTTACGTGAAAAAGACGGTAGGATTCCTTCGATTCGTGGTGCACGTACCATGGATGAGAATGATCTTCATAAATACCTGGAGCTATCAAAACAAAATAACCTTGACATTAATCGTGTCTTAGGTTTACTGTTCGATGATATCGAATTCTGTTCGATCGCTCCGCACAAACGTATTGACTGGATGGTAGCGAAAATGATTTCCAATGGAGGTTACATATCATTCCAGGCAGACAACAACGTAGGTGTAACTACCCAGTACAACGTTGATTTTGGCATGCCATCTTCACATAAAACAGGAACTGTTGGTGAGGTTTGGAGCAATGCTGCAGGATCAACTCCACTGACTGACTTAAAGAAAAACTTCTTTGAGCCTTTAGCGGATTTAGGTGTGGGTGGTGGAGTGATCAGGATGCATCCAACTAAGGTATTCGATCTGTTGAACTCCACAGAGGTGTTGACCAAATTCGGTCTGCTTTCTAATGGTAAAACCAATGGAATAGATTTATCACTGACAACCGTTAATGGTTACTTACAGCAAAACAGCTGGCCGACGATTCGCCCGTTCAATGCTTCCGTAGGTATTGAGGTGGATGGTAAAGTGACCTATTCAAACCCATTTGAGAAAGATAATATTATCTTCACTCCTGATGGTCTGATTGGTTCACTTCACGTTGCTCCAATCGTAGAAAGGGATCGCCCAGTTGCTGGTGTGACTTACGCTGAATACAATGGTAACCTGGTGAAGAAATACAGCCAGACAAACCCTGTGGTTGAGTTTACGGCATACGAGTACAATGCTTTCCCTTCATTCGACACTATCGATCAGTCTTTCATCATGAATACTGCCCGTAAAGGTTCATTCTCAGCATAGAATACTAATGGATATCACTGTAAGAGAAGCCCTGAAAAGCACAGTCAATTTTCCTATACCGGTTGAACGGGTAGAAATGGCGCTTATCAATTCTGAGTTAGATGGCGAGGCTATCTATGCTAAAACAGATGAGAAAGCAGTTGACCTTGCTATGGCAGGGCTCCTCAAAACATTGATCACCAGCGGCACTGTTCGAGAAGGAGGGTTCACCAGGGAGATGCCAGCAGCTGCTGTTTTGCGTTCCTTACGGATTGATATCCTGAACAAATGGGGCATTGATGAATCATTGCCTGTTGCGAAGCCTGAAATATACGATGGTACTGGATTATGGTGACACAATATCCAGATATCTTAAAGTTTGACATCATCAACGGTGGCGGCACTTCTGTAGATGAAAATGGTGATACAGTGATCATCCCAGGATCCAAAGTTACGATCGGCATCAAATGCCGGTTTGAGGTAAATGCTGAAGGGAAAACCTTTCCATCGAATGATGGTGAGCAGACGCTGTACAACTGGGACGTATTCGCTCCGCTTGATCAGCAGGATGTTCCTGAAGGAATCTCCTTCACAGGGTTTGATAAGGATTTGAAATTGATTGCTACAGGCGTTGTGAAACGCTTTAAGCGTAACCAGATGAATCTTAGCATTCAAGTATAATGGGAATCAAGGCAAGGTTTACACCGGCTGACGTTAGAAAGATGATCAAGGAAAAAACGGATAGGATTGAATCTGCAATCATTGCCAGACTTCAGTATATAGGTGAAACATTTGTCAACAACGCCAGAACGAATGGTGCATACCTGGATCATACCGGTAACCTGAGAAGCTCGATAGGATATGTGATTTTGAAGGATGGAAAAGTCCTTTTTGAAAACTACCAGGCGGCATCTAAAGGAACTGACAAGGAAAAGGGTGTAGCTACCGGTAAGAAGCTGGCAAAGCAAGTGAGATCAGGATTGAGCAAAGGGTATGTTTTGATTGTCGTGGCCGGTATGGATTACGCAGCTGCAGTAGAGAGCATGGGAAAGGATGTGTTAACGGCCAGTTCGATTATCGCAAAAAAGGATTTACAAAGGGCAGTCAAAAGCTTTAAGAACTCACTTAGATAACTATGGGATTTACATCAATTGAGGTTGTTAATATGCTTAAAGATCACATTGTGCATAGCGCGCTGATGACTGATCCAAATAAACCCAATGGTAAGCTGTGCAAGTACAAAAGGCCTAAGAATTCAGTACTGGAAGATGTCGTGATTAACGGATTGCCTCTGATACAAGATGATATCGATGAGGCGGTATTGAATGTCAATATCTATGTGCCTAATCTGAACTTTCCAAATGATCCGGATGACAAAACGCAGCCAGATAACGCGAGGCTTCTGGTGCTGTCAAAACTTGGAAACAAGGCATTTACAGAGGGTGCTGATAGTGAGGGTTGCATCTGGGATGAGAACGGAGATTACTGCTTTAAATACCAACAGGACAGTGTGATTGAGGACGATAACAATCAACACTACATAAATTTTAGAATCGAGTTCTACTCATCAATTTAAATAATTATGGCAAAGAAATTTTATGCCTTAAAGGCAATTACAATGGGGCCACCTGCATCTGATGGAGGAATGGGACAAACCCTGACAGAGGTTCTTGGTGCCACCGTAAAAGGAACGGCAACATTAACATCCACCACTCCAGAAACAGCTGAGATCGAGATCGAAGAATCAGACGAGCTGTATGATGAGATTGAAACAAAAGCTGCAGTATGGACTTTAGCGGCCAGTACATATAACGTATCTGCTTTATCCATGAAACAGTTTTTCGGCGGATCAATCACTACAGGTGTATGGTCACCTCCTGTAGATGGCGCAACTGTTCAGGTGTATCAATCGGTTTTAGTTGAAACAAGGACCGGTATTAAAGTGAGCATCGTGAAAATGAAACTTACTGGTACCGCAAACCTGGCTTTTGATAAAACCAAGTTAGGTCAGATTGATTGGACAGGTAAGATCTTGAAAGCAGATAAAGCTGCCACACCATCTTTTACTATCGATTTCGGTGTATAACCTCATAAGCCCCTCTAACCGGGGGCTTAATATTCTCATATGACAGAGTTTGAAAAGTTACAAGCACTTTCCCTGGTAGGTGAGGTAATCACTGAGAAAAGTAAAAGTGTGACGATCAAAGTGAAGCCTGATAACCTAATTGAAAAGCTATTGATGAAAATTGGATTGATGAAAACCGAGCGGGTGTTTGAGATCAGCCCAATTTTAGTTGGCAACAGGTACAGAGTTTCTTCGGTCGCTAACAAGATACCAGAAGACCTTTTTGATAAAGGCAGGATCAGTGAGACTAAAGCGTGGAAAGCTGTTCAGGAATACACAGACTATTTTATTTACATAGTGGCTGTATGTATCCAGAACAACAAGAAGGAGCCATCAAAGGCACTTTTGAAATACCTGCGATGGGTGGAGGACCGGGAGTTCTTCGATCTTCTGGATAAATCTCTCACCCTTGCCGGTGTAGAGCTTTTTATGAAATCTATCATCTTGATCAAAGGCCAAAGTGTCTTGAATGTGCCGGAGAAGGTTGCGACAAGTGCAACGGATCCGGATTAACACCTGATGAGTCCACTGATGCCGAGGGAGATCATAGCCCTTGGAGATTACTAAACGATTACCGGAAGTATTGGCCGGGAACGAACAGAAAAGAGTTGCTGTGGGAAACCAGCTGGTTCAATTTTACAATGGATCTGGCAACAATCCCAAAACCTAAAACTACCAAACCAGGTGAACCCAATGAACAGGATGGTATCATGATATCACCCGAAGATGAGGAAGCAGAATTAAGAAAAGATTTAGGACTATAAGATGGCATTATCAACAACAGGCGGTGGATTATACTTCGATTCGACTATAGACGATAGCCAGTTCGGTGCGGCTATCAACCGCATGAACAATGAAATCAATGGCCTGTCAAATAATGTCAAAAAACAGGGTTCTGATTTAGAAAACTTTGCCAATCGTGCAGCCAAAGCTGCTACTGCTTTTTTCTCCTTACAAGCTGCTGAAGGATTCATCGAAAAAATGATCCAGGTTCGCGGAGAGTTTCAACAACTCGAAGTAGCCCTTACTACCATGTTAGGCAGCAAAGAAGCTTCCAACAAGCTGATGGGCCAAATGGTTCAGCTGGCTGCTACCACTCCATTTACACTTACTGAAGTTGCAAAATCTGGTAAGCAATTGCTTGCCTATGGATTCGCAGCTGATACAATAACTGATACGCTCACCAAACTGGGAAGCGTTGCCGCTGGTGTATCTGCACCGATTGGTGATATTGCTTATCTATTTGGTACCCTCAAAACTCAGGGCAGGGCATTTACCAAAGATATCCGCGAGTTCTCTGGCCGTGGTATTCCTATTATAGCCGAACTGGCCAAAGTACTTAAAACCTCTGAAGCTAATGTAAGCACTTTGGTTGAGGCTGGAAAAGTCGGATTCCCGGAAGTAGAGAAAGCATTCAATAACCTGACCAGTTCAGGTGGCATGTTCTATAACCTGATGAAAGAGCAGTCAAAAACATTGACTGGCCAATTGAGCAACCTTTCAGATGCCTGGGACAATATGTTGAACAGCTTAGGTAAGTCTCAGGAAGGAATATTCTCCAGCGGAATAGCAGCAGTTACCGAACTGGTTCAGAATTACGATAAGGTTCTTTCCATCATCACTGTACTAACCGCTGGATATGGCGTATATAGAGCCGCACTCCTGGCTACTGCTGCCGTTGATAAAATTGGCTTAACCAATGCCGGCAACATGGTCGTTGCGTTGAATGCTGAAAGCGTGGCAAGGATTGCCAAGGCTGGTGCTGAAGCTGAAGAAATGCGCGTTGAGGTGAGTAATCTGGCTGTGAAGAAAGCCGCAGCTATCCATTCCTATCAGAATGCTCAGGCAACTTTGGCCGAATCAGAGGCAAAACTTGCGAATCTATCCACCGGTGCACTGACTGCTGCACAGGAAAGAGAAAGCCTCGCCCGTAAGGCGGCTATCGCTGCATCATCCGCTTTCTACACCGCTAAATTAGAACTTGAAACTGCTGCTAAAGGCGGGGCGACTGCCGCCGAGCTATCTTCAATGAGAGCGGAAGTGGTTAGTTTGAATGTTAAACGGGAAACAGCTTTACAAACCGCAATCAATGCAGAAGCAAACCTAAAGAACGTAGAATCTAAAACATTGGCTTCTGCTCAGGAGAAAGTTATAGCTGCTCAGGAACAGGCTGCTATCGCAAGAAAGGCAGCCATCGCTGCCGGCGCCGAATTCAACACTGCAAAAACCGAATTGGAAACAACTGCTAAGATTGCCAATAGTGCTGCTACAGTCGAACTTACTGCTGTAGAGAGCCTGCAAGCAGCAAATAAGCGAATACTGATTGCATTACAGCAAGCATACAATGCTGTATTAGCTGCTACACCAGCTGCAGCATTTGCTGTGGTTCTAACTGCACTCGGAGTTGCGATCTATGCTTTAACCCAAACGACCTCTGCTGCAGTGGTGGCTACCAGGGCATTGAATGATATTCAGGCAGAGATTGCAGGTAAAATCGCTGAACAAAGGCTGGCTGTAACGGATTACGTTAAAATAATTAAAGATGCCAATTCCACTGAGAACGAAAGAACAACTGCCTTAAAGAAATTAACTGATCTCAGCCCAAAGATATTGGGGGCTCTCAACGCTCAGAATATATCCACAAGGCAAGGATCCGACGCAATAAAAGAATACTTGAAATGGTTAGATGCCAAACTTCAGGGAGAGGCCGCGTATGTAATCAAGTCTGATGCAGTACGTCGAATCGCTGAACGAAATATCAAAGCGTCCGCGGAGGGCGAGGAAAAAACCAAAGGACTGGATTGGACAAAGAGGTTGGGGTACAGTCTCAGGAACTTCATTACTGGCAATAGTAAATTATCCAGTGCAGATGAATCCCAGCAGATTGTTGATGAATTGAACAAGCATGATCAGGCTATTATCAATGCTGTAGACAAGAAATATGGCGCTGCATTAAAACAGCGTGCGTTGGATGGAGTAACCCGCACTGATGCGACTATACCAGATGTAAAAAATAAGGCTTACTATGATGCGATAATTAAAAAGAATACCGAAGATCTGGAAGCGCTGGACAGCGGAGCGAAAGACTTTGAGGCAAGATCTAAACCTTTGATCGCGAAAATAAATGCTGCTCGTAAGGCATTACTGGCATTTGATTCAACCGGCAAGCAGGCAAAAACAGATGCTAAAGCTGATAATCTTGAAAACTCAGCCTTAAAACGCCAGGCAGAAATGCTGCAGAAGATCTATGAATTGAATGAAAAGTACAATAATAAATCCTTAACTGATGACGAGCAGAAGCTTGCCGATATCAGGGCAGAATTTAAATCCCTGCAGACGGATATTGATCAGTACAATAAGGATCCTAAGAATAAAAAGGTTAATCCAAATCTGAAACCGGCACTTGAAAAAGCTCTGGATAATCAGGAATATGAAAATGAGACTAAACGTCTGGCTGCACAGCTCGATAAACAGAAAACTTTATATGCTGATTTCGAGGCATACAAAGTGCTGTTTGGTGAAGATAAGGCCAAACAACGTTTTGGGGAGGAATTAACCAGTACCGATCAGTTTATCGCTGATCTGGAAGCAAGACGTGCTAAGTTACTTGAAACAGATCCTCTCAATATGAGCGGTATTCAGAAGGACAGACTGAAGTTGTATGATGACTCGATCAATGGCCTTGTGGAGGCGCAAAAGAAAGGATACGATCAATTGTTGCAGGATAATCTTTCTTACCTGGAACAACGGAAGGTGACCACTGACAACTACAATGCGGAGATTGCCAGACTGGAAGGCAATCCTGTTGCACAAGCTGAGGCCACCGCCAGGTATAAAGATCAGATTCAAACTCTGGATGATACCAACGTGCAGAAGCTTGGATCCTACAAAAGGCTTTTTGATGGTGTAGATCGACTTTCAGATGACAACGCTAAAAAGGTGGTTAACGATGCTCAGGTAATGCTTGATCAATTGGTAAAAAACGGGACAATATCAGCTGAACTTGCAAAGCAGATCAAAGATAAACTGAAGGATACCAATGATTCAATTGAACAGCGGCTCCCGGCAAACCTGAACGCTTTAGCGAATGAACTCCGCAACCTATCCTCCGCGGTAAGCGGTATAGATGCAGGTTTCTCTGCATTGTTGTCTACAGTATCTGATGTGGTTAAGGGGGTAGCTGATATCAAAACGGGACTGAAAGATTACAAGGAAGCCGGCAAGAAGGATGATACTTTGGGACAGATCACAGCTGGGTTGGGCGTACTATCTGCCGGTGTCGGGATTGCAAAATCTGTGATCGGCGGTGTTGTAGGTTTCTTCAAATCTGCAAAAGAAAGCGCAAAAAAGGCCGCTGCAGAATTACAAACGTTCCAGGATAATACAGTAAAGGGTGAGATCGCATACAATCAGTTGCTCAGGGAACGCGAACGCACGTTAAAAACAATAAGTGAATTATCACTATCTGAGTTGCGTACGCAGGAGGCTTTGCTTAAAACCCAGACTTCCGCTGCCCAGGCAGATTATAACCGATTACTGGGGCTGATCAATGCAAGCGGTCAGCAGATCACTGGTACCCACATCGAAAAGAAAGGTGGTTTCTTAGGTATTGGAAAGAAATCAACAACTGTTCAGGATACGGCAGGCGTAGCTGGTTTGACATACGATCAGCTTGAGGCCCTGTTCACTCAGGGTAAACTGACTGACTCCACGAAAGCATGGTTCAGTGAATTACAGAAAGCAAAATCTGAATTGGACGCTATCGGTGTAAGCGGTGATGATGTGCTGGATGCCATCAATCAGGCTGCCACCGGTACCACAGCCTCAAGTATCGCTGATGCCATTATATCTGGCTTCAAGGAGGGAAAACGATCAGCAGCAGACTTTGCTGACAGCTTTAAAGACTTGATGTCTGATGCTGCTTTGAGTGTGTTTAAATCCAACTTCCTGAACAAGGCTATTGATGGATTTTACAAACAGTTTGCAGCCGCCTCTGAAAACGGGCTATCCGAAGATGATATCAAGACATTGAGGGATGCGTATTCGAAAATCATTACCGATGGCGCGGCTCAGTTGGCTGACTTTGATAAAATCATAGGTACCGACAAGAATGAATCCGCAACTAAAACAGGCGTATCTGGTGCAATTGTAGGTGAGGCCATAACAGAAGGTACAGCAAACAGGGGGTTGGGTATATGGATATCACAGTATGATGAGATCAAAAGGCAGGGAATCATTACTCAGAACTATTTTTCAATGTCGGCCAATAGCTTTAAAAATATTGAAGCCTACACACTTAGGACTGCGAATAATACTGACGGACTAATTAGTAAGCTCAACCAGATCATAGAGAACCTGGGCGGTGATCCCGGTGATGATTTAGGTCAGGACTTAAGGAACGGGGGGGTGAGAGCAGCATAATGTACAGCTTAAACAATATATCGCTAGAGGGAATGGGATTCGTTGCCGGCAAGCAACAGGATAGCAATATCGCCCTGTCCGGATTTTTAAATATGCCGGCACGGATTGGTAAAACCGGGCATGATTGGGCTGAAGAACCAGGTATAGAGGCTTATGTTTCCGCGGGCGATATATTTTTTGGCGGCCGTGACCTTTCATTGGTTGGATATATCCGGGGAACTGACAGATACGATACAGAGGAAAAGAGAATATCAATCAATGATACTGTGGATAGCTTTACGGACCTGGTGCCATTAACCAGTAAATGGGGAACAAGCAATGTTTATGTGAATGGCGCTATTGTGTGCGATTGGTTGAGTGCTACGACTTTGAGAATAGTAATCCCGATAAGAGAGCCGATTGTACCCATGACAGGAATTGTGCCGGTCGGCGATGGTTCTGAGTTCGGCATTGATGGCATTTCCTTTAAGTCTCTCGGAGGGTATCAGTTGGAACTATCTGGCGACCGGAGAAATAGACCGGAACCTAAGGCTCAGGATTATACCGCATATGGACGTGAGGGTCATTCTATCACTAAAACGATTGCGCCTGAACTGACCCTGAGGCTGTACATCAAGCAACCGAATTACACTGCATTTAAGCAAAAGATAGATAGTATTCAAGCGCTATTCGGAGCGCCAGGATATAGGTCACTCACCGCAAATAACGATAAGCTAAGAAGCTTCTTTGTAAAGGACGGCTTCGCTATGAGTATGCTTTATTCAAAGCCCGACTTTTTCGCCGGGATACTTACATGCAAGTTAACAGAATCTGGTGTAGCAGGCACATTCGTGGACTTGATTGATAGTCTGGGCAATTTAATTATGGATACCAACGGTAATCAAATAACAGTAAGAATATGAAGAATATAAATTATGACATCAGCCTTGGGAATAAGGCTCTTGTGAGAGGTCAGGCGCTGAATACTACCCTCTTTTTTCAAGCATGGTTTACCGATGTCGTCGACACTAATGTCAATATCGAAGTATGGGTATCAGCTTCTGCATATATGCCATTTTATAAAATAGACGCAGCCACTAAGACACTAATCCCGGGTGATGGGACCCTGATTATTTCACTCAACAGCTTATCATTTGCATTTGTGGAGTTCAGGCTTGTAGCGGCAAATGGACTAGCTGGTAAACTCACATCTATTGAGGTTCTCAGTTCTGCCAATATTAAATATCTGTAACATGGATGTGGTAATAGACATAGGCATCGACATAGCCGCATTACTGGCACCCTTAAGAGGAAGATTGACCGACAGCGAAGGAAATCAACTAATGGACAACAATAACAACATTATACAGACAAGATGAGTATATTCCCTGATAATTACACAAAGTTAACTCCGACCGGCACAGAAAAGCTGATGGCGGCTAGACTGAGTGACGGCAAGATGTTTTACATTCAGCTATCTGATCTCGCTCAGTTATTTGTCACACCGGCAGGACTTACAACGGCTTTAGGCGGGTATCAGGCTAAATTGGTCAGCGGTACAAATTTGAAAACCATAAATGGGGAATCTATTTTAGGGAGCGGGAATTTCAATTTACCGGTTCAGGATCTGTCACCTTACGCCTTAAAGGTTGATTCTCTTGCTAAATCACTGGTATTTTCATCTTTTATAGATAAATCGAAACAGCTGAGTACTTCTGTGCTTACTGGTTTCGGGTACGATTCTGCCGGAACCTTGATAACTTCGGCTAATGCTACTGCTACGGAAAAAGTCCCTGTGATCATCCCAGCAGGAGGTAGATATTTTACCGTATTGGGATTATTATCACCAACAGCAGCGGGCACAAGTTTAAGACTTATGAATGCTGCAGGTGTCCAGATCGGCACGATTGCAGGCGCAACAGGAACGTTCGTTCAGGATGTAGAATCAACCAGCAACGGTTACAAGGTTCAGGTTACTGATACCACCGTTAAATTCATTGCTCTACAAACGAATACGGTTAATGTTAATTCTGCAAACTTTGCAATCTGGGACGGCCCGTTTGTGCGAAATGATTCACGAACCATTGACCCGAATTTACTGCCGACATTCGCAAAGAAAAGCGATATCCTGGTTTATCAAGAAAATCTGGCAAAGATGCTGCCTACCGGCTATAGATACTCCGGAACAGGTGGTTCTTTATTGGGAGGACAAAACTTTACAGGCACTGAAAAAGTTCCGTGTGCTGCCGGTGACGTGTTCTTTATTGGTATTAATACATTGGGTACAAATGCCAACGTAGGAGCTTATTTTACTGCAACAGGTGCGGGAGCTGGAGCGATATTGAAAACTGCCTTAGTTTTAGTGAGTGGCGGATGGACATTGACCATCCCAGCTGACGCAACTATAGCGTATTTCTATCTTTTCTTCATTACCACTGAGGTGAACTTTTCCACGCTGCTGATTGTAAAGGGTTCAACCTATGTGGCGCCAAAACTTAAGCCGGAGATTATACCAGATGGCAAGTCAAAACTATCTGATTTCACGAATGATGCTGGTTTTGTGGGAAATGCTGATATTCTTCAAAATTATGATACGCTTGTAACGAATGTCTATCTCGCTTCTATATGGGCCGCCGGCGCGGCAACTGCGTTACCAAGTGCTAATGCTTCGTATGTAGCTATAAATAAAATAACATCTACTCCAGGTTCGTCGGTAGCAATTCAGGGTATAACATCTGGATTTACCGCTCAAACGCAGGTCGGTCGTGCATGGGATGCATCCGGGACCCTAATAGGTGGCATTTTACCTGCAGAATTTGTACCTATTGTTGGCGGGTATAAATATGTTTTCCCTGCCGGCGTATACATGGTTGGATTTAACTTTTTAGCGACGATAATTGCTGATACTACTAAGGTAATTATTCAGACAGGCGCTGTTGTCAGAGCCAAGGGGATAAAGTCATCGTTGCTCCCTTCATTCTCTTTTTATGAGACAGATGCAGCTGCATTGGCTTGGTATAATACAGGAATACTACCGAAGGTATATACTACCAGAGGTAAAATAGTTAAGGTAAAATCTCAGTCTCAAGGAAACGGAAGATATACATTCCCTGGTATCCCCCTGCCTGCTGATTTTGTAGCAAATGGGAATACTATTCCCGGCGTACTTATCAATAATAATGTTGATAATACTATTTATAACGACATCCATGTTTATGGAACTGGTAATAAAGAATATTCAACGTCTGGCACGCAATGGAGCCCACTGATCCTACTATTTCAAAGAATGATAGCGAATTACAGGGCCCAGGCGGGCAACTCTGCAAAGAACCTGTATGCGGTCCAAACCTCGTTGGGAGGTACCTCTTTCGATCCTGTAAATGGAGACCTTGGTGGCCCCTGGAATGTTGATACCGATGCTATAAACAGGAATAATCCTTTAGCCCAGAAATTGAATGTTACAGACGAGCGTAGGACACGCGCCATGATGGACACTTATCCAGACGCAGACGTTTGTGTCATAATTTACATTTTCGGTGAAGGGGACCGTAATCCGTTGGCAGCAGCTAAGTTCTATCAAAACGTCAAAAATAGCATCATGTATGATCGCGGTGTTGCCAAAAATCCAATGTTACCGGTAATTTTAGTAGGCGTGAATGCTGCTTCAACACAGTACAGCCCAATCGTTGAGCAGGCAAAAATTGATCTTGCAGCTAATGTTCCAAATGTTAAATATATCCCCGTTACCGGCTCTACTACCTTGGACGGAATTCACTGGGACCTCGCTACCGGCACTACAGTAATGAATGATATCTATAACGAGATCTTAAATAATCCCATTACATATAAACTATTAGCATAATATACCATGGCAACAAATTCATTTAAATACGGAGACAAGACAGTGACCTTTACCAAGAAAACGGTCACCACCACAACTGCAACACTGTCCGACGGGACTGTAATCCCATTTGTAGGATCCGCATCATCAGCGGTGACCAGTGCAAAGGTTTCTGAGGCATATGTGAAACTGAAGGGCGCGTATGTGCCGCCAGTTACAGTGCCAACGCCGCCTGTGCAAATTCCTACACCGCCGGTGATCATCATTCCTCCATCACCGGGAACGGCAAAGGAGATCAGTCTCTCCGACTTCGCCCAGTTGCGTGATGTGGCCGATATGAAGTTTGCGTTAAAACCAGGATCATGGAGCGGAGGGGTTTACATTTCGAACCTCAAGAACGTCACTATTGAGGGTGCCGGTAAGGCGCAGCTAACAGAAGACGGGATTGAGTTATCGGGTAAATTATCAGGATTGGTCCTGTCCGGATTGAACCTTAAGAATATAGAAGGAAGGCAGATTGTCGCTGTTGGCGTGGATAAGGTTAAGTATACCGGTAAGGCCGGGACATTCATTGATGGGCTGACATTGCAGAATCTGATCTCAGATAATTGCGGACGTCTATTCCATGCTGACGGTAATCTGAATAATGGCGTGTATGACGGGGTCATCAAAGATTTCAGGCTATTGAATTCAGCGTTGACCAATTCACCGGAACCTGGTGATTACGTTTACCTGGGAAATGCAATTGACGCTCTTGTACAGGGTAATAGGTTCGACAGGATCAATACCAGATTCAGTAATCCAGATAAGCCCAACGGAGAGCATAACGGGATTATCTTCATGAAAGGTAACGGTATTATATCTGATAATATTTGTACCAACCATCAAGGTAATTTCGGCCGTATTTGGCTGCACAGTATCGATGGATTGAAAACTGTGCAGATCCTTAGAAACTTTGTATATAACTCGCTGAAATACTCGGCATTCGAATTACAGCGCAGCGTTGAATCTGTAGCCAGAGGTTACAAGCCAGCCAATGCAATTGTTAACGGTAATATTGCTGGGCACCTGTCCGCTTTAAAAGATTGGGACGGTCAATTGCTGGATCTATACAATACTGGGGGAACCCTTGAGTATATGGGAAATAAAGGATTCGACCTATACGGCACCAAGTTCCCGATTTCCAATATGATCAATAACATGAGCGATGTGAAGATCACTGAAAAGGATAACCAGTACTTCGCCACACTGGCAGCTGCACTTGCAGGCATACCAACACTAAAGGCTTTGATGGCCTAAAATCTTAAAGCCCCGACATCTGCCGGGGCTTCTTTCCCTTTTACCATTGGCTAATGGTAAATTCAAACCTCCGTCCGCGCCCCGCACCTCCGGTAAATTTGTGGTAATGGTAGGCAAACTGGATATTTATAGAGCAGGAGCGTTATTTGCGACAGTAGATATCGATGAGAGTACAGTATTTACAGAGAAACTTCCAGGTACAGACTTCATCGCTTGCCCTATCAAAACACTGCGCGCTGTTGACTTTCAGGAAGGTGATTACATCACTCACAAGGGAACAAACTACAAGATCAACATCATCCCTGAGTTTGGCAAGGCTAGTTCCACTAAAGCCAAAAGTTACAAGATCAATTTCGAGGCTCCTTTCTATGACCTGATCGATATATTCATTGAGAACAGTCAGGGCGCACATACCTTTCCGTACTACGCAAATGCCCGCGACCATGCTCAGATGGTAATTGATAATGCTAATCTGGAAGGGTCAGGTTATACATTAGGTGCCATCGAGGATACTGAGGCTGTACTTATCAACTATGACTGGAGTTATGCTCGGGCATCGCTGGATGATATTGCCAAAGCCACCGGTTTAGAATGGAAATTTAACGGCAAGGAACTGACCATGGTCAAAGCCATCGGCAGAGATACTTCGCTTGTTTTCCAGTATGGCCGGGGCAAAGGTCTGCATGAGATTACCCGGGCACCAGATAATAATAAAGCGATCGTCAATAAAGTATATGGTGTTGGAGGTACCAAAAATATCACAGCGGCATATCGTAACGGTACTGAATCTAACCTGGTATTCGAAGAACGTTTTGTTACTACACCGGGAGTGCTGGCGCGTACTGAGCGACCCAAACATGGTAAATATGAAAACTTAGAAATATATCCTCGCTTCGAGGGAACCGTTACTGCTACCACACTGATCAGGGATGAGGCCAATGTTATAACTGGTGCTACAATCACCGATACCTCCATTAATTTCGATCTTAACCTGCATCTACAGGAAGGTGTAAAGGCTAAAGTATCCTTCAGGACCGGCCCACTTGCTGGTGTGGAAGGTGGTTTTGAAATTGAGAATATCAATTACGCAACCAAGACCGTTACCATCATCGTCAATACCGATGCGAATAATTATACATTACCAAATGAGCTCAATTTTCCAGAGGTAGGTCATAAGTTCACGTTTTTAGATGTGATAATGCCGCCCGAGTATGTCGTGGCCGCCGAACTGGAATTGAAAACAGCATCAGAATTGTATCGTGACCAGAACAAAGCACAGCGTTTGAATTACAGCGTTGTATTGGACGAAAAGCAATTGCGAGATAATCTCATACAACTACATGCCGGTGACAGGGCAAACATGATCGATGTGGATCTGAATGTTGATGAGATACTCAGGTTTACTGAGATCAGCTACCCTCTGGTAAACGAATACAAGGTCACCGGCACGATAGGTAATGAGATAACTTACAGCCGTGAGGTGAAGCTTTATGCTGATGTACTGAACAATACGCAACAGATGGCATCTATTGATCGCAGAGGTCAGGAGATTGCCAAGCGTGGTGCACAGAACCTACGTGTGCTTGCTGAAAGTATATTTGACGTTGAGGGAAACTTTGACTCAGCCAAATTCAATGTCGGGGTACTTTCTGCATTGCTGGGCATCTTCGGAATCAAGTCTGCAAACTTCCTGCTCAACAGGGTCTTTATCACCGCTAACTTTGGCAGTGATCCCAATGCAGTTAATATATCTACAGGGGAACTGTTCCATTTGGAATATTCTAATCCAGGTGATCAGAACATCTGGCAGATGCAGGCGGTTACGCAATCAGGATTAGTGCCGGGGCAGGAATACTATGTTTATTCCAAACTGAGTAAATCCTCACAGGTAGGTACATTTCTGATCACCACTGATCAGATCAGACCGGATGATATTCCGGGGTTCTACACGGTGCGTACCGGTATCATCTATCCACAGATCAATGGATGGAGGGATGTTGACTTTACTTATGGTATCACCACTGTAAACGGGCGCCAGATCAAAACCGGTATCATTCAGGGTAACACCGGGGCATTGATCATCAATCTGGATACAGGTGAGATATTCGGTAAGGTAACTTTCCGGTCTTCCAATGGATCGGTTAAAGATGTGGCCGATCTTCAGGATCAGGTAGACAAATTGCCGATCCAGGGAAGGAACTACTATGGGCGTACAAGTCCTTTCAATTCTATGGGCCCAGGATCAACCGTGGCCTCACAAACGAGCAACGGATTCATTCTCCGCGGTGTTGTAAATAATGATGGGTTTGCCAGGGTGAGTAATGTGATTACCTCAAACGGCGACTGGACGATTAGCTTTGACGTTTTTGTTGATGGAGTAGCATGGAGCGGCACATTTATAGATGTATGTGATGGAGCTGCAGTATATCTTCCTGGCATTCCTTTAAACGGCACTGTAGGATCGCCAAAGCATTTCGAGTTTACAGTAAATGTTCAAAATTACACTCAGGAACTCTATAATTTTATTGATTTCAATGCGCTGTCAAGCCAAAATTATTATTTCTCAAATTTTAAGGTTGAAAAGGGAACCAAGGCGACACCATGGACGCCTGCTCCCGAAGATACTCAGGCAGATCTGGACTTGGCAATTGCACAAGCCAGCGAAGCATTAGCCGAAATTGATAATATATCCAATGATGGCATTCTGGATGTTTCGGAGAAAACTTCGCTGTACCAGCGTTACCTGACTATTTTAGCGGAGAAAGATATTTTAGTTGCTTCGGCTGCGCCTTTTGGAGTATCTACCGGGGATTATGTGGGCAACTGGAATGTGGTACGATCTCAATTAGAAACAAATTGGCTCCAAAACCTCGCAATAGCCACGCCCGTTGACCGGATATATTTCGATACCGTATTTACCAATTACTATAACAGCAAAGTAAATCTACAAAAGTCAATCACCGATGCAGCGAATGGCAAAATCAACAATATACAAACCGGAGGCAGGAACTATATCAAAAACTCAAATTTTGCCAGAGGTCTTGAAGGTTGGTATACTAACGGAGGAACAGCAACCCCTACTGTTAAGGATGGAAAAACATGCTTATACATTGAATCATTGGCTGCGTATAACGGTATCTTCGGAGGTAACGCCGGGCAAAGTTTAATAGCCGGAGAAACCTATACAATCAGTTTTGATATCCAAGCCGCTTTTTATCAAACTTCCGAAACTTTTATTGTTGGTTATAATCAAGCGGGTTCTAAAGCCATTGCTGTACCGAATGAACCGCAATGGCGAAGGGTGAGTTTTCAAATTGTATCAGGATTCACGGGGCAGGATAGTTTGATATTTTACGGATTTGCGAATACTCAGACATTCTACCTAACTAATTTGCAGGTTGAGAGAGGTACACTGGTCACTGACTGGAAGCCTGCTCCGGAGGATGTTTCGCAATATGCTGACCAAGTTGCTTACAATGCCCTGGTACAAGCCAATGCCACAGCCGAAAGCATCGCAACGAGCAAAGCTAATGCCGCTCAAGCTGCTGCACAATACAACGCTGCAAATGATGCTCAAGCAAAAGCGGACGCTGCTTACAATGCTTCTGTTGCCGCTTCGAATGCTTATTCAAATAATATTGGTAGTGTTGCAGCTGCCGATGCGAGCAATAAAGCTACTGCAGCTTACAACAACGCTCAAGCCGCTGCCAATGCTCAGTACAACGCTCTGACAGGCACATTGAAAACGTTGGCATTCAGAGATATTCAGACAGCAGGGAGTAATGGCGTCATAGTTGTTGATGGGGGAAATTTTATCGCTTTTTCAGTTGATGCTGCGTATATCCGGGCCAACGTCATCAATGCTGGGTACATAAATACATTGTCATTAGACGCAGTTACAGGAACTATAGGTGGATGGGTTATAAACTCTGAAGGATTATACAGTCCTCAGCCACCGTCTACACCGATTGATCAATATCAAAGCATAAAACTGAGAGCGGCAGGGAATGCAATTGTTATGGAGAGAGGTGTTTCCGGTAAAATATGGGACGTTGGATCCCAATCTTGGATAAACAGCGGAGGATATGTTATTCAATCCAGTTATATGAGCCCTAACGGCCTCGTCGTGAGGAGTAGTGGACAGAATGCAGGAGTGAACGGGGTGATATCTGCAGTTCACATTGAAGGGTCTGGGAGTGCAACTCATGGGTTGTATGTTGGTATAAGCGATACCCCGGGTAATTATGCTGCATGGCTAAACGGTAACGTGAAAATGTCAGGATCGCAAACATTAAAAGCAACAAGTGTCGGCTTGCCGTATTATGTAAATGAATTCGACTATCAGATATTTGTGAGTGCTGGAAGTGGAGCTGTCAATCTCCCCTCGGTATCCGAGGGGCGTACTATAGAAGTTATAAACCTACTATCCGGCGCTATAAGCATATCATATGGATCATCCAATATAATTTCAAGTTTAGTAACTGCTAATGCTGTACCGGTATCTTCGTTTTCCCTACCAGGTTTTGCTTCAGTAAAAATGATGGCTACCGGGAGCTATTGGTTCGCGGTAGGCAGATAATAAATATATATATATGAGAACAGAAAAAATAAACCTAAGAGAGGTAAATGTATTCGATTTAATGGATGAGCCGGTTTTATTACCTACAACATTTGTCATGGATTTAGGGAACGGTATTTACGTCAAATACAGGGATATCGAAAGGCAAGATTTAGGCCGTAAAATATTCATGAGTGAAAAAGAACAAAAGGAACTGGTTATGGATGAGAGGGAGTTAAGTATGTTCATCTCATTGTTTGAAGAGACGGTTTTCCTTCCGGGGTTGTTGCAAAATGCAATAATGGAATACTTAAACAAAAAATTGAAAAACTTAAAAAAAGAAGAAGATGGCAACAGCAACAAGTAAAAGGATATTGGTATCCGAATCACAGAAAACAATAGCTACCTTAGAAGTGGGTGACTGGAAATTAAACATAACTTATGAGGGGGAAGCGGGGAAGCAGGTGTCTCAAGTTACCGTAAATGGAAATAAGGGGAACGCCTTTGTCAACTTCAACAGGAGTGCTCAACAAATAAATGTAAATTTTAACGGTTCTGATTATGATACCGATTTAATTGCCGCAATTCTTATTGAGGTTTCGGATATCACAAAGCCAGTATAAGATGGTGCCGGTAACCATTCCGGCACCTTTTAGTATTCTTTTTCCAAATTGGTATTATTTCCTCTTAGCGTAATTCTGTTGGTTTCGTAATCTTCCGGGAGTATAGTATGAGTTAAAGTATATGTATAAGCCCCTGTACGAATGAAAGTAAAGGCTATTTTTCCATTTGAGAATAAAACAGCCTTGTCATATTCCAGGCGATAGGCAGTTCTGATCGTTTCTTTAGATCCCGGTAAAGATCCGTCTGCTTTATGATAAATTTGATCAAAATAGAAATCATAGAAGCTACCTGTAATAGTAACTGTTCTTATGTTGCCGCTTTTGACAGCAGTAATGCTGGCCGCAGGTACTGGGGCGCTTGGATTTTCTTTCTTGATTTCTGTATCTGTTTGTGGATCTATGTCATCATTGGACTTAGAACATCCTACGGCCAATGATGCCAGGATTATGAGAGCGTATATCTTTTTCATAGGTAGTGATTGACATAAAGGTAAATAATTTATACAGTAAAACTAATTCCTTTAAAACAATAAAAAAATAGTAACAAGTTACTACGGGTTCCCGTATTTACCATTGCCCATTGGTAAAGTGTAAAACAAGATGTCCGCACATACGGGCGGTAAATTTGTGATACACATAACAATCAGTGTATTATGGCAGATTTTAAGATTGCAGATAAGATTACGGGAATAAATGAGGGAGGATATGCCAATAATCCCAGCGATAGAGGAGGGGAAACCTATGCCGGTATTGCGCGCAAGTTCTGGGGAAGCTGGCCTGGGTGGAAATACATTGATAAATATAAAGCAGATTATGCTAAAGCCAAAATGGCTGGCAAAACTAAGCTATCTCTTGCTGGATGGATTAATGCTTCTGCCAGGGTTCCATCCGAACCTGTACGAGATCTGGTAGTAGGTTTTTACAAGAAAGAATTTTGGGATGCAAACAAACTGGATCAGATCAATGATCAGCAGTTAGCAAATTCTATCTACGACTTCGGGGTGAACTCTGGAAAAGGTAGGGCTGTTCAATTCCTTGAATCCATTTTTGGAGTTATCAAAGACGGAATTATGGATCCAACGGTTATTAAACTCACAAATGCTGCCGATTCTGAAAGAACACTTACTGAATATAATGCAATGAGAAGGGCCGCTTACCTATCATGGGCAAAGGGCGATCAGGCTCAATTTTTAACCAGCTGGCTGAGACGACTTAAGCCATATCAGAATGTAGCTTAAGGTATGGATATTAAAATACCGACCGCGGAAAAGATGCAGAAGTACCCATGGGGGGTAACAGTGGTTTCACTGTTCGCCGTCGTGGTATTGCTGCTATACACAGTTTTGAAGAAGAATGACTGTGAGGAATGTGAAAGGCGTTATGAGGCGGAGCGTACCAAGAATGATGTGCTCACCACCGCTTTGTTAATCAAAAATGGAATTATCCTGCAGCAGGAAGTTAAGGCCAATAAGAAGGACAGCACCATCAATGAGAAATTAAATAAATCAAAGGATATAGTAGTTAAAGATAAATAATATGAAAAACCTAAAGTGGTACCTGATCATAGCTGCCCTGGCTATTGGAATGATTTGTTTAGGCGTAGGTTGGTATAAATCATATCAGACTGCAGCATCCTTCCAACAAAAAGATGCCTTGGTAAAGGATAAGATACTGACAGGGGCAAAGGAGATTGCCCGGGCAGTCAAATCAAGTGGAGCAGAAACGGTCCTGCTTGATATTACAGATAATCACACCAGTAATAAGAACGTAAATCAGACAGATATACCAGGTATAGTTGATACGGCCGCACTGGCAATTGACATTCTTAAGAAACAACTGAAAGAGGTCACAGTTATTAACGGCCAATACTCCGCAGAGAAACTTCAGTTAACTGCCCAACTTGACTCTTTCCGTAACTTATATTACACTTATAGTGGCAATGGCCTCGACCTTCGATTAACTCCACCAAACGCAATGTCCCCAGTGGCCACCGCGGACTTCATGGGCCGGTTCGGAATTACTATTGCGAAGGGAGATAGATCAAAATGGTATACTCCTTGGAAAAGCAGAAACCTGATGTCTGTATCATCTGATTCAAAGTACTTCAAGGTTGATCATGTCAATTATATCGGCTTCGATAAAGAACCACTCCCTTTCCATTTTGATATTGAACCGATGGCAGCCTACAACAAATTTGCCGGAGCATCCGCTGGTGCGGGTATTAATCTCCAGGTAGGTAGATTCGTATTACGACCGAACTATCAATATTACGACAAGTACAAGCAATTCGATTGGGGCGGTACCGCAACCTTCAAGATACCTATATTTTAACAGTACTCAAATTATAATAATGAGCCTCGGGAAAACCGGGGCTTTTTGCGTTTTAATACTTGTTTAGTTAAGTTTTATTTACAACCTTAGCTGACCAAACCACTGACAAATGACCAATAAAAACCGCGTTGAAACCACAAAAAACGCTGCTGACACTCCATTAAAAGTACTAAGCGTTGGTTCGAACCCCTTCGGCTCCACAAAACGCCTCTTAGATCATCTTAGAGGCGTTTTTTAATGTTTGAAGGTGCGTTTATAGTGTGTTATCTTTCGATAATTACTATCCGAAAATCTCCTTATACTTGTTTTCAATAACAATAATTTCCTCGTTTTTTAATTCTTGAAATTCCTTTGTTTTTGCTCTCTCAGACAACTCGCCATTGTTTTGTTCAAGAAAACGTACAAGAAGTGCAACAATTTTATCCGGCATCTCAAAATGATCATCTAAATATTCCTTCATCAGATCGTATTTTTCAAGATAGGAGACTTCCTCCGGGATTGTCTTTTCTACAGTTTTTAAAACGCACTTATATAAAAATTCCGCTTGTTTAGTTGCATCAAAATATCGGTATAGATCAATTGTATCGTTTAGTATTTCTACATTGTTATCTCGAGTTGGTTTCCAGTCTATTTGATCAAGACGTGGTTTTGAATAATTTTCTAAGACGCGACGGTATTCATCCAATTCATTTAGGATTATTGCAGAAACCGGAAAAATAATTCCTTTAGAAACGTATTCCTTTCTGAGTAGGACATGATGTATGAGATATCTATGTATCCTTCCATTACCATCTACGAATGGATGAATAAACACAAATCCAAAAGCGATCATTGCTGCAGCAACTACGGCGTCAAATGAATCGTCCTTCTCCAATTTTTGATCAGTGTCAATCAGGCCTTGTATAAGCGAATTAACGTCTTGCCATTTAGAAGATACATGATCTGGGATTGGCGTTCCATACCTTCTGTCATGTTCTCCGATAAAACCTTCATCTGTACGCCATCCCATTTTAGTAAATCTAGAATTATCAATCACAATTTCCTGTAGTCTTAGCAGTTCATTTTTATCTATAGGTTTAAGCCCAGCTTGGCCAATTGCCCGTCCCCATCTTTGAGCACGGTTTTGTGGAGGCTTTTCTCCCTCTATAGCATAAGATGCTTTTGAATCCTTAAGCAAAAGAAAAGCCGCTGTTCTAGCCATTACATCTGGATGAATTTTTCCAATGATAACTTTTATCTGCTGTGCTAAATCCAATTCAATTAAATTTTTAAGGAAGGAGGTTTTGCGAACAAGAGGACAAAATTCCCGCACTCCAGGAAGGTTATTCCGAATACGATGTCTTTTTGAGGGAAGGGGATGGCTGCCAAATTGTAGCTTTGTATCTACCAAATCAACATAATTGCCAGCCGACAAATCCTTCAAATCTAAATTGACTCCAATTAGCCATTCGTATAAAAACCATATTCTTTTACTATATTGTCCCGTAGGTTCAAGTGAAATAATAGATTCTATATCAATAGGGGCAACTGATGCAAATATTTTTTTTAATACACCTAACTCTATACCTTCATATTTCAAAGCAAATGTCAAATGCCCCATTAATGATTCCTCAGGCTGATGTCTCGGCGTAAAGACAATCCATTCTTGCGTCTCATATTGCTTGTGCTTCTGACTGATTAATGCTAGTCTGTCGGGCAGTGGCACCTCTAATTTAAAGAAACCAATCAAAGCGGCATAACCGACTATAGATCCCTCTTCAGGAGCAGTTCTTTCATGAAAAACAATTATTTTTTGTGAAAAATGATTATTATCTGCTGACATCTGTGAATTTTGATTATTCAAATATAGGAAACATCTAATCTTAAATTAGGCAACGTTCAAAAATATCCGATAATATTTGATGAATATCCGATAGCCAGGTAGCACAAAGAATTAGGTATACAGAAATTTATACTTTGTAAATGTATTTGTGGCTATGTGTCTAATGCAGATTGTCATGTAAAGATTTTGAATTTTTTTATGCATGATAATGTTCTCGTGTATAAATTCTTTACATGAGAAATCTAAGTAATCCTTTAAATAGATAGGGTTCGTTACTATCCCTCTTAACTCCCAAAAATGCTCAATATATAATTTCCTCTGCAACCTCTTTTTCCAAAATATTTTCCTCATTAACCGCCCTAACCAGCATTAAAAGCCGTAGAAAGGGTTCGTTTAAATCATCCTCAGCTCCACCGAAAGAAAGGCCTCCGAGCTATTTCAAAGGGTATTAATAATATCTTGGCTTTATTTTTCGTTTACTATTCTGATTACTATACCTGGATTTTCTTTTTTCACATCTTGTCTAGTGCTAACAGATAAAAATTTAGCTGTCCTAAATGTTCTGTTTTACTTGCCTGCCTTTGATTCAATTATTTGTCTCTACGTATTAACTTGTCTGCTATGGTGCGACTATATTCCCAGACGGACCAACCCCAACCTTTCGCAATAAATTAATGCCGATAAAATAAGGCAGCATAAAAGGAATCGCAGGAATGGATACCACAAAATTCAAAGTAGCAAACGGCTCAGGCAGGGTAGGCGGCAATACGTCCAATAAAAAAAACACCAAACTTATTGAGATGTAAATATTACAGGCGACCGGCTTAAACCAATCTGCTCTCTTCAATGACATTGCAAAAGATGCTGTTGCTATATAAACAAGCGCGGCTACCATCATATTGATATAGAAAAACTGATTGCGAAGGGGCAGAACCCACTCAGGTGTTTTTTCTATTGAGGAAGCCGCCATGATCCGGTACAGTTTAGTTAAATAAAACCCCCAAAAAGACATATCGATCAGGTATATAGGAATGGCAATTTGAATAGCAATGAAACCAAGTGAAGCGTAAAAATTACCCTGGGTCTTTTTTAACTTTTCCCGTAATATGGCATACCCAAAAGCAATAAGTACACCCATGGCAAGGAGAAAATAATACCTGGTTAATTGTTCTGTGGCAGATGACACCCATAATTTAGGATTTTCATAGGGAGGCGCTCCTAAACCGGAAAACATGGAAGAAAGCATAGTAGGTACAATGAAACATAACGCACATGCGGCCATATGTTTCTTTTCCTGGTCACCTTTTTTGATCACATATAAGCCAAGAACCCACGTTGACAAGCTCATTAATGCAACATTGATAAGCCAAATGGGTAAATAGATTTTATAACTGACATAGCCCACACCAAGGCCAAAAAAAATAGTTAAAACCGGAACAAGCGTTAGATATAGCTGGCTTAAATTGCGTTTTAATAGTTTTGATGGCATATGATTGAAATCAAACATTGAAAGTATTTTCTCAAAACATAACCCGTTATAGAGCTATAAACTAAGATACAAAATTATAATTGTAAAAAATGTACTAACTGATTCATTATCAAAATATTTGCGTAAATAATTCCCATCTATTGTTTCATTCCTATTCAATATCCTATCTCTCATTCAACCTCTTTTCCCAAATCATTTTCCTCATCAACCAACCTAACCAGCATCAGCCTCACAAGCATTCGAATCTCTTCTTCCCTCTGCAAAAAAAAGCTGCTTTTCTCATTGAAAAACAGCTTTCTACTTATTAATCATCTACCACAATTTTCGCTACGAAACCGTAATTACTACCCAAGTCTTGTTCTACATTGAAAACCCATTCTTATTTCTCCATCTTATTTCTTCTTCTGTACCAGGCAGAAGCTTGTCCAGCATTTCTACTGCACCTGCCTGCACTTCTTCTATGAAGGGGCGTAAGTCCTGGTTGTAATCGTTAAATGCTAATTCAAAATTGCCGTTGTGTTTTTCAAGAGCGTCTCCCAGTGCCGTAGCGCCAATTATAGCTAGTGAGCCGCCCATTCCTGCTGCTGGTGAAGCACAATAACCTGCATCACCCACTAGTGCAACGCGGCCTTTTGTCCAGGAGGCCATTTTTATTTGACAAAACTTATCAAAATAGAAGGATTTGGAATTTAATAATTCTTCTTTCAGTTCTGATGTTCTCCATTTCATACCCTTCATCTGATTAAAAACTATTTGCTTAGCCTGATTCTGGTCGCGGAAATCATAGGGAATCTCTTGCCCTGTTCTGAAGGTAAATACAATGTCAGTTTTATTGTTGTAGGCATTTAGCATAAAACCTTTGTTTGGTTCTGCGTAGAGTTGTAGGGTGCTTTCTTCGATTAATAGTTTGTCTGTAATGGCAATGGAAAAATATTGCCCTAGAAAATGAGCGTATTCCGTTTCGTTTCCAAACCATATTCTTCGAACGGATGAATGTATACCATCACAACCAAACACCAATTCATAGGCTTCTTGTGAGCCATCTTTGAAACTTACTTCTACATGATCCTGGCTTTCTTGTAACGCTGTAATGCTATTGCTGAAAATGAACTTTACATCATTTTTTATGGTATCAAAAAGTATATTGAGTAAAACATCCCGTTCTATTTCAAATTCGTTATCGGGTAATTCTTGTTTGAATAGAACAGTTTTTTCGGTAATATCGTCGGCATTCTTAAATTCCCATTTTTCCAGTTTTAATCTGTTGGCTTTTATTTGCTCAAAAATCCCCATTCGTCTTACAATATCAACCGTACTGTCTTTGATATCCACAGGTGTACCACCCATTTTAAGATGGGTGCCGATCTCTACGATAGTTACATCGTAACCCATTTTATTCATCCAATAAGCCGTTGTAAGACCTGCAAAACTTGCACCTGACACAAGCACTTTTTTATTTCGTTCCATTATTTACCATTTAAATTAGGATGTAAAGTTCGGAACCTAAATAAGTTAAAAAGATAACCAGCCGTTGTAGGTATTGGACTAACCGAGGTTTTTGTTTCTGAAAGATAAAGCAGACATGCCCGTTGCTTTGGTAAAAGTTCTTGAAAAATAGGGGTAATCTTCGTAGCCCAATTGAAACGCTATTTCCTTAACAGATTTGTCGGTGTGGTAAAGCAGCCGTTTTGCTTCTAAAATGACCCTGTACTGAATGTTTCGTGTAGCGGAAAACCCTGTGGTATTCTTGATGCATTCATTCAAATAAGGTGTAGAAATATTTAGTTTGTTAGCATATTCACAGGGTCGCTTGACTGTATCATAATTTTTTTCCAACAGTTGTTTAAATCCTTTAGTCACTATTTCAAATCTTGAAAGATTGACATCCGGTTTGCTTTGATTCAAGAACTGTGAGGTTAAAAATGCAACTAAAGTATTGCAGCTGTCCTTCAATAACGGAAAATAAAGTTTATGATTTTTTTGGACAGAAAAATTTAAACAAAGCGAAAATATATCTAAAAATATCAGGTTTATTTCTTTAGTCAGTTTCAATGGTTTTGCAGGTGCAATTTCTTCCAGAAATTTAAGATAATCAGGATTCAGATTTTCATTTTTGATAGCCAACGAGCAAACAGTAATATTTTCAAAATCTAAGATGCGGTGCACTTGACTTGGGTGCATATAGACAACAGATGGTGCTTTGATCTCATATTTTTGGAAATCAATTTCAATATGAAGGGCTCCTTGCTCAATGACATGGAACGTATGTCCATCGTCCCGATGCGAAGACCTGGCTTCTTCGTATTGCTGTGTGCTTAAAAAATCAGAATTTTTAATAGTAATTCTATCTATAGAAATGCCCTGACTGGAGTTGTCAGCCATTGAATTAACAGGTATGTTCTTCTTGTTTTTAGGCATCTGACTTCAATTTTTTGTAAAGGTGTGAAATGTTACCTGAATCTTTCGCTATGCTCCGGTGACGTTTATTTCACCAACCAGGCTATCATTGATCTGGAACGGGCCTAACCAATCCACAAATTAATTAATAATATCTCCTTTATGATTAGCCAGTTTTTCACGCCATTTTTGGAGTTCCTCCGGAGCTATTCTCTTCCATTCTGTTACTTCTCCAACGATTTCCAGTGGTGATGCTGAACGATATGAGCGTGTTGGATTTCCCGGAAATTTTTTGTCAGTAACATTTGGGTCATTCTCAAAACTTCCTGTCGGTTTAACGATATAAACACGTTCAGGCCTATCGCTGTTAGCTAATGCAGCGGCGAGCCCGGCCCCATCAACAAGAGCTGTGAAATAAATATGATTCATTTTCAGGTCAGGTTTGTAGTTGGAACTGCCCCCTGCTGTAAGCAAATCACCAACTTGCAAATCAGCTTTTGTTCCATGATAGAAGGGACCTCTGTCAGACGGTTTATCTTTAAATGAAGCTGCTAATACATAATTCTTTTTGGCATCAGCAGGGTTGCATAACTCCTCGTAGCATTTCGCAATGTTCAGATATAGAAAAGGCAAAGCACTATTAACAGAGTCGTTATTTATCTTTAATGCAAAATGCAAAGCCGTTTCGAGCCATTTTAATTTGTTAGAAACATCTTCCTGGTGTCGGGCCAAATAATGAGCTGCAATAAATTTTTCTAAGTCATCCGTTGCTTCGTTCCAGGCCTGAAGAAAAAGTTTGCCTGCCTCTTCAGGTTTGCCTTGTGCTTCCATGTCCATAGCTTTGAGACTAAGTTTGACTATATTGTTAGCTGGATTGAATTCCATTTTCGAATTAGTATTTGTTAATTATTGTAATACCGATGCCAGATCACCGTGTTTTTCATGATGTATTTTAGGAAATTGATCTTCTATATTTTATTGCAAACTGGCCGCCGCATAGATTGCCGGGTGTTACGTAGCACCTTCACCTAAACAAATATATTGAATCGGAATGTAAGTTAAAATTAGCAGTTTTTCTATCAGCTTTGAAAACTCCAAAAGCGATTTTCAATTGCCATAAGGTTTTTCTTTGACGAGATTGAACCTGAGTTTTTGACCGGCCATTATTCCCTCCATTTGTAAACCATCGTTACCGGAAACCAGCTTGCCCTTAAATGGTGATATGTCATTACCAGGGTATCTCCAATAAATGTTTATAGAACCATTGCTTTCGTCAAGATAATATCTTCCTATATAACGGTGTCTATAGTCATTGAAGTCAAATGCAATTTCATCTTCTAAATCCAGGTACACCGTAGTCAACACACTATCTTTTGGGCTTTGGGCACTAACGGGCAATTGGTTCACTGTAAGTTTTTTCACACTGTACTTTCCCGTTAGCTCCGGATGCCAGTCAGGATGACGATAAATCAGATGGAAGAACAGTGCCCAGATGAAAAGCGATAATGCGATCCATATGTTACGCCTGAAAGTTATTCCATTATTTAGCAATCCGGGCATAGGCTGAAAGATAAAGCGGGCCAACCTTTCATAGTCCTGTGACAGCAGGCAGAATACACCCAAAAGCAGTATCAATCCATGGATGAATACACCAACAGGCATACTGTAGAAGAAGTCTAAAGCCGTAACAAAGACCAGGCTTGGTACGGCAAGCAACAAACCCGCAAGTCTTGTCGTGGGGAAAAGCAGTAAGACAGCAGTCACTATTTGCAGGACTGCAATTGAAACCGTAAAGGGATAGGAATACTTAAAGAAAGCCCATACCAGCGTTTCACCGGTTAAGCTGCTCAATGGGGTATCCAATATGCCTAAGGGGACAATCATTTGCAGATGTTCAATTTTATGCCATCCAAACATAGACAGGTCCAGCGCCAAAGCATATAACATAACCCGCTCCAGTAAAACTTTAAATGTAAAACCGACATCAGGATACTTTTTTTCTGCCTGACTCCAGTAATAAGGAATAATTAGTCCTGCAATTAAGATCAATACAGCGATGGCCAGTAACAACGATGGTGGGATCCATAACGAGAAATATTTAAAAGATAATCTCCTGAAGGTTTCACCGGATACTAATGCGGTAGCCACGCTTATCCAGATTTTCTGCTTAAGTGATGGGTAATTCATAATACTTCATTTTATTGAAGCAAAAAAGCAACTAAATCTGTGTTAAATCGTCCGGAAGGGTACAGGTAGACATCTTTTCAGTGTTTATGCACTTTAAGTAATCTGATGGGGTAAATCCTGAATGTTTCTTGAATGCGGCATTAAATGTTGATTTTGAGGTAAAACCTGCTTCGTATGCAATCCCCAGGATTGTTAAATGTTTATAACGGTCATCAGAGAGCAGTAACTTCACTTTTTGTATCCGATAGGTATTGATCAAAGTATAGAAATTGACATGGTACCTGACATTGATCAGATAGGATAAGTCATTTACTGTTACACCTATTTTTTTTGATAACAATGATAAACTCATATCAGGATCAGTAAAGATTTCCTGCTTTTCCAGCAACTGGTCCAGGCTGCACTTGTATTCTTCCAGTTGATCATCAGTCAAACGCGGGCGCACTACATAATTATCATATCCAGGTTCATATCTCTCTTCGATTTTCAGAAAAACTTCTTTTTGCTTTAGCAGGTGGCAGACCATGAATAGCACGAGAAATAGGCACAGGTATGGCACCGTAAAATCTATAGTATCATTATTTATCAGTTTACATGTTATCCAGATAGATATGATCAATAGCTGGGATAACAGGATGCCGGAGAGCCATGACAGATCTCCTTGCCGGGTAGACAGTAACCGCAGAGTGTTCCTGTGGCGCAGTAGCAATGTCAATGACAAAACCCAATAAATAACAAGTTGCATGGGGACCGCAATTCTCATGACAAACCCGATAATGTTATTGGTTTGCGGGGAAAATGCATCAGTGATGTCACCAATTTGAAGAAAGTAAGGCACTGAAATTGTGCTCAGAAACAAAAGCGCCGGCAAAAAATGAAGCACTTTTGTTTTTTGGCTGACCGCAGTGTTACGCGTGTAACACCAAACACCAAAATAAAAAGATGGGGCTATAATAAAACGGGATAACTCTGCAATGGGAATAATTTGGGGATATTCACGCTCAAACCCTTTTAATGCTATAACTCTGCTGAGTAAAGCGAAAGCTAACGAGAAAAGAAAAGTCCCAAACCAGAAATTACCCCTTTTGTTCAGAGGCAGATAACCGATAGCTAAAATACCCGCAAAAAAGCATATTGCTATGGTAAAGGAATAAAGGATTACATCAGGCATTGGAAATCGTTTTTACATGAATATGGTTAGTGTATAAGATGTAAAAAACTTAAGATTCCATAAAGTTCTCTCAACACTGCTGAGAGTTTTGAACCCTTTTACGGCCTTAATTAAAGCACCATCGAACCGGTTGTGGATGGCTTTAATTTGTTATGTTAAATCTGTCGGGGCATAACCATAATGCTTTTTGAAAGCAAAAGAAAAATGGGAAAGGTTTTCAAAACCGGTTTCAAGATACACATCAACCGGTTTACGCCCTTTTGTGGACAATTCGTAATGTGCAAGTTCTAATCTCTTTTGAGTAATCCATTTTTGAGGCGTGCTGTTGAATACTTTTTTGAAGTCGCGTTTAAAAGTGGTAAGGCTTCTCCCGGTCAGATGGCCAAATTTTTGCATTGTCATATTGAACATATAATTCTTCTCCATAAAATCGGCAAGATCAATCTTATCCGGTTGGGAAAAATCTGCCAAGTAGTTATCTATACTTTCATCAATAACGCGTAAAATCGTTAACGCTTCCTCTATCTTTACGGAGATGATCTTTTCTGGTAATGCGCTTTCCAGATCAAAATACGGGGTCAGCGAGGCAAAAAAACTTTCCAATAATGGATGTTTTTCAAAGACCTTGATTTTGTGGGTAGATGGTGGCCCCGGTTGAATGGGATTTTTGGTGTAAAATTCCCGTAACCTTTCAGGTGTAAAAAAGATGACCACCGCTTGATATGGCACCCCGTCTTTGGGATTTTTGATGAGTGTAGACAGTTGGTTACGGGGGAAAAGCAGCGTATCTCCGGGACCGAAAGTATAAGTTTTATCTGCCTGTATCACTTTCATCTCACCTGATATAACCCTTGAGAATGAATGGTGTGCCAGAGAAACTTCATCTTCATAGTATCCTTCCTCTATGCACGATAATAGTATTTCAGCATATTTACTTTGTTGTATGCCCGCCATAGCAACAAATGTACAAATTATAAAAGAGGTGTAGATCTATACACTTCTTTTATAATTATAGTGCTACAGATTTAAATATTGAAATTTAACCCGGTGAGTTGTTCACTCAATAACCAAAGTTTTTTGGCTGTTGCTTCTTCCAATGCGTAAAGCATTACATCTTTCATTATTGCGGAACCGTCCATGCTTTCCGCTGAATCATACTTTTGTGAATCCAGTACGGCTATGTCGGCATTTTCGCAATAGACACCACCAATAGTATTCAGTTGTGTACTTGTAGCACACCAAACAGTGGTAGAAGCGCCTTGTGAAATTGATTTCAATCCTTTTGCTGGGTCATTGATGACTTTGCCATTCTCATCAAAGACGCCGTAACTTACCAAATCTTCATGTGGAACAGCTCTGCCCAGTTCGGTTTCTGAAATTACTCCCGGGTGTAAGGAATAGGAACGAACGCCGGCATCTTTCCCTCTGTTATCCAACTCTAAAGAGAAAAGAATACCAGCGGTTTTGGATTGGCCATAAGCCGAAAAGCTTTCAAATTCCCTGTGGAGAAAATTTGGGTCATCAAATACAAAAGGGGAAAAGTGATGTCCCCAGGAGGATACATTAACTACCCGTGCTCCATTGGCTTTAACCAATGCGCTCCAAAGTTTTGCGGTTAACTGAAAGTGGCCCAAATAATTGGTAGACAATTGAGACTCATAACCATTCTGGTCACGCTGCAGCGGAACCCACATAATACCAGCATTGTTGATGAGCAAATGCAATGATCTGCCCGAAGCCAGAAATTTTTCTGCAAATGTATTGATAGAATTTGAATCCATTAAATCCATCATTTCCACTTCCACGCCGGCAATCCCTTCCAGATTCTTTTTTGCTTTCTCTGTATTCCGTGCGGGTACAATAACTGTGGCTCCTGCTAAAACCAGCGCTTTTACTGTCTCTAAACCTATGCCTGCGTAGCCACCGGTTACGATGGCTGTTTTTCCCTTAAGGTCAATACCTTTGATGACATCATTTGTAGTAGATGCAGCATCAAAGCCTGAACCGACCGGCTTCTGTAATGCACCGTTATAATTATTCTGTTCCATTGTTATTTGTTCGGTTTGTTTGGTTGGAGGCTTTACCTGATCTGCCTGCCTGAGGAAGGGCAAGCGCCTTGAATATGAGATTAACTTAGCTTTTATTTACAAGCTCTATTTCATAGCCGTCAGGATCAACTATCCATGCAGCATAATAGCCAGGGTAATATTCGGTGAAAACTCTTGGTGACTCCTTGCTTTGAGCTCCGGCTGCTGTAGCCGCTTTGTAAAATGCATCAACCTCAGAATGGTCTTTTGCTACAAAACCGACATGTATGCCATTGGCATTGACCTTTCCTTCTTTTAGCCAAAAAAAGATAGTATTGCCATCACCAAAACCCTTCAAATCGGGGTGGCCGGCTTCACCTTTAAAATCCATAGTCATTGTTATACCAAGGGGTGCCAGGGCTTTGATGTAAAAAGCGGCTGAGCGCTCAAAGTTGCTTACTGTAAGAATAACGTGATCAATCATAATTGGATATTTTGTATACCCAAATATAGGCTGTCCCGAAAAAGCCTGTTTTGTTTTAAGGCTCTATTTTACTGTCTTCAGCGGGCCATGCCATTGACCGTGCAGCGCTCCGGAATGCGCCCACTACCTGTCTTATTCGTACTTCAAAGCTTCAACAGGGTTCGCTTTTGCAGCCCTGTACGCCTGAAAACCCACCGTTAAAAATGCGATAGCTACAATCCCCGCTATTGATTCCAATACAATTGCCAGTGATATAGTTGTCCTGAACTCAAAACTTGTGAGCCATCTGTTCATCAGGTAATAAGCCAGCGGCACGCCGATACATACAGCGATGAACACCATTTTCAGAAAGGATGCAGAGAGCAGTCTCATGATATTGCCAACTGAAGCACCCAGTACACGGCGTACGCCAAACTCTTTTGTACGCTGTTCTGCGGTGTAAGCAGCCAGGCCATAAAGCCCCAGGCAGGAGATCAGTATTGCGATGCCTCCAAACAGGTTGGCCAGAATACCCAGGGTCTTCTCTGACTGCAGTTTATTGGCATACAGCTCATTAACAAACCTCACTTCTATCGGGTAATCCGGATTGATATTCTTGACAATGCCCGAAATCAGCTCCATATTCTTACCAAGACTATTGGCAGGATTCAGCCGCATATTGATCACTCCTCCGGGATTTTTATTGAAGATGATCACCATCTGTCGTCCGGAACGGTATGGAGAATCCCAGATAAAATCTTTAAAAACACCGATCACCTTTAGCCGGCTCCCAAAAAGGGTTACGTTTTTTCCTATCGGATCTTTAAGCTTCATGGCCTTCACGGCAGTACTGCTCAGTAAAATTGCTGCGCTATCTGAGGCGAAATCCCTGGAGAAGTCGCGCCCGTATACCATCTCCACGCCGTTTGTCTTTACAAAATCATACCGGGTCTCCAGGCGGTTGAAAATAATTTCCTTTCCTGATTCTTCCATTCCCGGCCATTGGAAGCCATAAAACCAGCTGCCTACGTCGGTCATGCTGCGGGTTGACTGATTTACGGAAGTAACTGCCCCGCTCTTAAGCACCTGTTCTTTAAACAGATCATACTTATTGTTCAGTTCCCCATCCTGAGGCACCTCCGCCAGTGAATTGATATTGTACCCCACCGGTTTGTTCTTGATGAACTGCACCTGTTTGTAGATCACAAGCGTGGCTATGATCAGCATAATGGCGAAACTAAATTGTACCACCACCAGCACCTGCCTTAGATTGATGGGTATGACATTTGTTCTTGCTGTTTTCTTTTTTAACGTCTGGATGGGGTTAAATGATGAAAGGAACAATGCCGGATAAGTTCCCGACAAGAGGCCGGTTAGCAATGCTACCGTCAATATGCCCAGCCAATAACCTGTGTTGTCATAAGCAATGGTAATATTTATACCCAGCAGGTTTTTGAATGCAGGTAAACTGGCTTCAACAATGCAAACGGCAATCAGCACGGCTACCATAGTGAGCACCATGGTCTCGGTCAGGAACTGGATAACCAAAGAACTGCGTGTGGCGCCGATAGTTTTTCTGATACCCACTTCCTTTGCCCTGCGCTCGGATTTAGCAGTGGCCATGTTAATGAAATTGATGCAGGCTACCAGCAAAATGCCAAATGCCAGTGCCATAAAGAGGTGGACACGTTCTATGTCGCCGCCTATAGTTTTCCCGTTCAGAAACTCACCATGCAAATGTTTATCTGCCAGGGGGAATAAGAAATTCTCATTCCTCTGGTCGGTATAATTTTCATTGAACAGCTTTTTTACTTTAGAATTGACCAGGTCAATCTTTCCCGGATCATTCAGCCTGGCCATTGCCAGGAAGTTGAAATTTCCCCAGCTGGGTTTTCTGACGTATTCGTTTATGCTTTCAAAAAGCGACCAGGGCATCAGATAGTCAAACCTGAGTGAAGTATTGGCAGGCAGATCTTTGATTACACCGGTAACCCTTAAATCAGTTGAGTTTTTATACCTGACCGTTTTGTTCAGCACATCTGTAGTGCCAAATAAAAGCTTTGCAGTTTCCTCAGTCAATACAATAACATTTGGCGTACTGAGCGCAGAATTGGGATTGCCAACGATGAACTCGTAACTGAAAACTTTCAGGATATCCGGATCAGCAAAGAGATCTGTTTTTTTAAATCCCTTTTGCTGATTTGAAATGAGCGACTGATCAAAACCGCCTATTCTGGCAATCACGTCCACCTCTGGTATTTTCGATTTAATAGCCATTGCAATCCCATCTCCTGGAGAGCCGCCCGTACTGGTAATCTTTCCGGAAGCATCCTGGAAATTGGTCATCACCTGATAAATTTTGTCCGCATCCTTAAAATGACGGTCAAAATTCATTTCGTAATTGATATATAACAACAGCAGGAGGCAGGCCGACAAACCAGCCGCCAGGCCAATGATATTAATAACAGAAGATGTCTTGTTTCTCCAGAGGTTACGCAACGCGATTTTCAGATTGAGTTTGAACATGGCAGCAGTTTTTTATCAGTTGACTAACACAATTGATCTGCAATTTACCAAGTTTATGCCAAGAGTAAATAATGTTTTAACTTGCTGTTATCCAGTGTTTTTAGTTTTACTGCCCGAGGCAATCCGTTCATTATCGAACGCTAAGCGTACACTGCCGGACAGTTGAGCTTAGCGCAGTGGCAATATCTCAGGATCACCTCCCCCAACAGGTTGTTCCACGGGGTCAATGCGTTTTAAAAGGTATGATAAAATAGTTTCAAACACAACATAACCAACAAATATGAAATATCCGGGTTGCAGCGATGTATCATTGGCTGTGTTGGTAGTTAAGAAACTATTATGGATGTTGAGGTTGGACAGCTGGCTTTGTAAAATGCCGTTCAGGCCGATATATGTCATCAGGATACCTACTACCATGACATCGGCCATATCCCACTTGCCAGATTCGAAAGTTAAATATTTCACCACCTTATTTTGAGCCAGTTTTTTCCCGCTCAGGATATGGATTCCCTTGGCAATGATCCTTAAAACCGGCAGTACAATGATGAATACAAGAATCAGTATACCTACTGCTATGGCATCAGGCTTTGGTTGTTTCAGCAATGTTTGCACTATGCCCAGTATACTTTTACTCTGGAAAAATAATACCTGATTCTCAAAAGCTACTTTTTCGCCCAGAAGCGTGAAATTGAGCGTCTGAAGCCGTGCATCAACCTCTATAATAGATGCCGTTATACCCACCGCCAGCAGGATGAATGCAAAAAATAGCGAGATGACAAACAGTGTTTTATGCAGCTGTACCTGTTTTCTCATCAGCCACCATAAAACAAGTGCAAGCGCAACACAGCCCAGCATGGCATAAGCATAATTATAAGTAACTGTACGGATGGAAGCTAACCGTGAATTTATCCTTTTGTCAAATTCAGCTGCACTGGCAACCTTGTATTTACGATACAGGTATTTTGTAACCGCAGCATTGGCTACGCTGGTACTGTCATAAGTTTCTTTTTCAAGCTGGTCAATTTTACTGCTAACAATATTCTTCAGCCGTTTGGTGCTGGTAGGGCTGTTCACTTTGTCAATGATCGTTTTGGAAAAGGAAGGCACCTGTGCATGTATCTGATCTGCATTTACAAAGTTGTTGAAGGCGAATTTTTTCAGTCTGCCGCTCAAAGATTCCTGTGGTTTGTTGATCTCCTTAACCACATTATTGATGAGGCCGTTCAGCTGCTGCTCAACCTGCGCCTGCAAGGCTTTCTTTTGTGCGCGGGTCATACTGTAACCTTGTACCTGCCGGTCTACAACTGCAGATATCCGGTCACGCCACTGATCCACAGAAAACAATCCGAACGTAATGTTATTGGACATACTGTAGTCCTCTTTGATCTGCTCCTGCTCAGTAGAAAGTGCATCCAGGCGGTAGCCGAAATAAGCCTCGCCGCAAAGCAGGATGCTTAATCCAAAAATGAGTATGATCTTGGCCAGTCCAAATTTGTTAGGCGTTGTAATTGTTTGCTGGGTTGTCAATGTCTTATGGATTAGATTGTAATTGAAATTGGATTTGATGAAATCTAATGCGAATCATGCGGTGTGATGAACTTCAGAATGGTAGACAAAATAAGTCCGTATAACACAAAGCTGATGAATATGATAAAGCCAGGCTGTAAAGCCGTGTTATTAGTGGTAATGATGGTTAAAAAGTCACTGCGGATGTTCAGGCTGGCTAACTGGTTTTCCAATAATCCGTTCAGGCCGATATAGGTCATCATGATGGCTATCACAATCACGTCTGCCATACTCCATTTACCAGACTGGAAGGCGAAGTATTTGATGAATCTATTTTCAGCCAGTTTCTTTTTGCCTAATAAATGGATGCCGGTAGAACTCAGTTTCATGATCGGAAAAAGGATACTGAAAATGAGGATTAAAATACCAACAAGGATAGAATCAACCTTGGGCTGTTTTACAAGGATCTCCACTACATCGAGGATGCTTTTACTCTGGAAGAATAATACCTGGTTTTTGAACACCACGTGCTCGCCTAATAACACAAAGTCGAGCGACCGGATACGTGCATCAACTTCGATCATTGATGCGGTCAGGCCAACTGCCAGGAGAATAAACGCAAACATCAGCGACATCACAAAAAGCGTGGCATGTAGCTCTACCCGTTTCCTGAATATCCACCACAGGGACAGCACAACCACAATACAGCCAAGCATGCAAAACGAGTAATTATAGGTTGTAGTCCTGATGCTGCCAAGCGATGCAATTATTTTATTGTTAAATTCGTCAGGAGAGGTGGCATGGTACTTCAGGTAGATTTTGCTGGTCATCGCATTATTGACTGTGGCAGTACTGTCAAAATACCCGCTATGCTCCATCGCCGTAAACTTGCCCATGGCCATTGTGCTCAACTGCTTTTTATTTGCACCGTTATCTACCTTCGCAATTACAGTTTTCGCAAAAGAGGGGACCTGAGCTTTGATCTTGTCCGTATTAACGAAGGTTTTGATGGCAAATTTTTTCAGCTTTCCGCCTACAGATGTCTGCGGTTTGTTCACCAGTGCCTCGGCCTTATTGATCAGTGCCAGGATGATTTGTTCAACTTCCAGTTGAAGCTGCTTCTTTTGCTTCTTCGTCATAGTAAAATGACGAACCTGATGGTTGATGATACCAGCTACTTCGTCATGCCACTGGTCAACGGAAAACAACCCCAGGGTGATGTTATTCACATCGGAGTAATCTTCCTTGATTTCCTTTTGCTCATGTGAAAGCGTATATAAACGGAAGCCAAAATAGCCTTCCCCGGCTAAAAGTATGCCTAAGCCGAGGATTAATAATAATTTTGTGACGTTAAATCCCTTAACGGCATGGGTTTGTTGTTCTTCGGCCAAATCAGTTTAGCATTAGTGGAATGCCATATAACCTGAAAATCCCGAAGATGTTTGACCGCTTATAAAAATACACTTTTTAAGAGTGCGATATTTCCACGGTACTGCGTCTGCACCAATGCTTTACAGGATTATGTTGAGTTGTTTAAAGTTCGTAGGATGATTTGCGGCTGTTCTCCAACACCAATTCTTTGATCACTTCGCGGCCGCTTTTCCATCGCTTTAACAGGTTGGTCTTCTGGATGCCCATTCTGTCTTTAATTTCCCGATCGGGCTGATAATAATCCTGCATCAGATCTTTCATTGCGTTATGGATATCGGCTGCGCTTCCATTTAAGGTGAGCGCTGTGTTGTTTTTCACCAGATCAGAAAGTGCATCTGCCATGCTGGCGGCGTAGTACGGGCAGTCCCAGTCATGACGGAAAGGGGCATCACCTTTGATATTTACCTTTTGCAGCGGATGTGAAAGGTCCTCCACTATTTCCGTTACTGCATCACCAAATACATGCGAAAATTCCGCTATGAAATGATTCCACCAGCGTGGATGCTGCGGCAGTTCCTTCAACAGGGTATCACAAACCAGAACACGTCTCGGGAATTCGGAATTTGCAGGGTCCATAATGACAAGGGATGTACCGAAATGTCCTTCCTGAGGGGAATGTCTGCTGTATATTACAAAGAACTGCGGCTGGGTTTCACCTGCCTCATGCATTGCAGCGGTAAGCACCTTTACATCATGCAGCCGGTCTTCCAGAAATCCACGTTTGAAAAGCACGTGCAGATTGCCTTCTGATTTTGCAGTACAGTGCTTACTGTTTTCATCAAAGACATTGCCATTGGCCGGGCGGCTGATAAAATGATTGCCGCTGTTGTAGCGGATTTCTTCTGAATCAACGGGGTAGGTGCTGATGTCTGCCGTATCGCCCCCGTCAGTCTGCTTATTGGGATGAACCGAACGGAATGGAACCTGCATACGCTCACTGTCCATCCGGCGGCTAAGGTTGTATATCCGTTGTTCTGTAAGGGCCAGTAAAGGATCTGAGCTGATCGGATCAAAATACACGGCTCCCACGCGCCTACCAAGGTGGCAGGCTATAGAGCGGTTTTTCAACAGCTTCTGCATGGAATGTTCGGTATTCAAAAAGAAGTCCCGCAGGGCATCCTTTTCCAGGTACTGCTCCAATGGCTGATCAAAACGAAGCAGTGTTTCATCCTCATGATCGCGTACCCACGTGCACAAAAAGTTGTAAACTTCCCTTTCGAAATGACGATTAGCCGCTTCCGCGATTTCTTTTGTACAAGTGTATTGTTTCATAGACTTTGTAAGGGAATAAATAGAGTGGGAGATGTCAAATATAACAGTTGTCTGGAATTAAATGCAGAAATAAATAAGATTAAATATTATTTTGAGCCTAAAGTCGCTAATTTTTTAAAATTGTGCCTCTAAGAGGCTCCTATCGCTGCTAAGTGTTTGATTTCAGGGTCGGTTGCACCTGGATAATCACTGGTCAAATCAATATTCGGGGTTAAAAATATAGCAAAGGCTGACATATATTTATAATTGATAGAAGTAAAGGTTAAAATTATTGATCAACCAAATCTGAAAGCAAGGGAACATTCGGATAATTGATGCCCGCTGCCAAAATATTTTGCTGAAATCCTGGGATTTTGCCGTTATCCATTAACAGGGTACCGAAGATCCTGTTCCTCGTCGTAGTGGAAATCATTTTAATGGAAATATCTGCTCTGCTAGTCTGCCGGTTTATATTTTTTTTATCAATTCTAAAGCATAATCCGTACATAGTCCATTTGAACGTGATTACTTACAATATCAAGAAAGCGAGGTGGGAATAGGAACAGATAAAATAAAAAAGGCACCAATCCGGTGCCTTGATGATATGATAATGTTTCTATAAGATAAATCTTAAGCTTATTTTAAATCAAACCTGTCCAGGTTCATCACTTTAGTCCAGGCGGCAACAAAGTCATTGACAAACTTATCCTGTCCGTCTGCACTTCCGTAAACTTCTGCAACAGCCCTCAACTCTGAATTAGAGCCAAAAACAAGGTCAGCACGGCTTCCTGTCCATTTGACGTTGCCTGTAGCACGGTCGCTTCCCAGATAAACTTCTTTATCACCGGAAACTTCCTTCCATTTCGTACCCATGTCAAGCAGGTTCACAAAGAAATCGTTAGTGAGCACACCCGGGCGTGAGGTGAAAACACCGTTTTGTGATCCGTCAAAATTCGTGTTCAATACCCGCAGGCCACCCACCAATACTGTTAACTGAGGTGCTGTCAGCGTGAGCAAATGTGCTCTGTCGATCAGTAATTCTTCAGTGGATACGGCAGCTTTCGTGTTGCGGTAGTTACGGAAACCATCAGCAGCAGGCTCCAGGTAACTAAATGATTCCACATCGGTTTGTTCCTGTGAGGCATCGGTACGCCCTGGTGTAAAGGGAACAGTAACGTCATGTCCACCGTCTTTCGCTGCTTTTTCCACAGCTGCCGAACCGGCCAGAACAATCAGGTCTGCCAGGGAAACTTTTTTACCGTCAGCCTGTGCACCATTAAATTCTGTTTGGATACCTTCTAATACATTCAATACTTTTTGCAGCTGTACCGGGTTATTTACCTGCCAGTATTTTTGCGGTTCAAGGCGGATGCGTGCACCATTGGCACCACCACGCTTGTCTGAACCACGGAAGGTGGAGGCCGAAGCCCATGCTGTTGATACCAGTTCAGGTACACTCAGGCCTGATTCCAGCACTTTTGCCTTCAGTGCTGCAATATCGCCGTCATTGATGAGGGCATAGTCAGCTGCCGGAAGAGGATCCTGCCAGATCAGTTCTTCCTGTGGTATATCCGGGCCCAGGTAGCGTGCAAGAGGGCCCATATCACGGTGCGTTAATTTAAACCAGGCCCGTGCAAAGGCATCTGCAAACTCCTCCGGATGTTCCAGAAAGCGTCTTGATATTTTTTCGTATGCCGGGTCAACCCGTAAAGCAAGGTCAGTAGTTAGCATAGTTGGCAAATGTTTTTTGTTGCTGTCATAGGCATCAGGAATGATGGCCTGTGCATCCTTAGCCACCCACTGGTGTGCGCCACCAGGGCTTTTAGACAGCTGCCATTCAAAGCCGAAAAGATTTTCAAAAAAGTTATTGCTCCATTGGGTAGGCGTTGTGGTCCACGTTACTTCCAGTCCGCTGGTGATCGTGTCTGCACCTTTGCCGGAACCATAACTGTTGTTCCATCCAAAGCCCTGAAGTTCCACGTCAGATGCTTCCGGTTCTTTGCCAACATGGTCAGCAGTTGAGGCACCATGGGTTTTTCCGAAGCTGTGGCCACCGGCTATCAAGGCAACTGTTTCTTCATCATTCATTGCCATCCGGCCAAATGTATCACGGATGTCTTTCGCCGAAGCCGCCGGGTCAGGGTTACCGTCAGGGCCTTCCGGGTTTACATAGATCAGCCCCATGTTGGCAGCTGCAAGTGGTTTTTCCAGGTTGCGGGAGTGGATGTCACCATCGGCATCGTCGTCAGATACCAGTACGCCATGGCCTTCCTGCACACCGGGCGAGCCATGTGCGTAACGGAGGTCACTGCCCAGCCAGGTAGTTTCAGAACCCCAGTACACAGATTCGTCCGCTTCCCATACATCTTCACGCCCACCGGCATAACCAAAAGTTTTGAAGCCCATTGATTCCAGGGCTATGTTGCCGGTAAGGATCATCAGGTCAGCCCATGAAATTTTATTGCCGTATTTTTGTTTAATTGGCCAAAGCAGCCTGCGGGCTTTATCCAGGCTCACGTTGTCCGGCCAGCTGTTCAGCGGTGCAAAACGCTGCAGTCCCGCCCCGGCGCCACCACGTCCGTCACCTACGCGGTAAGTTCCGGCACTGTGCCATGCCATACGGACAAACAAACCGCCGTAGTGGCCAAAGTCTGCCGGCCACCAATCCTGTGAATCAGTCATCAGTGCATGGAGGTCTGCTTTCACAGCTGCCAGGTCGAGGCTTTTAAAAGCCTCTGCATAATTAAAATCTTCACCCATCGGATTTGATAAAGAGGAGTGCTGGCGCAAAATATTCAGCTTTAGCTGGTTTGGCCACCAATCGTGATTGCGGGTTCCGCCACCGCCAACATTGTGTTTCATACTGCCATTGTGAAATGGGCATTTACTGATGTCATTTGATTCTGTTTCCATCTTTATAAGTTTATATATTGAGTACTTAATGCGCCCCGGTAATTTTAAAGCATTATAAATTTATGGTATTGGATGCGATTATCATAATCAATTAATTCTATACTCAATAGCTAAAGTCTATTGGTTTGTCATTCGTGTGGACGTTTAACAACATGAATTTGAACGTCTCAACAAAACATCAGGAGTAATGATACGTTATCTTTGTACCTTCAACTGCATCACTATGGTCAGAACCGAAAATAACAGACTCTTCTTCACGTGCGACTCAACCAGGTATGTAGCTGCGGAAAATGTGATACCCGAACACGGCCTGGCCTATATTTTTGAAGGTGAACTGGAAACGAACGACGGGGTAAATACCGTGATCTTAAAACAGGGGGATTGCTTTTTTGCATCAAGGAACAGCCTGTTCCGGTTCAGGAAGCTGGCAAGCCCGGAGAAGCAGCTAAAAACCGTGGCCATTCCGTTCAGCCAGTCTTTTCTTCAGGGCTTTTATTCCGGGCATCCACCTCAGCTCTCCGGTCGGGGTCCGTCAGCAACGTTCAGGCTAAAGCCAAATCCTCTCTGGACCAGTTTGTTCAGTTCCCTGCAACCTTATCTTGTTATGCAGGATGAACTGCCTGATGAACTTTGCCTCATCAAGGTGCATGAAGCGCTGGCCATTTTACGTTCTCTCGTTCCGGGAATCGATCAGCTGTTGGCCGACTTCAGCATGCCGGGAAAGATTGACCTCGAAGAATTCATGCAGAAAAACTTTGTGTTCAACCTTCCCCTGGAACGTTTTGCCTACCTTTCAGGAAGGAGCCTTTCTTCGTTTAAGCGCGACTTTAATCAGATCTTCAAAAGCACTCCCCAGCGCTGGCTTACGCATAAGCGGCTGGAACAGGCGCATTACCTCATCAGCAGCCGGGAAACAAGGCCCTCAGAAGCTTTTGTAGAAGTTGGCTTTGAAAACTTCTCCCATTTTTCTGCCGCCTTCAAAAGCCATTATGGCTACAGCCCTTCGCAGGCCGGCATGAACGTCTGAACACATCAACACTGGACTTCTGACCACATAGAATCTTTTTTTCTTTCCTGAAGTTTGTATCAACAAAGAAAAAAGAACAATGGAAACAAACACCATCATCAGCCGCGAATATGATCAGTTGTTCATAGGCGGTACCTGGATAAACCCTTCCACTACAGCTAAAACAGCTGTCTTGTCACCACATGACCAGTCTGTAACCGGTTATACCGTACTGGCAGCAGAGCTGGATATTGATCTTGCCGTTTCTGCCGCCCGCGATGCATTTGACAAGGGGCCCTGGCCTAAAACAAGCCCGGAAGACAGAATTGCAGTTATTGAAAATTTTAACAGGATACACAGCACCTATACCGCCGAACTGGCTGCACTGACCACGGCAGAGAATGGGGCACCCATTTGGTTTACAGGGATGCTGCAGGAGGCACTTACCGAGCAGACAAATGCTTACCTGCGTGCGGCCAGGACCTTTGCATGGGAAACACAGCGGCCTTCAGCAACAGGGGGTACCAATATGATACGCCGTGAAGCAGTGGGGGTAGTAGCTGCTATAATTCCCTGGAATGCACCTCAGCAATCTGCATTGGTTAAGATCATCCCTGCACTTCTTGCCGGCTGCACCGTGGTGTTCAAACCTACACCGGCCACTGCCCTGGATGGTATTGCGCTCGGAGAATTGTTCAGACAGGCAGGGCTGCCAGAGGGTGCACTGAATATTGTTCCTGCTGAACGCGAAGTGAGCGCATACCTGGTCAGCCATCCGGATGTGGACAAGATTGCGTTTACCGGTTCTACCCGTGCCGGACGGCAAATTGCTGCCATTGCCGGGCAACAGATGAAACGCCTCAGTCTGGAGCTGGGCGGTAAGTCGGCCGCCATTATCCTGGAAGATGCTGATCTGGCAGCAACCGTGGGAATGTTAAAGCACCTGTCATTTGGTAACAACGGCCAGTCCTGCGTAGGGCAAACCCGTATTCTTGCACCGAAAAGCAGATACGAAGAAATCAGTACTGCCCTGGCCGAAATGGTAGCTGCAATAAAAGTAGGAAACCCTACAGATCCGGAAACTTTTCAGGGACCTATCTTTAACCAGGCACAATACGAGCGTGTCAATTCCTATCTCGAACTGGGCCTGCAGGAAGGTGCTACTGTTGCTGCAGGTGGTTTGGGTAAACCCGAAGGGGCTGAATTTGAGAATGGATGGTACGTGAAACCTACCGTCTTTACCAATGTCAGCAATGATATGCGTATTGCCAGGGAAGAGATCTTCGGGCCGGTCATCGTGGTGATCCCTTATGAGACGGAAGCTGATGCGGTGCGTATTGCTAATGATTCGCCTTATGGCCTTTCAGGTTCTGTATGGACGGCCAGCAAAGAGAAGGGACTGGAGATTGCCCGGCAGATCCGGACAGGGATTTTCAGTATCAATGGCGCCCAGCCTGGCTTTGACAGCCCATTCGGTGGTTACAAACAAAGTGGCGTAGGGCGTGAGTTTGGCACCGCAGGACTGGAAGTTTTTACGGAAACTAAATCCATAGCCATGTAACCGCCCGGGAAACGGAAATAAAAAAAGCGTTTTTCTATACGTCAGTGTGGCGTATAGAAAAACGCTGTTCCGGTTATAGATAGCTTATGCCAGATGCGCAGTGAAAAAGTCAATAGTGCGTTTCCAGGCGAGTTCTGCTGCGGCTTTGTCATAGCGGGGCGTGGTATCATTATGAAAGCCATGGTTTACGTTTTCATAAACAAAGCCCTCATATTTTTTGCCGTTTGCTTTTAACGCCGCTTCATAGGCGGGCCAGCCTTCTGTGATCCTGGTATCCAGTGATGCATAGTGCAGCATCAGGGGTGCTTTAATTTTAGGCACGTCTGTGAGGGCAGGCTGACTTCCGTAAAAAGGTACTGCTGCTGCCAGGCCGGGTATACGAACGGCCATCATATTGGCTATGCCACCGCCAAAGCAAAAACCTACAACACCCACTTTACCGTTACAGTCTTTGTGATTTTTAAGGTATTCGTATGCAGCAATAAAATCTTCTTCCATTTCTCCCTTGTCCCTTTTACTTTGCAGGGTACGTCCTTCGTCGTCATTACCGGGGTAACCGCCCAGTGGGGTCAGTGCATCCGGGGCAAGCGAAATAAACCCTGCAACGGCAGCTCTTCTGGCCACATCTTCAATATAAGGGTTCAGGCCCCTGTTCTCATGAACCACTATGATGCCGCCAAGTTTCTTTTTGGCATCTTTAGGTTTTGATAACAATCCTTTGATCGTTCCGCCACCTTTTGGTGAAGAGTAATTGATATATTCAGATTTTAAGCGTGGATCATCCGGCTTGATCTGCATGTTGCCCTGGTAGTCGGGCATCAGGAAACTCATCAGTGCAGGTACGGTTAACCCGCCAACTGCATAAGCGGATAGCTTTTGCACAAACGAACGCCGGTTAAGGCGGTTGTGTGCGTAGTCATCATACAGATCAAACACTTCCTGTTTGATGTCTTCTTTATTAATCTGGCTCATAGTAATAGACTTTATTCAAAAATAATAATTCGCGGCAAAGGCTTGTCAACCAAAGCGTAACAGTCTCGCTACGAGCGGAGATCAGCCGTTGCTCTGCCACTCTTCTTTCCTGGCAGACACAGCAGCAGCGATCGTCTCCTCTGTTACGCCTGTCCGCCTGTTGTAGGCAGCCCTGTACAGCGCTAACTGCTCATTGATGGTCTGCACGCGCTGCGTAAAATCTACGAAATCCCTGGTCATGCGGTCACAATCTTCTTCAGAAGCAGAGGTAAGGTCATTGAATCTGAAATACCTGTTTGCCAGGTCATTTTTAACAGACAGCAGGCTTTTCAGCTCTTCCATATCTGCTTCGTCAATCTGGTAAGCCTGCTGCAGCAGGTTTGTCATTATCCCCATCATCATTTTACCGATATCATACTTGGCCCATATGGTGTCATAAGCACTCTCCGAATCCGGCTGACTGCTGACAATTTCATCAATGGCAACCATATTGATGGTCTGCTGTTCCAAAACCTGGGCAACATATATGGCCCTGCCATAATGGGCAAACAGCAGGGTAAGCTGTTCATTCTTCTTCGTATTATTTTCCTGTAGTTCGTCCTGATGCGTCATATTAGCTAATTATGGTTTATGCCTAACAATTTACAGACCATTGATTTCCCCCGGAGTCTTTATCCATACATTCTTTACAATTTATGCCGATTTCTTATATTGCAGTATGGAACAATACGATAGCCGCGTTGATGCATATATTGGTAAGAGTGCAGATTTCGCAAAACCCATTCTTACCCATCTCCGTGACCTTGTACACAGGGCTTCACCGGAACTTAAGGAGACCATCAAATGGAGCTGTCCGTTCTTTGATCATGAGGGCCCTGTATGTCAGTTAGCTGCATTCAAGCAGCATTGTGCTTTCGGTTTCTGGAAAGCCGGTCTGATGGATGACCCTTATAAGATATTAAATCAGCAAGCTGATACTGCAGGCAGCCTTGGCCGTATCACAAGCCTTGCGGATCTTCCCGCCGATGATATTCTGATTCAGTATATCAGGCAGGCCCTGTCATTAAATCTGCAGGGAATTAAAGTGCCGCCCCGCCCCAAAGTACAGGCAGCAAAAGGCGAACTGGCAGTTCCGGTTTATTTTACTGAAATACTTGACAAAAATCTGCTCCTGAAGGAACAATTTGAGAAATTCAGCCCATCCCAAAAGAAGGAATACATCAGCTGGTTTGAAGAGGCTAAAACTGAAGCTACGCGGAATAAGCGGCTGGAAAATGCCGTGGAATGGATAAGCGAAGGAAAGATAAGGCACTGGAAGTACAAGTAATTCCCCCGCAAATGGGGAGGGCAAGCCGTAAAGATTCATCGTATATTTGCAAAAACATCATTATGCAAAACAACCTGCAGCAACTTTACGGCAACATCGATATCTACCTGTTCGACCAATTATTAAAAGGGCGTTTTGACAACTGTAAGCGCATCATAGATGTTGGTGTTGGCGGCGCCCGCAATCTTCATTATTTTTTGCAGAACGGATATGAAGTTTACGGAATTGACCCCAATCCTGAAGCTGTGGAGAACGGCAGGAGGTTGTCTGCTGCGCTGGCGCCTGAAAATCCGCTAAGTAACTTCGTAACCGCAACCGCTGAAGAGCTGCCTTTCCCTGATGATTATTTTGACCTGTCCATCTGTAGTGCCGTCCTGCATTTTGCCAGCAGCCATGAGCATTTTGATGCCATGCTGCGGTCCGTCTGGCGCACGTTAAAACCGGGAGGTTACTTTTTTGCAAGGCTTGCTTCTGATATCGGAATAGAGAGTCTGGTTCAGCCGCTTGGTAACGGTGTTTATCTATTGCCGGATGGTACAAACCGCTACCTGGTTAACCAGGAAACCCTGCTGCAGTATTCGTCCGCACTCCATGGAGAACTTTTTGAACCGATCAAAACAACTAACGTGCAAAACCTCCGGTGTATGACCACCTGGTGCCTGCGTAAGAAATAGAAGAAATCTGTATCAATATTCAATATTTCTGCATAATGTAGACATAAAGGTCAATCTGTGTCATGTATCTACATTTTATGTCAGGCTGAAGAGGCTGTCCTGAAAATTGCCTGTTCCTGGTATTTTACAATTGTCATTTTATGTTCATTAGTGTTAATATTACAATAACTAAATCCGTTCATAACTAATCACATAGCCCCATATTTATGGTTTTCGGTTTTTTATCTGATTATTATCCGCCGCAACCGCTTTTTACTGTTTAATTATACTATTCTGGCATAATTTTAGTCAAAGCATAAATATTGTAAAGCATTATTTGCGAGGAAAGATATCTAAGGCATTGGCGGCCTGTTTTTAGCAGATTTAAAGTAAAATAAAGCTTTACTGTCTTGTTTACTGGATTATTTGGCTTGTCTTTTTAATGTTTACAATAAATTAACTCATCATACTTTATCAAAATGTATTCGTTTGAGTATTTTTTAATAAAAGAAAATTATATTTTAATCTGCCGAATTTATGAAGATCCTGCTAAGTTACCTCAAGAAGCATCGATGGACAGTTTTGCTAGCATTATTAATGACCGCCATTAATCAAAGCTTCTCTTTAGTCGAACCGCTGATCACAGGTAAAATTGTTGACGAATATATTAATAAACGCGATTTGCTTTCCAGGCATGAGTATTTCTCCGGAATTTTAACACTGATTGGTTTGGGTATAGGGGCGGCCTTCCTGTCACGTATTGCCAATAATTTCCAGGACTTTTTCACCATTACAGTTGCACAGAAAACGGGTGCAGAAATGTATGCTGATGGAATGAAACATTCCCTGGCAATGCCCTATTATGTATTTGAAGAGCAGCGCAGCGGCGAAAAGCTTGATACTTTACAGCGTGTAAGAAGCGATTCCGAGAACTTTATCAAATCATCTATCAATGTAACGTTTATGGCCCTGTTCGGTATCATATTCGTTAGTGTTTATTCCTATTTTATCAGTTATAAGGTCACTATTGTATTTGTGCTGTCAGTTCCTATTATTACTTACCTGAGCTGGGTACTGTCAAAAAAAGTGAAGGTGATCCACCGGGCCATCATCCTGAAAACATCTGTGCTTGCAGGCCGCTCTACGGAATCATTAAGAAATATAGAACTGGTAAAAAGCCACGGACTGGGCGATCAGGAGATTGAACGTTTAAATATGGCTACCTATAAGATCCTGAACCTGGAGATCGTAAAAACAAAGATCCTGCGGATGTTAAGTTTTATACAGGGCAGTACGGTAAACATTGTACGCAGTACGATGGTGGTAGTGATGCTGATGCTGATCTTTGATAAGGAAATATCTGCCGGTCAGTATTTCAGTTTCTTATTGTATTCTTACTTCTTATTTGGTCCTTTACAGGAATTTGGCCACATGGCCCTCACCTGGAGGGAAGCCCAGATCTCTTTGGGTAACTTTAAAAGGATCATGAACATGCCGGTAGAACGTATTCCTGATGACCCTACCGAGCTGAATAAAATTGTACACATCAAATTTGAGAACGTATTTTTCAAGTATAAAAACAGTAACCGTAATGCCCTGAACGGTATCAGCTTCCATGCTGAAGAAGGGGAGACCGTTGCCTTTGTAGGGCCTTCAGGATCGGGTAAAACTACCCTGATCAAATTACTGGTTGGTTTATACAAACCTTTTAAAGGTGATATTCTGTACAACCAAACGCATACTGACGATATCCACCTGGATGAACTGCGCCGTAAAATAGGCTTCGTCACCCAGGATACCCAGCTCTTCTCCGGTAACATCAGGGACAACCTGAGGTTTGTTAAACCGAATGCAACAGATGAGGAATGTATGGCTGCGCTGAACAAGGCAGCATGTCAGTCGCTTTTATCAAGGGCATCTGATGGTTTGGATACACTGATCGGCGAAAGCGGAGTAAAAGTATCTGGCGGTGAAAAACAACGTTTGTCAATTGCAAGAGCACTCCTGCGCAATCCGAATATCCTGCTGTTTGATGAGGCTACATCATCTCTTGATTCACTCACGGAAGAGGAGATCACCAAGACGGTAAATAAGCTGTCAGAACTGAAAGACCATATCACATTGATCATTGCACACAGGTTATCTACTATTATGCATGCTAACCGCATCTATGTGCTTGAAAACGGACATATTATTGAAAGCGGTAACCATGATCAGCTGCTGGACCAGAAAGGTCTTTATTATGCCATGTGGCGTCAGCAGGTGGGTAAACGTAAACTGGTAGAAGAACTCAATAAACTGGATGCCTTAATTGAGAATTAGGCGGCTCCTCCTCCATAAGGGGATGAGCAGTACAACCAGTATCATACAGGAAATAGCCGCCGAATAACTCAGAATATGGAATTTATGGTCGGTTATTCCTGTATGGAAAAGTACCTTTAGCTGCGAACTGGATATGATGGCACCGAGGTAAGCGAAAGTCCTGTACAGGCCGAAGGAGACACCTTTTTGAGCCAATGGCGCTTCGGCATTCAGCAGGGCCTGGTTGGCAATCAGGTTCAGGCCTTCAGCTACCCCCATTACTATTGTCACGGCAACGATCACGAATACCCCGATATTCTCGTTCAGGATAAACATTCCGGCACAGGTGGCCGCCATGAAGAGCACACCAAGGAAGTTCTGCCTGAAAAGTTTTGTGCTTTTAGAGATGAGCAGTCCTACAGCGATAGCCACAATTGAGTCGGGCAGCATAAACAAGCCTGTTTCTGCCGGATTAAAATGCCTTACACCTTCCAGCCATTGCGGAAAGCCATATAACATTGCATACAGGATATAACTTGTAGCAAGGGCCCTGATATAAACGAGCAACAAGGCTGGCTTATTTGCCAGGAGCCTCACGTCAATAAAGGGGCTTTCCTGCCTGCGTTCCCAAACAATCAATAAAATAAGCAGCAGTATGGCCGGCAGGGTAAGCTGCCAGGAGAACGAATGCTGGATCAGCAGAAACAGCAGTGACAGTAAGAACAGGCTGAAAATAAGAATGCCCGGAACGTCCAGCCTTTTAAACAGATTGACCGGGTTTGTTGTTTTCGGTACCGGATCAGCCGGAATTGCTTTAGAGAGGTAGAGGGCTATCAGCACCCAGGGGATATTGATAAAAAATATGCCTTTCCATCCCAGCCATTGCGTAAGTAATCCACCCAATACCGGCCCCAGGATCATGCTCACCTGTGCCGAGATGCCCACTATTCCCAATACATTACCGGGAACAGGCCGCTGTGCCTGTGCATATTTTTTATTGATCAGTGCCATTGCTGATGGATAAGCCGCCGAGGTGCCAAGCCCGAGCATGATCCTGGAGACTATCAGCCAGGAAAAGCCCGGTGCAAACATACCGATCAGTGCTGCCAGCAGGCTTAAGATAAAACCAAGGGTATTGATCTTTTTTGCACTGAAGATATCTGCCAGCCGCCCCATCAGCGGCTGTGCAATAGTAGAAGTCACGTAAAGGGAAGTAACCAGTATTGCCCCTGATCCCACACTGATCTTAAATGAATTGCATAAAGGAATCAATGCTGTTGCAAGCATTGTGGAATTCAGGGGATTCATCATGGTACCCAGTACAATGGGCAGCATGAATTTGTATGGAACCGGCTCTTTCTCTACCTGACTGCCCATCCTAAACTGTCTCAGTAAGTTTTTTGATGATTGCGGCAGTATCATCAACTTCCCCAATACGTGGAAAGATAAATTGCATACTGTTTTCATGGGCAGAAAGGTGCATATCTGTCATGGCATCTTTTGCAAAAGTAATGTTATAGCCCAGCTGGCTGGCCTCTCTTGCCGTGCCTTCAACCCCGATTGAGGTAGCAATCCCGGCCAGTACGATACTGGTGATATTCAGGCTTTGCAGCTTTTCATGTAAACCGGTGTTGTAAAAGGCATTCCAGCTGTCTTTCGTAATAAAGATGTCTTCAACGGTTGTTTTGATTTCAGGAACGATGGTAAAAAAGCCACCTTTTTCCATTGCCTCTCTTGCTTGTTTAATAGATTCTTCGTCCTTTGGCGCAGTTGAACTTTCTACGCGGGTTAACGTCCATTTTGCTCCCAGCGGGTTTACATGTACAACTACCACCGGCATATTCCTGGCGTGAAAGGCATCTGTCAGTTGAGCTGCCTTTCCGATAACTTCTGCCGCAGGGTGGGCAGTAGGAAGTGATACGATTCCTTTTTGCAGGTCAATTAATACTAAAGCTGTTGTAGGGTCTATTTGCGTGATCATAATTGTATGTGTTTCTTATTTGTATTCTGCCAGTTTTTCCATTAGCACAACCGCTTGCTGAAGCAGCTTTTTGTCGGCCGCCGACAGGTGATGCTCTATCGCTTCATTCAGCCATTCATCACGTTCATGCCTCGTTTTATCTACCATTTCCTTTCCGAAGCCGCTCAGCGAAACAGATACTTTTCTCTTGTCTGTTTCTGAAGGCGTTTTAACAATGAGGTTTGCTTCTTCCAGCTTATTGATGATCTGTGACATGGACTGCGCTTTGATCTTTACCATTTCTGCCATTTGTGAAGGAAACAGGGGCTGATGATTGTATAAGTTGGAGAGCGTGGTGATCTCCGTTATTGACAGGTTATCAATAGTATTGATCTGCTGTCTGAGCCTCTTGAATAATTTAGAGGTAACGTTTCTCAGGGAGGAAGCCAGATGCGTATCTTTCATGATTTTTGTAAGGTAAACTTATAAGTTTGCCTTACAAAGGTAAGTGTTATATGATCAATAACGCCATAAATTTGTCATATAGTTATTCCGTTGGAATTGAGGATGTTTCCTGGTTTTTCTATGTAATTTCAAAATAGAAGTTATGTAATTTCAAAATGAAAGCTATGTAATTTCAAAATAGATAACCTGGTTTATTGAAAATTACTCTTTTATCATCATGTTCCGTAGTAATGACGATTCAAAAAAAAGCATATACAATATGAGGGTCATGCCTACCAGTAAGACGCATGACCCTCATATTGTATATGCTTTTTCAGCAATTCCGGCAATCTACACTGATTGCAGGAAACTTAATTTGTCCTTCCGGGATATTGCTGTAATGCAGCCGTCAGGCAATCCATTGCCGCATTCAGGTCATTAATGTTCAGTACATACGCCATTCTAACCTGGTTTTTTCCTGATCCGGGCGTAGAGTAAAAACCTGTTGCCGGCGCCATCATCACTGTTCCGCCCTGGTAGTCAAAGCTCTCGAGTATCCACTGGCAAAAAGCATCGGCATCATCAATGGGTAATTTGGCAACTACATAAAATGCACCGCCCGGGTTAGGGCAAAATACTCCTTCAATACCGTTCAGCCTCGAAACCAATGTATTTCTGCGGAGCGTATATTCCTTATTTACGGCTTCAAAATAACTGTCAGGCGTATCTACCGCTGCAGATCCTGCAATCTGCTCAACCAGTCCGGGGCTTAGCCTTGCCTGTGCAAACTTTAACGCTGATTTGATCACTTCCTTATTTTTGGTGATCAGGCAGCCCAAACGTGCACCGCATGCGCTGTACCTTTTAGAGACGGTATCAAGCATCACTACATTTTCATCCAGGCCATCCAGGTGCATAGGAGAAATAAACTCCTTACCATCGTAACAGAATTCCCTGTAAGCTTCATCACAAAGCAGAAAAAGGTCATATTTAAGACATAATTCTTTTAATGCCAGCAGCTCTTCCCTTGAATACAGATAACCTGTAGGGTTATTTGGATTACAGATGATGATGGCCCTGGTCTTCTCAGTGATCACCTTCTCAAATTCTGCTATGGGAGGAAGTGCGAAACCGGTTTCAATATAAGAAAGAATAGGTTTCACTACCACGTTGCTCATACAGGCAAAGCCATTGTAATTTGCATAAAAAGGTTCCGGAATAATGATCTCGTCACCCTCGTTGACGCAGGTTTGCATAGCGATGGTGATTGCTTCAGAACCGCCGAGGGTAACCAGAATATCTTCAGGTGTGATATTGTAAGCCAGTTTGTTATAATACTCAGTAAGTTTAATTCTGTAACTTAAAGTGCCTTCAGATTCAGTATAGGCCCATACATCAAAATCGATATTTTTAATCGCGTTTAACATCCCCGCAGGCGTGGCGATATCGGGCTGTCCGATATTTAAGTGATAAACTTTTTTACCGTCCTTTTTTGCCTGTATGGCAAATGGGCTAAGCTTTCTGATAGGTGAAGCCGGCATTTCAACCCCTTTTTCTGATATATTTGGCATGCTGCGAAAATAAAAAACCTCGCTGACTAACGAGGTTTTTATAAAAAAATATTTTTGTGTTAAAATTATTTGCTGCTAGCGGCTACAGTCTCTCCTTTGATGTACAACACTTTAGTTGTTGTTTTGGCATTTGAAGTGATTGTAATGCTTTTGCTGAATGGCAATGGTGTACCGGCAGGGGTATAAGTTACTTTGATCAATCCTGACTGTCCTTTCTGAACAGGGGTTTGTGTATAAGTAGGAACTGTACATCCGCAGGTAGTTTCAACCTTAGTTAGGATCAGCGGCTCTTCACCAACATTGGTGAATTTAAAATCTACAGAAACCGGTTTGCCCATTGGAATTTTTCCAAAATCATATGTTTCTTTTTCGAACTTAAATTCTGCTGGTTTACTTTGCGCAAATGAGGCAATGCTTACGCCTAAAACAAAGGTAAATAGTACAATTAGCTTTTTCATGTTTGTATGTTTTAAACAAATTTACTGATTTACTTCATAATTCAAAGCCCCAAACAAATTTATATATTGCGTCTGTTGTCCGGGCATATTTTATAAAATATGTATCTTTACCCAATAAACTTTTGTTTCTATGATGCTAAATAACAAACTTACAACGAACCCCATCGATGCTTCAGAATTAAGTTTTGAGGCCTTTAAAACGATTGTGATCGAGGATTATAAGATTGCCTACGAAAGCAGGCAAGCGAGTTTATTAGGCCGTAAGGAAGTTTTAACAGGCAAGGCGAAGTTTGGTATTTTTGGTGATGGAAAAGAGCTTCCGCAGATCGCCATGGCTAAAGCTTTTAAAAATGGCGACTGGCGTTCGGGATACTACCGCGATCAGACATTCGCCTTTGCTACAGGCATTTGCACCATGAAGGAGTTTTTTGCACAGCTCTATGCAAATCCTGACGTGGAGGCTGATCCCGCTTCTGCCGGCCGTCAGATGAACTGCCATTTCTCCACCCGTTCTTTAAATGAAGACGGTTCCTGGAAGGACCTTACCGCAATGAAGAATTCATCTTCTGACATTGCGCCTACAGGCGGACAGATGGCACGTTTGGTAGGACTGGCCTATGCCTCTAAATTATATAGAAAAAACCATGAACTGGATTACCTGAAGAACTTTTCCGTCAACGGGAACGAGGTGGCCTTTGGTACCATCGGCAATGCCTCAACATCTGAAGGCGTATTCTTTGAGGCCATCAATGCCGCAGGTGTATTACAAATCCCTATGGCTATTTCCATCTGGGACGATGCCTATGGAATCTCCGTACCCGCAAAATACCAGACTACCAAAGAGGATATCTCTGAAGTCCTGAAAGGCTTTCAGCGTGATGACCAGAACGCTGGTTTTGAGATCTACAAGGTCAGGGGCTGGGATTACCCGGCTTTATGCGAAACCTATCAGCAGGCCATCCAGGTTTGCAGGAATGAGCATGTACCGGTGATGATCCATGTCACTGAAGTTACACAACCCCAGGGGCATTCCACTTCGGGATCCCATGAAAGATATAAAGACAAGGACAGGCTGGCGTGGGAAAAGGAATATGACTGCCTTCGCCAGATGCGTAAGTGGATGCTGGAGTCTGCCATCATTGATGAAGAGCAGCTCGGCACGCTGGAAGACAATGCCAAGAAATTTGTACGTGAAGCCCAGAAAGAAGCATGGAATGAGTTCCTGGCCGATATTAAAATAGAAAAAGATGAAGCAATCACGCTGATCAATAACCTGGCGGTTTCCAATCCTCTTCTTACCCGTATTACCGGTACGCTGGCAAGCACTCCTGACGCACAGCGCAAAGAGATCATCTCTTCAGCAAGAAGGGCCCTCCGTTTAACACGCGGCCATACTTCTGAAGAAAGAGAACGTTTGATGGACTGGTACCAAAAGGAGAAGCTCCGTAATGAAGAACGTTACAACTCAAAATTGTTCACCGATGGTAAGGAAAGCATCTCCAGGGTGGAGATCACTGCCGCTGCTTATCATGAGGACAGCAAAATGGTCGACGGCCGTGAAGTGCTGAATGCCTGTTTTGACGCCAACTTTGCACGTGACGAGCGCCTCGTAGCCTTCGGTGAAGATCTGGGTGCAATTGGCGATGTAAACCAGGGATTTGCAGGCCTGCAAGCCAAATACGGCGACCTGAGGATCACAGACACCGGTATCAGGGAAATGACCATCATAGGCCAGGGTATCGGGCTGGCGCTGCGCGGACTAAAACCGGTAGCGGAAATACAATACCTGGATTACCTGCTATACGCACTCAACATCTTAAGTGACGACCTGGCAAGCCTGTCATACCGTACCAAAGCCGGTCAGAAGGCACCTGTAATCATCCGGACCCGCGGTCACCGCCTTGAAGGCGTATGGCACTCCGGCTCTCCGATTGGAATGATCCTGGGCTCCCTAAGGGGCCTGCACCTTTGCGTACCGCGCAACATGACGCAGGCTGCCGGAATGTACAATACCCTGCTCAGATCAGACGAACCTGCCCTGGTGATTGAATGCCTGAACGGCTACCGCCTGAAAGAGATGATGCCCGACAACGTAGGTGATTTTACAGTTCCCCTGGGCAAGGCCGAAGTGATCAGGGAAGGAGCAGATATTACCGTTGTTTCATACGGTTCTACCCTGCGTATCGTAGAAGAAGCTGCTGAAGAACTGGCCCTGATGGGAATCTCTTTAGAGATCATTGACCCGCAAACGCTGCTGCCCTTTGACACAGACCACCTGTGCGCCGCTTCGTTACATAAAACCAACAAACTCCTCATCGTAGATGAAGATGTACCGGGAGGGGGTTCTGCATACCTGTTACAGCAGATACTGGAAGTACAGGGCGGTTATTACCACCTGGACGGACAGCCGCAAACCCTGTCTGCCAAGGCACACCGCACACCATATGGCACTGACGGTGATTATTTCACAAAACCGTCTGTAGATGACGTAGTAGAAACGGTATACCGCATGATGAACGAACATAACTCAACAAAATATCCGGCTATTTATTAACCGGATATTTTATAGTCAAATTGTACGGTGTATTGGGCTGCATTCTTAGAGTGCCTGAATATTTGTAATGTGCCATCTAAGGGATCTTCCGGCTTCGCTGAAATAAATGTATACTGTATTCCGGCTGCATTAATTCGCTGCGCGAAAGAACGCTGAGGCCGTCATACAGTACACATTTATTTTAAAAGTTTATCCACGGGGTTTTCTAAACATCCGCTTTAAGCATATCGCCTAGCCCTGAAATCCGGCCATCATGCTATTGGATCACCCTAAGGATTAGCTCCAAAAAAGATGAACCTCTCTTTTGATGCCTTCTCGGCTGCCCTTCAGCAGCCGGCAGCATCGAAAGAGAGGTTCATCTTTTTCAGCGAAGCCAGAAGATCCCTCAGAAAGGGAAACATCTCAGGCTACAGATAGGGATACCGCCAGAGAGCGAAACATCTTAGGCTATAGATAAGAATATCCTTTACAGCTGGCTGGACCTGTGTCTCAGCAACTGATCTGCCAGTACCAGCGCCGCCATTGCTTCAACAATAACTACTGCCCTTGGTACCACACAGGGGTCATGCCTTCCTTTTCCCTTGATCTCTGCAGCTTCACCGGCGGCATTTACCGTTTGCTGATTGTGCATGATCGTAGCTACCGGTTTAAAGGCTACTGTGAAACCGATCTCCATACCATTTGAAATACCCCCTTGTATCCCTCCGGAGAAGTTGGTCAGCGTTTTTGGCCCCTTGTTGCCATTGGTTAAAAAGATATCGTTATGTTCAGATCCTTTCATCTCACTGCCGGAGAATCCTGAGCCGTATTCAAATCCATGGACTGCATTGATGCTCAACATGGCCTTTCCAAGATCGGCATGTAATTTATCGAATACTGGTTCTCCCAGTCCCGGAGGACAATTCTGGATCACGCAGCTGATCTTTCCGCCTACTGTATCGCCGTCTTTCCTGATCTGATCAATAAATTCGATCATTTCCTTTGCCGTAGCCGGATCTGCGCAGCGAACGATGTTCTCTTCGCGCTGTGCCAGCAGCTCTTCAACGGGCAGCGATTGCAGGTTAGGTGCATTGATTGTGCCTACTGCCGAAACGTGGGCGAAAATACTGATTCCGTAATGCTGAAGCAGCAGTTTGGCTATGGCACCTGCGGCAACACGTGCAGCGGTTTCCCTTGCCGAAGAGCGGCCTCCGCCACGGTGATCACGGATGCCGTATTTGGCATCGTATGTGTAATCGGCATGTGAGGGACGGTAAACAGTCTTGTTGTGCTCATAATCCTTGGAGCGGTGGTCCTCGTTGGGGATCAGCAACGCGATGGGCGTGCCTGTACTTTTCCCTTCAAAGGTGCCCGAAAGGATCTGTACGGTATCACTCTCCTTACGCTGGGTAGTGATCTTTGACTGACCGGGACGGCGTTTGTCCAGTTCTGACTGGATAAACTCAATATCTATAGGGAGCTGCGCAGGGCATCCGTCAACTATAACGCCAATGGCTTCACCATGTGACTCTCCAAAAGTGGAGATCCTGAATAAATGCCCAAATGTATTACCTGCCATTATATTTTTATGTTAAAGTTCTTGTACTGTAAAACCGGCTTTCTGCAGATCTTTCCAGAAATCCGGATAAGATTTTTCAACCACCTGGTAATCTTCAATTTCAACCTCTCTGATCAGCAGGCTTAACGGAGCAAATGCCATCGCCATGCGGTGGTCATCGTATGTGGCAATGGTGATCTTTTCTGGGAAGTTGAGTCCTTCACAGTTAAGTGTGTATACCTCGTTATCCTCATTCAGGGTCACCCCGATTTTAGCCAGCTCGGTTTGCAAGGCCAGGATCCTGTTCGTTTCCTTGATCTTTAGTGTTTCCAAACCAGTGAATGACAGGTTTAGTCCCTTCGCTGCTGCGCAAACGATGATTGTTTGTGCCAGGTCAGGGCAGTCCTTAAGGTTCAGTACCTCGCTGATCGGCTGCTCTGCTGCCGAGACCAGCTGGATGCCGTCTTTGCTGCGGGATGTGCTTACACCGAGGGGGATCATGATCTGCTGGACCGCGCTGTCTCCCTGAAGGCTTTCTTCCCTCAGGTTAGGCAGGGTGATGTCAGCCTGAACGGCCAGGGCAGCGATGCTGTACCAGTAAGAAGCTGCGCTCCAGTCGGGCTCTACCACTAATGTTGCCATTTGATGTACCTGGTGTTTGATGTGGATAGTATCTCCTTCCCAGCTGTGCTTTATACCAGCAGTTCCCAGCATGTTGAGCGTCATTTCAAGATAAGGCCTTGAGGTTAAACCACCAGTGATATGTAAAGATAATCCATTTGGCAATGTAGGTGCAATGATCAGCAGGGCTGATAAATACTGGCTGCTTACATTTCCACGGATAGCAACCTCAGACGGTGTGTTTTTTAAGCCGCCGTTGATCAGCAGGGGAGGATAACCTTCGTTTTTCTCATAGGAGATATCTGCACCGAGGCTTTTCAGCGCATCAACGAGGATTCCGATAGGGCGCTCCTGCATTCTTCCCGATCCTGTCAGTCTGAACTGCTCAGGCAGGGTAGAAAGAAAGGCTGTCAGAAAACGCATGGCGGTGCCGGCGTGGCCAACATCAACCGTTCTTCTTTCTTCCAGCGAAGCGGTACTCAGTTCTATCAGGATATTGTTCAGGATAACTGTATCGGCGGCGTCCGACAAATTTTTTGCCGTTACAAATCCCCTGCTCAGGGCTGCGATAATCAGCGCCCTGTTACTTTCACTTTTAGAACCCGTTAAATTAATAGTTGCCTGGATATCCTTTGCTTGTCCAAAGGAAACAACTGCGTTTTGTCTTTTAACCATTTTTCTGGGAACAGGTAAAGAATGCAGGAGCTGTATTCATCAAAACTCCTGCAGATTTCCTGTGATGTTATACTTTTTCGCCTGATGTAGCTTCAACTATTTCTTCTTCAGTTTTACCTTCATTCATGATCTCAGTTTGTTTTCTGATCGATTCACCGTGAACAAGTTCTAAGAATTTTTCGGTAAAGCCAAGGTCTAATTTCAGCGCTTTTGCAAATGCGGTTCCTTTTTTAAGGATCTCATCCCAACGGTTCACCTGAAGAATAGTTACTTTGTTATCTTTTTTGTAGTTACCGATTTGTTCAACGATAGCCATACGCTCACCTAATTTCTGGATCAGGATATCATCGATTTTATCGATTTTCTGACGTAGTTCTACCAGTTTATCAGTAAACGCTTCATTTGGAGATTCCGGGTCACGCACGTTCAGTTTAGAAACCAGTTCTTCTAAAGCAGAAGGTGTAACTTGTTGTTTGGCATCAGTCCATGCTACTGAAGGATCGATATGAGACTCGATCATTAATCCCTGCATATCCAGATCCAGTGCTTTTTGTGCAATGTAAGGGATCAGTTCGCGGTTTCCGCAGATATGTGAAGGGTCATTGATGATCGGTAATGTAGGGCATAAGGTTTTCAGCTGAATAGCCATTTCCCACATTGGTTCGTTACGGAAAGAGCTTTTTTCGTATGAAGAGAAACCACGGTGGATAGCTCCGATCTTTGTGATTCCTGCATTGTTGATACGCTCTAAAGCACCAATCCACAATGAAATATCAGGGTTTACCGGGTTTTTGATCAATACCGGGATATCGTGGCCTTTTAATGCGTCAGCAATTTCCTGTACCGTGAAAGGGTTAGCTGTAGATCTTGCGCCGATCCACAGGATATCAACACCTGCAGCCAGGGCTTCTTCCACGTGTTTAGCAGTAGCTACTTCTACTGCAGTAGGCAGGCCTGTTTCGGCTTTTGCCCTTTTTAACCATTCCAGTCCGATGCTTCCGATTCCTTCGAATTCTCCCGGACGGGTACGTGGTTTCCAGATTCCTGCTCTTAATACAGACACTTTACCAGTTGCAGCTAACAGGTTAGCTGTAGACACCAATTGTTCTTCTGTTTCGGCACTGCAGGGTCCCGAGATAATGAGCGGCTCGTTTTTAATGTTCAACCAGCTCTCTAAAGGCTGGATATTAAGATTTAATTTCATGATATGGATAATTAATAGGGGGTTTGCGATTTTATGTTTGTTGTGGTGATATATCTTATTGATTATACTTTGTCGTTTTTGAGATACTCGCCCATGATGTTAAAGTTCACGGTGTATTTGAGGGCTTTGCGGACGGCGATATCATATTTATCCATGTCCGTCCATTCCAGGTCTACATAAAAATAATAGTCATTTCTTCTGCCAAGTACAGGCATCGACTGGATTTTGCTGAGGTTTACGTTCTGCTCTGCAAAGATGTTCAGTACCTGTGACAGTGCACCAACATGGTTTCCTACCTGGAAAACTATAGAGGCTTTGCTGATCTCCTTCAGGTCTTCGTTTTTTTCCTTTTGCAGGATCAGGAAGCGGGTGTAATTCTTGCTGTTGGATTCAATTCTTCTTTCCAGGATATTCAACCCGTAAAGTTTTGCAGCAAGGGAGTTGGCAACGGCAAGGGTATCTGTCAGTCCTTCTTCCTTAATCTTTTTAGCACAGGCTGCCGTATCATTGCTTTCTACAATTTTAAGGTGTGGAAAATCATCGAAGAAATCAATGCACTGACGCAGTGCGATAGGGTGTGAGGTCACATATTCTGCGTCTTCCAGTTTTACTCCCGGTAATCCCATCAGGTGCAGTTGTATTGGCAGGTATACTTCGCCGGTAACGGCAAAGTTGTATTCCCTGATCAGTGTGTAGTTGGGTAACAGGCTGCCTGCAATGGAATTCTCTATGGCCATTACCACGTAGTCTGCTTCATTTGCTGCCATCACTTCGCAAGTTTGTTTAAAGGAGTTACATTCAATGGTTTGAATGTCATTGCCAAAGAACTTGAAAGCAGCTTCTTCATGAAATGAAGCTTTGATACCCTGGATTGCTACTCTTACTGATGTTTTCATTTTTTATTGATTTCCTGCGTTAATTTTGTAATAAAGAATCCCGGATTTTTGCATTAAAAAAAAAGTCCCGGCTTTAGGCCGGGACTTTTCATATACAATTTATCTTGTTTCTTTTGATTGCATATCAGTCCCGGCTCTTACTAAAATAGTAGAAGTAACCAAACCAATATGTAGTGATGTTTCTCATTTTTTATTCCTGGGCCCTAAAAGCACCCGTTTTGTATTGTTTTATTTTTCCAAATGTACTAACAAAATTTAATTTGTCAATAGTAAAATAAAAAAAATTATTTTTTGTTTCTTTCGGCCCAATATTCGCGCTGCATCACCTTTGCGATCTGCGTGCTGCCGTCGTGGCTCCATCCGGGAGGGCAAAACAAGTACCTGAATTTATTCTTCAGGCCGGGCGCACGTTTTACATCGGCCGATAGGGCCCTGAATTCGTGAAACACGATGTTCACCGGTCCTGTATCTTCAGGCTGGTGTGTTAATCCGTAGACAATTTCTTCCTCCGGCAGTTCTTCCTGGAAGGTGCCAAACATCCTGTCCCAGATGATCAGGATCATGCCCATGTTTTTATCCAGGTAGAGGATATTACTGGCATGATGAACGCGGTGATGGGAGGGGGTCACCAGGATATATTCCAGTATAGGGTGTAGTTTTTTAACGGTCTGCGTGTGCACCATATTGCCGTAAAGCTGGGTAATGAGGTACGCGAGGATGATATCCACGGCCGAAAAACCCATAAATGCAAGTGGCAGGTAAAAGAAGACCCTGTACAGCGGTTCGAAAACCGTGGAGCGGAATCCCGTGGTGAGGTTAAAAAGGGGTGAGGAATGGTGGGTGACGTGCATTGCCCAGAAGAACCTTACGTAATGCCCCGAAGTATGCAGGCACCAGTACAGCAGGTCCTGCATAAGTACCAGGACGATCCAGTATACCCATACATTGTTGATATGAAACAGCCTGAACTGATAACAGAAATCCAGGATGAAGAGGGTGACAGCTTTTGTCCCCAGGTTAATGAAAAATGCGAGGCCCATCAGATAAACATTATTCCATGTATCCCTTTTTTCGTACAGGTGCCTGTCATGCACATAACTGAAATACATTTCCAGCAGGCATGACAGAACGAGGAATACAACTAAAAATGCAGCCGTTAAATCTTCAGTCTCACTTAGCATAAGTTAAATTGTAATATTCCATACTTTCACGGATATCACTTTCTGAAACTCTGCAATTGTAGGTGCATTTGCCTATGCTCTGCAACAGCGAGAAGAGGATATTCCCGTGTTCATTTTTTTTATCGCTCTGCATCAGGGCTGAAAGCTGGTCAAAAGATTTCTCTTTAATTTTATAGGCAGGGTAAACGCCGGATATATAAGTCCTGATTTCGGCAAGTTCATCTGCGCTGAGGGTGCTGTTTTTATGGGACAGCCATGCTTCACAGATCATCCCGATGGCTATGGCCTCACCGTGGGTGAGCGGTTTTTTATCTTTGCTCAATGAATAACTTTCCACTGCATGCCCGATCGTATGGCCGAAGTTCAGGATCTTACGTAATCCTTTTTCAAGGGGATCTTCGGTCACTACTGCATTTTTGATCTCAACAGAGCGATGGATTGCTGCGGTAGTGATATTTTGGTAATCCGCTGCTTTCAGCTCATGGTAATAGCCGTTGTCAGCAATCAGGCCATGTTTAATCATCTCAGCAAATCCTGACAGCAGCTCCCTTTTCGGAACGGTTTTCAGGAATTCGGCTTCAATAAATACCGCCTGGGGCAGGGTGAACGTGCCCACCATATTTTTTACATTGTCAATATCTATCCCTGTTTTTCCACCCACAGAAGCATCTACCTGTGAGAGCAGGGTTGTAGGGATATTGATAAAATCTATTCCGCGTTTGTAGGTAGAGGCTACAAAGCCGCCCATATCGGTGATGACGCCGCCGCCGAGGTTGATCATCAGGCATTTACGGTCTGCCTCAAAATCAAGTAAGGTTTTCCAGATACCGATACAGAAATCTATATTTTTGTTTTCCTCTCCCGGATCAGTTTCTATGAGGTCAAACCCGCTGAAATCGTCCAGCATTTCCCTGAATACGGGTAAACATGCTTCAGCCGTATTACGGTCTGCAAAAACGAAGATATTGCTGTATGTCCCTTTTTCGATGATCTCCGCCAGGGGAGCTAAATTGGTGTCGAAATATATATTGTGTCCTGAACTCTCAATCGTATCCATTAAACTACTTTAATTTGATTCCCCATAAAATCAATCAGATCACCCTGACGTACTTTCAGACGTTTACGGTAATCTACGCTGCCATTGTATTTCACCAGGCCGTCTTCCACAACAGTCTGGGCTTCACCGCCACTTTGCACGAGTCCGGTTGCTTTCAGCAGCTGGATCATAGGGATAAATTCACCTTCTAATTTAAATTCTATCATTATGCAGCAAATTTACAATTAATTACAAAGGGTTTTACGTTTGATAGTCAGGGAATTTATATTTTTGCAACCGTTTGACTAACTTATCCATCCAAATGCAGGTATCCCCGGGGAAAAAATTAAATTTTGACAATACTGAAATCGCTTTCCGAAGTAAATCAAAATCAGAACTAAACAGCGCTTATTGGTTATTTAAAGTAATGAGCAGTAATTTTTTGACCCAGGTGGGGCCACCGGTAACCAATTTATTCCTGAATATAGGGTTGCCGATACAGGGATTGATCAAATCCACTATTTTTAAGCAGTTTTGCGGCGGGGAAACCATTGCTGAATGTGAAAATACGATTGCACATCTCTCGGTTGGTAAAGTTGGTACCATTCTGGACTATTCCGTAGAAGGCGAAGAGGAGGAGCACGTTTTTGATTTCACCTGTGCTGAAATCATCCGCACCATAGACCGTGCCGCCGGAGATAAACGCATTCCTATCACGGTATTTAAGATCACCGGTATTGCCCGGTTTGCACTGCTGGAGAAACTGGATGCTAAGTTACCGCTCACTGCAGAAGAAACGGCCGAATTTGGCAGGGTGAAAAACCGCTGTGAACGCATCTGCAGAACGGCCTTTGAAAAAAATGTACCGGTGATGATCGATGCTGAAGAAAGCTGGATACAGAAGACCATTGACGCTTTGGCGATAGACATGATGCTGTTATTCAACAAGGAAAAACTGGTTGTTTATAATACTTATCAGCTGTACCGTCATGATAAGCTTGCCCATATCAAGGCAGATCACCTGATAGCCAAAGAGGCGGGATTTGTTTTGGGTGCCAAGATCGTTCGTGGCGCCTATATGGAGAAAGAGCGCAGGAGAGCAGCGGAAAAGGGATATACTTCACCTATACAGCCAGACAAAGCGGCTACAGATAAAGATTATAACTCCGCTATTACCTACTGCGTAGAAAATATCGGGCAGGTTGGTATTGTTTGCGGTACGCACAATGAAGCCAGCTGTAAAGTACTGGCCGAGCTGCTGGACACCCATGCAATTCAGCACAGCCACCCCCATGTGTACTTCTCGCAATTGCTGGGAATGAGCGATAACCTGAGTTTTAACCTGTCAGATGCCGGGTACAATGTAGCGAAATACGTTCCTTATGGCCCTGTTAAAGCCGTAATGCCGTACCTGTTCAGACGCGCGCAGGAGAACACTTCTATTGCCGGGCAAACCAGCAGGGAGCTGGATCTGATTGCAAGGGAGAAAAACCGCAGGAACTCTTAAAACATCAATTCTTCAGGAAGACAGCGCCTGACGTGTCATCAAAAAACTGCCGGGGCATACAGGTTGTCCGCAGAAAGCTCTGTGAGGGCAGGTATACGCGTTATGCTTAGTGCTGTCTGTTTTTGTTAACAGATCGTCTTGTGGTCTGACCGGGCATAGCCCGCTCTTACATCCACCTTAGCCCGGCTATACCTCAGCATTACCTTTTGGGGTATAGCTGAGGTATAGCCGGGGTACTTCGAACCTATCCCTGGGGTATGCCTGGCCAGAACAAAACAACAGCAAATCATAATTTTTGAACAACGTAAGGACGGGCAGTGGTACCGGTTGGTATGGTGTGTTTATCTGTTTTGCCGGAATCTGGACGTTCGGTGTTTATTTACAGGGGTTTGTAATATTTTTAAAATAAATTCTTCTTTATTCGGAGTAACAATTAACTTTAGGTCAATGGAAAGAATCGGTGTTTGTGTAAAGATTAACAAATGATAATTTTCGCTCTCAAAAGATATGTTGTTATGAACCATTAGGTAATTTACAGGCTGTTTTGGTATTAAGCGGAATTATCATTTCAAAAGTAAAGAATTGAAATGTCTAATTATAAACTTAAATTATCAGAAAATGGGAATTGTAAAAAGAGGAATTGCGCAAGGCTTTTCCGGAAAAATTGGAAACCTGGTGTATTCACAGCATGAAGACAGGGAAACAACTGTCAGTTTAGCACCTACCCCAAGTACCAAACCAGCTACAGCAGATCAGCTCTCCACCCGGCAGGACACATCATTATGTACTGCATTTGTCAGACCGCTAGCTGAATTTGCGAAAATCGGATTCAGGCTTCAGGGTAAATTGGAAAAGCAGACCGCCTATAACGCTATGGTCTCCTATACGCGGAAAAACGCATTGACCGGGACCTATCCAAACCGTACTGTTGACATGGCCAGGGTATTGATGACAAAGGGAAATATGCGCCCCCCGGAGGATGCCGCAGTAAATCTGACCGGCTCAGGACTGGCTTTTAGCTGGAACCCCGAGATTAAAGTGGAGGGAGCTCATTTTAGCGACCAGGTGGTCATGATGGCCTATTTCCCGGAACTGAAAATGGCGCGTTATATGGTTGGCGGTGCGCAGAGGCATGCCGGAAAAGACGTATTGATGCTCACCGGAATTAAACAGGGATATGCGGCAGCGGTATATTTGTCTTTCATTACAGATAACCGTCAGGCCATTTCGGACAGTATTTACCTCGGACAATTTATCTGGTAGTTATGGGAAAGGTTGGAGGAGGCTCAGTCTTAGGAGACGTGAGCGGACTGGTTGGGCCTATTGTGGTCACCAGATGGAAACGAACAGGGGTTGTAAAACTACGGCCGACAAAACCGAAAAAAGGCAAAAAAACTCCAAAACAGGCTAAACAAAGAGCTTTGTTTAGCGTAGTGACAGATTTTTTATCACAGATAGGGGAACGCGTGATCAATGAAGGTTACCGGTTTTCCGGAAGGGCGGAAATGACGCCGGGAAATGCGGCCTTTTCTTATCATATGACGAATGCCCTTACAGGAGAAAGTCCGGATTACAAGATCAATTTTAGCCGGGTGAAGCTCAGCCGGCCGGTCCAGTCAACGGAGCAGGCCTGGAATGCCAGGTTTAATGCAGCAGAAGGGAGGAAGCTTTCCGTAAATTGGGAACTCAATTCCTTTCCGCAAAAATCTACGCGGCAGGATGATATTGCCGTTATTGTTTTTTTCAATATAACGGAAAATACGATTGTTGCCCGGACTTCATCTAAAAGCGGGCCAGTGAGAAGTAAGCTGAACTATGTTTATACTGGAGCTCCGAAACATGTTGGTCATGAATGCTGTGGCTGGATGTTCTTTATCTCTGCCGATGGCAAACGGGTTTCTGAAACAGAATACCTCGGGACGGTGAAATTAATAGACTAGAACAAATAAAACCCCGCCTTTTGAGCGGGGTTTTAAAAATCAAATTTAAATTAACGGTCTTTATGATGCAGGGTGGCTTTCCTGTTGCATAGCTTGTGCGGCATCTACGCCCAGGCCGCTGGCGATGGCCATTCCTAAGCTGATATCTGCCCTGAACCAGTGACAAAGCTGCAGGTTAATGATCTGAGCCCTTTTCGGGCCGCTGATGCCGCTCATCGCGCCAACAATATTGTTGATCAGGTTTTTGCGGTCAGCATCGGTCATTACCTTACGGTACAGTTCACCAGGTTGTGTATAATGGTCATTGTCACCTTCACCGCCATTTCTGTCGTACCAGTCGGCAATGTTTGATTCCAGCTCTTGTGCAGGCTCTTTGTAACTTTCATCAGGAACTACATCTCCAAAGCTGTTAGGGAAGTAATTAGGCCCGTCTTCGCCGTTGTCATCAAACCTCATTGCTCCATCGCGGTGATAGTTATTGGTCATGAAAGGGCAGGCATTTACAGACAGTTGCTGGTAATTCACACCTAAACGGTGGCGGGCAGCATCCGGATAAGATAAGATCCGTCCCTGTAACATTCTGTCAGGAGAGAAGCCGATTCCGTCTACCTGGTTGGTAGGTGCAAAAGCTGCCTGCTCAACGTGGGCAAAGTAATTTTTGGGAATATGGTTCAATTCAATTTCTCCGGCGTCGATCAGCGGGAATTCGGCATGCGGCCAGATTTTTGAAACATCAAATGGGTTCCATCTGAAAGTTTTGGCTTCTTCTTCTGTCATGACCTGGATCTTTACGCTCCATTTCGGGAACTCGCCGTTATCGATGGCCTCTACCAGGTCACGTTGCGAGTGGTCCATATCCTGTGTGCGCATGGCATCAGCTTCAGGGCCGGTAAAGTTTTTAATTCCCTGCTGTGTTTTGAAGTGGAATTTTACCCATACACGCTCATTTTCGGCGTTGATCATGGAGAATGTATGGCTTCCGAACCCGTCCATATGGCGGAATGAGTAAGGTGTTCCCCTGTCGCTCATCAGGATCATCACCTGGTGAAGGCTTTCAGGGTTCAGCGACCAGAAGTCCCACATCATTGTAGGGCTTTTCAGGTTAGTTCTCGGATCACGTTTCTGCGTGTGGATGAAATCACTGAATTTCTTAGGGTCTTTGATAAAAAATACCGGGGTGTTGTTCCCTACGATATCCCAGTTACCATCTTCGGTATATAACCTCAATGCAAATCCGCGCGGGTCCCTTTCTGAGTCGGCACTGCCTTTTTCGCCGCCTACAGTAGAGAAGCGGAGGAATATTTTGCATTCTTTGCCAATCTGATTGAATATTTTGGCCTTGGTATATTTTGAGATATCATGGGTAACGGTAAATTTTCCATAAGCGCCGGCTCCTTTTGCGTGTACTACACGTTCGGGGATACGCTCCCGGTTAAAGTGTGCCATTTTCTCATGCAGTACGAAATCCTGTAATAAAAGCGGCCCTCTTTTACCTACGGACTGTGAGTCCTGGTGTTCAACGTAAGGTCTGCCAGAGGCAGTTGTTAATTTGCGGTTAGGCTTGTTTGTCTCTTCCATGTGATGTATTGCTCTTCTATTTGATGAAGCTGCATAAGTTTATTTGTGCTAATCTTATGCAGCTTGGTTCGCTAAAAGTATACACTATTCAGAGAGTAACCTAACACCTAATTTCTATACTGATATAGAGGTTCTCTATCGTGTTTGTAAACTATATCAATATCAGCTATTTCGATTTGAAGGACTGTCTTCCCATGATGATATCACCAAATAAAAGAAAATCACAGGCGAGGCTGAAGAACGGATATTTTAAAGTTGAGGGTTTATTTCTTTCAAAGAACTGGTGCCCTATCCAGGAAAAACCGAACCCGACAAATGGGATGGCTATGAAAAAATAAACATTATGGAACAACATCGAGGCAATAAAGCAGAGGCACAAAAGTGATATGCCTGTAAAGTGCAAAGCCCTGTTCATGGTATTCTGATGTTCAGTTAAATAGAAATAATAAAATTCTTTCAAAGAGTTGTATTTCTTTGGCTGGATCTTATGGTTGTTGTTGATCATACCAGCAGGCCTTTACTCTTTAAGAAGGCACCAAGATCTTTAGGATGTGCTGTCATGAGAAGTGTTTGCAGTCCGGCTTCCCTGGCACCTACTAAATGCTGCGGGCTGTCATCAATGAAAAGTGTTTCGGCAGGGTTGAGGTTGTTTTCTTTGATCACACGTTCAAAGATTTCCACATGTGGTTTTCTCAGCAGCATTTCGTGCGAGTAATAAGTTTTTTCAAACAGGTGGTCATTACCTTCTACCTGGAATTCTCTTTTAAGATAGTCCGTAAAAAAATCGAAATGGATCTGGTTGGTATTGCTGAGCAGGAAAGTCCGGTAGTGTTTTTTTGCATCCATGAGTGCTTCAAGCGTTTCAGGCACTATGCCGATGAGCAAACTGTTCCATGCGGCATCTATTTCTGCGTCTGTTAAGGCGGGGTTTTGTGCTTCAAGCCTGATTCCATCGCGGAACTGGGCGGGGGTGATGGCTCCGCTTTCTAAATCATCAAATAAAATATGGTGTCCTTTATGTCCGAAAAAATTCTCTACATTGGGGATACCGATTTGTGTAAGAGCCTTTTGGGTTATTCTGAAGTCGATTGCAAAAATGACGTTCCCGTAGTCGAAGATTATATTTTTAATTTTTTCCATAAACCGTTTTTAAAATTCGATACAAATATGTAACATTGCACTCGCAAAATCTAATAGATTTTTTATTGGTTACCGGCTCGGTTGGTTAGAGCAGAAGATAACCAGTAGTGTTTAAAGCACTGAAATAATAAGCGCCTATAGCTCAGTTGGTTAGAGCGCCGGACTCATAATCCGTAGGTCCCTGGTTCAAGCCCAGGTGGGCGCACCTCAAGGGCAGGCACGAATTATCGTTGCTTGCCCTTCTTTTTTTAGCAGATAATTTATTGTTAATCAATTAAATAAGTGACACAGCTTCGTTCATGCGAGCGGTTCGATGTTCCTTTCCATCAAAACATTGTTTTTGGGGAAAGATCGAACAGATAATCTCTCTTTTGATTTTAATATCTCCCGTTTTATAGATCATTTCTAGGTTTAATAGGTTATCAACCGCCCTTTTGAGTTCATTGCCTATCTTAACACTGCTTTTTGAGACACTACCTAATTTTGACTCCAAGGAAGTTATTTTCTGTCCGCATTCGAGTTTTATGATTTTGTAATCCGTACTGTTAATTTGATCATTGAGCAATAGATTTCTCGCTTTAGTGATTTTTTCATTTAGTGCCGTAATCTCAGCCATTATCTGACTTGCATACCCACCTTTTGCCTTAATCCAGATTTAGGAGAAACGATAAGTTATGATATCATGGGTAATATTCAAAGATTGACTCGCGATCAAATAACTAGAGACTATCATCATTTTGGGAACCAGCTAATAAGTTTGACGGGCGGACCCGAACATGGTAGCTATCAATATGATCCAAATGGAAATGTAAGGTTCGATGCACGAAATTCTCAAGCGATAGAATATAATGTTTTGAACCTACCTTCAAACATCCCGGAGCAAACTTATCTTATTTTTACGATGCTCTAAGCAACAAATTAAAGAAACTTAGTGGCACTACTCAAACTGAATATATAGACGGAATCCAGTATATTAATGGCAATATTGAATTTATTCAAACTGAAGTCGGGGTGGCACGACAAAATGGATCAGATTATAGTTATGAATATAATTTAATTGATCATCTAGGGAATGTTAGATATAGCTTTCATAATCATCCGATAACTGGTCAGATTGAGCGTTTGCAAAGTGACAATTATTATCCATTTGGATTGCGACAATCAACAGGAAGTCCTGTATCTTTAAACAATAAATATTTGTATAATGGGAAGGAGCTGCAGGAAGAGTTAGGGTAGTACGATTATGGGGCAAGGTTCTGTGATTCGGTGATTGGACGTTTCAGTACAATAGATCCGCATGCCACAAGCTATTTATCAATCTCACCATATGGTTATGTTAATAACAATCCAATTAGTTCGATTGATCCTGATGGTAGGGATCTTATAGTTCTTAGTGCTCCAGATCATGTCGGAGGATTGGGGCATGCGGCAGTTTTGATTGGGAATGAGCAGACAGGTTACAGGTATTATTCCAAAAATGGTACAACCGACAATTATCGTGCTTATGGTCGTTCCAATGATAATCCTCAAACTGGTACAAAAAGATACGCTTCTTTAAAAGAATTTATAATAAGTAAGGAAAATAAGAAAGATGGCCCTTATGAAAAGGCATATGAAATGAAAACAGATGAGGCTACGGATAAAAAGATGGAAACATCGGCTAAAGAGTCGGTATTAGGTGACTACAATGTTTTGGAAAAAAGTTGTATAGATGTAGCATCCGATGCCGCAAAAGCAGGTGGGTTAAATCCTGGTACATCCTTATTTTATAGGTCATCGAAACAAGATATTAGCAATTATTTAACTCCACTTCCCAATCTCAGGTTCAACCGCATAATAAACAATAATCCACGTGGTACCTTATTTACTTTACCAGTACAGAATAAAAGAATTGGGATTGTATCGGTTAACCCCGCTGAAGTTACAAATAAAATTTTACCAGATAAATAAACAAAAGTGAAACTACAAAGGATAACATTTATTGGCTTGTTAATGTTAATATTGTTAACAAGCATCCTCATTGGGCATTTCTGGCCACCCAATGGAATCTTGGCAACCCCGTTAGTAATAACCGTAATGATTGGATTGATTTTGTTTACAGATGTTGATTTCAATATCTTTGTAAAAATATTTCTCTCTTATCTATTTATAGGATTAAATGACATTAATATTAAGCTTTTTGCTGGTGGGTTACATGATATGGAAGGTATTGGCTGGATACATATGTTACTCTTTATAGGATTAATTCCTTGCTTTATTATGCTACTTATCGCTGTCTATCAAGACAAAGTGTTTAATATTTGGATTAAAATTCTGGGAGTTTTAATGTTTATATTGATGATCTATATTCATCTTGAAATATTTGAAACGCTAGGTGTTCATATGCTTTAAAATCACTCGATTAGTTGCATTACAATAAATAGGAAAGTCAAACATTTGCTTTTATATATATTGACGATGACTTTCGGCACGAGTGAAATTGACTGGGAAAGTTGTGCAACTGGAAAAAGGTATCTTTATAATGTGAAGAAATTACAGGAAGAGTCATCAAGAAAAGTCTGAAAATTCAATATATCGATAAATTGGCTATTAAATGCAAGTCAGCAAAGAATTGGTTCGAGAAACGCCCAGTTGGGTGCACCTCACTGGGCAAGCACGATATTTCGTCGCTTGCCCTTCTTTTTTTAGCAGATAATTTATTGTTAATCAATTAAATAAGTGACACAGCTTCGTTCATGCGAGCGGTTCGATGTTCCTTTCCATCAAAACATTGTTTTTGGGGAAAGATCGAACAGATAATCTCTCTTTTGATTTTAATATCTCCCGTTTTATAGATCATTTCTAGGTTTAATAGGTTATCAACCGCCCTTTTGAGTTCATTGCCTATCTTAACACTGCTTTTTGAGACACTACCTAATTTTGACTCCAAGGAAGTTATTTTCTGTCCGCATTCGAGTTTTATGATTTTGTAATCCGTACTGTTAATTTGATCATTGAGCAATAGATTTCTCGCTTTAGTGATTTTTTCATTTAGTGCCGCAATCTCAGCCATTATTTGACTTGCATACCCACCTTTTACCTTATATTCGTTATTATACAGTGTTTCAATAGTCACTGCGCATAACTCTTCCAAACCAGGTTTTGGCTGTAATTTTTTCAATTCCAATAAAAATGCATCATTTACCATTGCTGCGTTGAATCTTGTACCACAAGAATTTCCACAATGATAATAGTAATAATGCCCATTTCTTCCTTTAGAAGCGCTCCCTGTTAACAATCTTGCACATTTCGGGCACTTAAGTGCATATATCGGTCTATAACGGGCCAGTCATATCGGTGATACTGGGCCAGTCGTATCGGTCATACCGGGCCACTTAAACAAGTTGTATTTTACAGAGTAAATAAATCTGTAAAATATGGCTGGCC
>Ga0247730_1000079_pt1 | contig 101304 bp, 76 predicted proteins | sample UWRJL073202C2_FD_180959 | JGI IMG/M metagenome (GOLD analysis project Ga0247730, IMG submission 180959) | Plant litter microbial communities from Arlington Agricultural Research Station in Wisconsin, United States - UWRJ-L073-202C-2 | ecosystem: Environmental > Terrestrial > Plant litter >...
GCGGCCAGACAGGATGCGGATGCCAGTTAAAAGCACACGCAGAAGGGTGTAATATTTATAAATCGATTCTAATACCTCTAAAATAAGTAATTATTCAACAAAAGAGGAATATAATGCACAGGTTTGAGCTTTGGACGAATTGGGATGAAACTATATTAGCGCTGGTATCAACCTATATTAAACGTATTACTGATAAGCCATTGCTAAGGGGTTGGTAAGGGTATGATAAGGTTTTGGTAAGCTTAAAAGCCTTATCAAGTACTTATCAGTACCTTAGCAAAATCTTAATAAGTATAGTTTTAATATAGCTTCAATACGGGTTTAATACGCATTATACCAGTTTTAATCAAGGCTTTCACCATGGCCATATAACTGCAGGCCAACCTGCTACAGGATATCCTTTAAAAAAAAATGAACCCTGGTTGTAATGCCTTCTAACGCCCTTCAGCGTTAGGTAGCATTGCAACCAGGGTTCGTTTTTTCAGCGAAGCCAGAAGATCTTCGCCACACCATAAAACACCAGTTATTCGTCTACAGGCGGCCGGGAGGTCTTATTTAGCCGGACGCCAGTGCCTCAAAGGAAGCTATCCGAATCTATTTCGTCTGGTAACTTCCAAACAGCTTCACCAGCCTGTCAGGGTAATTGGTGATGATACCATCCACACCCAGTTCGCCCAGGGCAACCATATCTTTTACCTCATCGACCGTCCAGGGTAAGATCAGCATTTTCATTGCATGAACCTGCTGCACCATTTCCTTGTCAACGGAGGTATAATAAGGGCTGTAAATATCAGGAGTAAAGCCTAATTTCTTCAGGTCTTCCACTACCCCACCTTTTCCATAAGCCAGTATCGCCTGTTTCACTTTTCTCAGCCCCGCGGAGTCAAGCCCCTGTTTACTCAGTTCCGAAGTCAAATCCATCTTGCCAAAAGCCAGCAGTGAAAGTTTGATCTTAGGTTCGGTCTTGTGCAGGATCTGCAGCGTCCTCACGTCAAAAGACTGGATGGTTAACCTCTTGCTGATATTTTTTGTATGCAGCACATCCATTAAAGTAGTGACGAAGACATCCGGTTTTGGATTATAGATACCGTCACCTGCCGGAGAGATCTTGGTTTCGATATTGTAATAAACCGGTTTTAGCTTATTCTTTTTTACATATGCCTCCACACTGTCTATCAGATCGCTCAGCAGGGGCTTGTAGGTTTTCATCCTTGCCTGCTCCGGAAAATGCGGATGCGGCTTGCTTCCGGCATCAAAACGGCTGATGCTGTCATAGGTCATTTTGTACAGGGCCATGCCCATTTGCTCTTCTTTAGAGATATCAGATCCGTCCGGTTTACGCATAAAATCTGAAGCCATATACGAATCATGTGAAACCACAACTTTTCCGTCTTTTGAGATCACAACGTCCAGTTCAAGTGTTTTCACACCTACTTTAATCCCGTTCAGCATCGAAGCAATTGTATTTTCGGGCATAAGGCCCATACCACCGCGGTGTCCCTGAACATCTAATTTCTGTTGTCCGAAGGCCACACCTGCGGTTAACATTCCTGCTGTTAGTGTAATGAATATCTTGTTCATAATTTTATTTAGTTAATTCTTTTTTTACTGTAATCAATAATTTCGGGTCATCGGTATAGATCCTGTCTACGCCCATTTTCAATAAGCTCTCCATGGTTTCACGGTCATCAACTGTCCAGGCACCCAACTGAAGTTTAGCCGCCTTTACTTTTGCAGCTTTTTCCGGGGTAAGGCCTTTGAAATAGATCACGAGCGACTCAAATCCTTTTTCTTTGGCTATCCTGATATCGTCATCAATATCTGTTGTTGGCAGCCTGTCCCAGAAAACAGGGATCTCAGGGGCCAGTTCTTTTACCTGCGACATATACTTCAGGCTTGCATCATTAAAACCAACCATTTTTTCGGCACGGGCTTTTTTTACAATAGCTATCGCATCAGCAACGCAATCTGCTTTAGGCTGAATGGACAGGTGGGTACGCTTTTGCTCCATGATCAGTGCTACGGCTTCTGATAGCAGCGGCATATGCTGTACAGGGCATTGTTCCAGCGTAAGCCCTTTGCTTTTACGGAATTCAGTGGCTATGTCTACCTGCTGCAATTCACTGTAGGTTGCCTCCGCAATAACCAGGTCTTTATCACCGGTACGTTTGGTGCTGGCGTCATGGCTCACCACAATCTGCCCGTCCTTTGTCTTGTGGATGTCCAGCTCCACCCAGTCTGCGTGTACATCAATCCCGCTTTGAAAAGCAGGAAGCGTATTCTCAGCAAAGGCAATTGAGTTGCCACGGTGGGCCGTTACGCCTTTTACTACTGCAGAAGTATCTGCGCGGAGCGGACTTGCAGCAACTGCCGATAGCGAAGCCAGTGCAGTAGAAACAACCAGCCAGGGGCTTACAGCCAATAAGAAATTGATCTTTTTCATCTTGTTTTTATTTAAGTATCCACATTATACCATTTACGTCATCCACATTGTTGTACTGCGCGATGGCGGCGTTATAGTTGGCTGTATTGGCCGATTGTTCTGCAGCAGGGTATTTATAGCGCAACGCAATCTTGCCGTTGTTGCCCGTACCCACACCCGTTCTGAAGACCGGAAATCCGGTACGCCTCCAGTTGAAATAAGGTTCCAGCCCGCTGTTCAGATAAAAAGCGATGTATTTCTGTTCCACAATCTGCCTGATCCCCGTTTCATTGTTACCTGCATATTTCACCGTTGGCTGTGCATAAAATGCGCTATAATTTACGGTTACGGTATTGGTCACGTAGGGACCGCTGACAGGTACGCCCAAAGGCAGGGAGTACACCGGCATGGTACCGCTTTCAGGGATAGCATAAAAGGCCATTGAAGATTTGATCCCTGCATTGTAGTAGGCTTCTGCACCACCCAGAGGACCGCTGGCAAGCCATCCCCTGTTGATCGCCTCGGCAATGTTGAAACACATTTCGGTATAATTGATGATCGCTGTAGTTTCACCTGTATATCCGGAGAAATAGCGGTACCTGTTGATATAACTTAACCTTCCGCTACCATTCTGACTGGCCAGTACTCCCATATCCAGACCGATATTGCCACCCTGGAAGGAAGAGAAGTCGGTAGCGCTGCCACCGGCAGTGACCAGACCCGGTGCCGGATCAGTCGTTACAAACACGCGCGGGTCTTTGTTGGCTGTCAACAGGCTTACATACGTGTCTGCACTGTTATTTAATGCCCCGTTTGCGAAGGTCTCCCGGTTTAAGGGGTACCTGTTCGTTGGGTTTAACCAGGTATATTTCAGGTCATTCCCGCTGCTCAGCAGGATGGGGTATTTTGCGGGGTCAGCAACGATCTGCGCAAATTGCTGGGCAACTTTCAGATCTGCATCAGCAGTTTTTTTGCTCAGGTGGATCAGCAGGCGCAACCTGTAGGTATTCACTATCCTTTGCCATGCCAGCAGGTTATTGGAGAAATACATGTCGCCGCTTAGGGCCGTACTGTTCCCTGCTATCAATGCAGCCAGGTCAGTATTTGCCTGGTCAAGCAGGTTTAAGCTATTCAGAAAAACAGTTTTCTGGGAATCATAAACCGGGTTGAGCAATTCTGCTCCTTTTAAGGCTTCAGACATTGGGATATCTCCCATCTGCAGGCTCATCTTGGTGAAGAAATAAGCCCTGAAGAACTTGCCCAGTGCATGGTAAGGGTTCTGGTCTGCAGCACCGGAAGTTAAAGCTGCGTTTTCCATATTCGTGACGTCTGTCAGTGTTGAATATAAATTGCTGCCTGCACCAAAATTGTATTGGTTATTGCCAAAATAAGAGTTGTTCTGCAACTGGTACTGGTTGGTACGGTCAAGCTGACCGCCCGGTGCTTCCAGCATATTGTTCATGATACTGTTTAACAACAATGAAGGAGGAACGCTGGTAGGCTTATTCGGGTTCTCATACAATTCCTGAAAGTCCTTTTTGCAGCCTGAGCATACTGCGACCACCATGATCAGCAGCAATACTTTTTGAATATATATCTTCATTTTATGGATTTTAAAAAACAACATTAATGTTTACACCGTAACGGCGGGTAGTTGGAGTCTGCAGCGTGGAGGTAGTGACAGCCGTGTTAAACTGCTCTATATCTATCCCTTTATACCTGTTATCCTTATAGAAATACAACAGGTTACGGCCTACTGCCGAGATGGATGCCTTTCTGATCAGCGTACCCTGAAGCCATTTCTTTGGCAGGTCATAACCGATCTGTACTTCGCGCAGTTTCGCATAGGTTTTGCTCACCAGTGACCCTTCCATTACCTGCCCGTAATATTGGGTTGCCCAGCTTTGCACTGTACTTGTAGCCGTGTTTTTTGTAAACTGCAGGGCATTGTAATTGGTGATATTACCAAAGTTGTCATACTGTATAGGCACGCCATTTGACACCTGTACGCCTTCACCTACATAGGTACCCTTATAACTTGCCACACCGGCATTGGTATCATCATCAAGTCTTGATTTTCCTAAAGCACCTTCAACAGTGGCAATATTTGCTCCTCCCTGCATCGTTAATGAATACAGGCGGTCAGATATTTTACCACCCACATTTCCATCAAACTGGAAACTTAAAGAGAGGTTTTTGTACCTGAACTTATTGCTGATAGACCAGGCAAAATCCCCATTCATATAACCCAGGTTCTGGTTGATCGGGTTTTTGAGTGGTTTACCACCTGCGTCATAAATGATCTGCCCGTCCGGCGCCTTTACAAAACCTGAGCCGTATAACTTATCCGTGCGGTCTCCTTTTTGAAAGAAGGTATTGTAATAGGTCTGTCCCGGAGGAAGTTCCAGGTAGGTATCTTTAAAGGTAGACCAGTTGGCCATCAGGTCCCAGGAGAAATCGGTAGACTTCACCGGGGTAGCTGTAAGGGTAAGTTCCAGACCGGTTTTCTTTGTTTTCAGCGCATTGATGTAATAGGTAGTATATCCTGTGGTCGGAGAGATGGCATTGGCCAGGATCTGCGGCCCGTCAATATACTGGAAAAAGGTACTGCTCAAACCAATCCTGTTTTTCAGCACCCTCAGGTCAAATCCTTCTTCAAAGGTTTTACGGTTGAAGGTTTTGATGTTCGGATCATAAATACTGCTGGACGAAGTAGCGCCGGTTACGTTGTTATAAGGTTTGCTGGTGCTGTATACGGACTGCAACGAATAATCAGGCCCTCCATAAGGACTCAGGTAGTTGTTTCCGTAGGCAGAAAAAGCAGTATTCAGCGTACCTGCAGTGGAGCCTGCCAGGGTTGAATACACATTGTAAGGCGTACCGCCGATGCTGGTTGCCGTAGCATCACCATGTACGGTAGCAAATGACCCTCTTATTTTCAGGTAGGAAATTACTTTAGGCAGGTTGACATAGTCAGACACTACAGAGGCAGCAGATACACTTGGATAGAAATAAGCATTACTTCCTTTTGGCAGGGCCGATGATTTGTCTATCCTTCCCGTTCCCGAGATCGTTGCATATTTTCCTATGGATGCATCCAGGGAAGCATAACCACTCAACACCCGCATCTGGGAGTTGAAGTTATTGGTCATCAGGGTATTCAGCGAGTTGTTAAAGTTGTATACATTCGGGATCACCAGGTAATCAGTAGAGGTAAAGTTGGACTTGTAATTAAAGTTCCGCATACTTCCTCCCACTAATCCAGACAGGTTAATGAGGTGCCCGGCGTTGTAGTTATAGTTCAGCTGAACATCAGAGTTGTTTTCAAAAAGGTTTCTTCTGTCCTCCCTGTAGTCGCCCTGTCCTAACGTCCTGGCATAAGTAAAAGCGCCCCATGGCATTTTTTCCGTTCTCACCAGGGAATAGGTAGTGATCTGTGAGCGGCCGGTGATGTTCAGGTGTTCATCCAGCTTATAATTCAGGGACAGGTAACCGTTCACATCGGTCTTATCATGGCTGCGCAGCCAGTCTTCCACCATCATCCATGGGTTATTGTAATGGACGTGCTCAGGGAAAACGATCTGCTGGTCAGTTTTTCCGGGCACCCATTTATTCCTGATATCCGGTGAATCTACGTTCCACTCATCTCCTGTCCAAACCGACATATTATAGATCAGACTGTTAGGGCCATAGGTTACATCGGGCACATTATCAGAACTGGTTTTACTGAAATTCAGGTTTGAATTGAAAGTTAACCTTTTAGAGATCTGGTAGCTTGCCGAGGTATTGAAATTGAAAATGTTAATGCCAGTATTGGGTACGATTCCCTTCTGGTTGGATTCTGAGGCCGAAAAGCGCATGGCATATTTATCGCCGGTGGCAGACAGGGCAACGTTGTTCGTGGTTTGAAAGCCCGAGGTAAGGAAACGGTCAAGGTTACTCTTTCCGTTTACATAACCGCGGTTCACATACGGTTCCGGTTTGATATTGCCGGTGTAGGTAAGATCACCAAATTTAGTGGTATAGGTTTGGCCCGGTGTATAAACGCCGTCATACTGAGGGATCAGCTGGCCTCTGAACTTTGGCCCCCATAACTGGTACTGCGCATCCTGTAATCCTCCGCCGAAACCATCAGCGTAGGCATACTGCCCGTACATACCGCCGCCATATTCATGTTGTGTTTGCGGCTCGGCGATAAAGCCCTTATCAATGGAATTGGTAGAATTGAATTCTATCGTCAGCCCCTTATCTTTTCCTGCTTTTTTTGTGGTGATCAGGATTGCACCGTACTGGGCACGGCTGCCATACAGGGCGGCACCAGCCGGTCCTTTGAGTACCGTAAAGGTCTCGATATCATCCGGACTGAGGTTATAGGTATCCGAACTGATGGGTATCCCGTCAATCACGAACAGCGAGATCTGGTTTCCGCGCAGCAGCAGCGATGGGTTACCCAGCAATTCAGCGTTCATCGATACCGAAAGGCCCGCAACTTTACCGGTTAACCCGGTGATGGGGTTAGAATCCCTGGCTTTGATCAGGTCATCACCTTTTACTTCTTGTACGGCATAACCAATCTTCTTGCTTTCCTTTTTAACACCGAGGGCGGTAACCACAACTTCCTGCAGGCTCGCTGCAGAAGGCACCATTTTTACCTGTGCTATAGTTCCGGCACCGGCTTTAACCATGTAGCTCAGAATCGTGTATTTTTCAAAACCGATATAACTAAAGGTCAGGTCATACGTTGCGCCCGCTCTAAGGTTTTTAAAATTGAATACCCCGTCAACATCAGAAGTATTGGTTTTAACATCATTGGTACCTGTTTCTTTGATCTGTACCGTTACACCAACCAGGATCCGTCCCGTTTCATCAACAATCTTTCCCTTTAAGGAAGCACCGTCCTGAAAAGTTGCGGCGGTTACTTTGATCATCCTGTTTACTTGGGTAAAATGGACCCCGGCAGAACTGCCGATCTTTTTTAAGGCCTCATTCAGCGGCAGGTCTGTAACGCTGATACTTACCGGAGCGGTAAGCCCCACTTCAGAGGAATAGGTAAAACTGATATCAGATTGTTTTTTGATCTCATTGAAAACCTGTTCAAGGGTGGCATTGTTCAGGTTGAGGGTTACGTTTACGTCTTTCAGGCTCTGAGATTTCACATCATTCGCCTGCAGTACCCCCGTAAGGGATAAAATCAGGGTTGATAGGATAAAAGTGAATCTCGTCATGGCATAGAGTAGTTTTATTACATTTCTTTTTGTAGAATTGTGCATAGCTGTTTAAATAGTTTATCATTTCGCATAATCATGAATTATCAATGGCTTAAGAGCGGGTTGGTGGTACAATCCGCTCTATTTTTGCCTGGTTCTCTGGGTTATTTTCTCAATTCTTGTCCTCCTATATTTTTTTGGTGTGTGAGCAATGATTACCAGACCTGTACAGATCTTCCGGTTATTTTGTAATTAAATTCTCCTGCAGAAAGAACTTTCATTACGTTTTCGAGCGTTTCATTATGTTGTTCCAGGGTATATTTTTTCTGCCTCAGTTTTTCTCCGGTGATACTGAACTTTACACCGTACCATCTTTCCAACCGGAGGCCGATCGTTTCCAGCGTCTGGTACCTGAAATAAAGGGTATTGTTTTGCCAGGCACGGCTCAGGGCGGTATCATCTTCCGAGGCGCTGAAGTTCTGCTGCTGCTTGTTGTAAACAATTCCTTCTCCCCTTTCAAGCATTACCGTTTTTTGGCTGCTGCATACTGCAACCTTGCCTGTGGCCACATTCACGGCAATGTCTTTGTCAGACGCGTAAGACCTCACATTAAAGGAAGTACCCAATACCTGCACCCTGAGTTTTTGGGTATGAATGAGGAAAGGCCTTGCGGGGTTATGGGCCACTTCAAAAAAGGCTTCTCCATCCAGCTCCACTTCCCTACTGCGGGAGCCGAACTTTGCGGGGTACCTCAGTACAGTAGCATTATTCAGCCAGACCCGGGTTCCATCGGTAAGGGTAATGAGCTTGCGCTGGGCAGCCAGTGTGCTGAAGGCGCTCAGTGCCGGTTCTTTTTCATGGTACAGGTTACTGCCAAAATAAACAGCAGAACAGAGTATAACCAGTATAGCGGCTACTTTCAGCCAGCCGGATTGCAGCATATTGAGATTTAACCGGGCAGATTTCACTTTGCCGGTTTGATAGGCGGAGGATTTGGGACCTTCACCTGTGGTGGCCGAGAGTACATTTTGTTTCACCAGCTGAAGGATCTTATCCTGCTCCTTTTCGGTGGATAACAGATCGTCTTCCCTGTTAAAAGAAAAGTACCAGCGGAGAACCTGCTGTTCTTCTTCAGGAGTACATTGATGGTCCAGGTATTTTTGAAGTAATTGTTTTGCGCCGGGCAGATTGCTGTTCGTCTTCATTCAGCCCTATAACCTGCAAAATCAGCCGGGGGTACCGTTAAACAATTCTTATGGTTATATTAACTTAGTGTAAACCGGAGAGGATCACAGCGGAGATTACCATATAGTGTTCATGCTTCAGCGTATGGCGGAGGCGCTTTAGAGCAATGGTAATATTATTTTTTACGGTTTGCTCAGAAATGGATAAGGTTTGGGCAATCTGTTTTACGGATAAAGATTCATCCCTGCTCAGCTGAAACACGGTTTTCATGGTAGCAGGCATCTTTGCGATTTCAGCATTCAACAGTTCGCTCAGCTCCCTGGCCATTAAAAAATCTTCAGCAGGGAAGTCTACCTGATAGTTGTCTTCTTCGAGCAGAACGGCCGCCCTGTGTACCTTTCGCTCTGTTTTTACATACCAGTCGATGATCTCATATTTCGCTGCGCGGAACAGGTAAGGGTAGATAGATTCCTCAGCATATACAGACAAACGTTTGTTCCAGAGGGAAATAAAAATATCCTGTAAGATCTCCTGGGCATCTGCCGGGGATTGCGTCCTCCTGAGCAGGTGACGAAACAAGACGGAATGGTAGCGATCGATCAGGCAGGAAAAGGCTTGCTCGTTGTCTTCCTTCATTAGCGACAATAATGCTGGGTCGGAGAGGTTTTTCACAGCGCTAAACTAGTGAACATCCTGCTTAGTGTAGGTTAAGGAAATATTAAATCATTCCCTGCATTTTTTTAAAAAAGCCGTAAACACATGCTTACGGCTTTTTTAACAGACATAAAATAACCTGATTTAAAAACCCGGGTTCTGCGTGAGGTTGGGGTTCAGTGTTCTTTCTGTTTCAGGGAGTGGCATCAGCAGGTACTTATCATCCAGCGTGATGTTATGCAACTTCAGCTGCTGCTGTTTCATTCTGCCCAGTCTGAGCAGGTCATACCGGCGCTGCCCTTCAGCAGCAAATTCCCATCCCCGTTCATCCACCAGTGCGGTAATGAAATCTTCCTTTCCCGGGGTGCTGGCCAGACTTAACGGGCTGAGCCCTGCCCTGGCCCTCACTAAATTAATTCCGGTAAACTTTGTCGCGTCGCCGCTGCTGATCTGATTGATAGCTTCAGACTGCATCAGTAACACATCGGCATAACGCAGGATCACCCAGTTGTTCCTGGCGTTATTTCCTTGCCGCTGAGGGTCAGTGAATTTCAGGTAATAAAAATTGTTGGTACCAGGAACTGCGCCAATAGTTGCATTTCTGCGGGTGTCATTAGCGGCGTACGACAAGGCAAATGCATTTTCCACATAAAAGGCTTCGTTCCCGTCAAAGGGTGCAACGGCTTTCGGCAGGTGCATCCTCGGTGTAATGGTACCTGTACTTGGCGGCAGGCCAAACTGCACTGCAAAGATCTCTTCCTTATTGGTGGTTTTTTTATCAGGATTGAATACGTCTGCAAATGGCAGCAAGGTATATACTGAAGGCCCTGCGGCGATGACTTTATTACATTCGGTTAATGCATTCTGGTTATCTGTAGCCTCTGCGGCGGCGGTTGAAGCACGGGTGAGGTAAACTTTTGCCAGCAGAGCACTTGCAGCACCGCTGGAAACCCGCCCTTTACTTGCTGAAGGGATCTGCGCTTCAGGCGTACAGTTGGCTTCGGCGAAAACCAGGTCTTCGATAATTTGTGTGTAAATAGCTTTAACGGGTGTGCGTGACACCTTTACGTCATCTGATGCCTGCGTAGGCTTGATCAGCAGCGGCACATCACCAAAACTTCTGACCAGGTCAAAGTAAGCCAGTGCACGGAGGAATTTTGCATTCCCGGTAATGTTGTTCTTTGATGCTGCGGCTAAACTGCTGTTCTCCACGTTCTGGATCACATCATTTGCGCGGTTGATGAGGACATAAGAGTTCGTCCACCAGTTGCTGATCTCCCCGTTGGTAGAAGTATAGGTCTGGCTGTACAGCTCCGGCCGGTTAGTTTGCGGCAAACCCACCTTCATCTGGTCGCCCGTCAGGTCATTCACGATCCAGACGGTACGGCCATAATACTGCTGTAACTGCATAATGTTATATACCCCGTTCAGCGCAGCATTGGCATCGCCCTCGGTTTTATAAAAATTATCCTGTGAGACAAAATCGTAGGCATCCTCTTTGAGGAATTTTTTACAGGATACAGCACTGGTCATGATCAGTACTGCTAAAAATATATTTATCTTCTTCATGTTTCTTTTCTTAGTCATCATCTTAAAAACCCATTCTAATACCAGCAGTATATGTTTTCACCGTTGGATAAGCATTGTAGTCCGTATTCGGGCTATCGTTGTTGGTGATAAATGATGTTACCTCAGGGTCGTAACCGCTGTATTTGGTAAAAGTGAGCAGGTTGGTCCCCGAGACATAAACGCTGGCTGATTTGATTGTTTTGCCCAATGCTTTGCCGATCGGGATGTTATAAGCCAGTGAAATGGTCTTTAAGCGAAGGAAACTTCCGTTTTCAACAACATCACTCGTGATGCCCGTGCGCCTGCGTAACGTGCTGTTTGCTTTTGGGATGGTGTTGCTGGTGCCCGGGCCGGTCCACCGGTTGTTTACAGAGGCCAGTTTGTTGGTCGTATAATCTCCCGATTCCAGTTCGTACCTGTTCAGGTTCAGCACATCAGCTCCCTGTACGCCCTGTAAGAAGATATTCAGGTTTAACCTTCCGTAGGTAAAGTTGTTGGTTACGCCATAGATAAAATCTGGCTGGGCATGGCCGATGATCTCACGGTCTTTCGCATCAATAACCTTGTCATTGTTCAGGTCAGCATATCTCGGGTCGCCGGGCAGCACGCCTTTGATTCCGCTGGCATCGATCTCGGCCTGTGTTTGCCAGATACCGGCAAAACGGTACCCATAAAAGGAACCGATAGATTCACCAACCCTCAGGATATTTGTTCCTCCGGTACCCGATGGGAAGAGACTGGTGCTGGCATCGCCAATGAAACGTTCTTTCTCTCCGGCCAGGTCGGTCACTTTATTCCGGTTTACCGAAAAATTCAGGTTGGTTGTCCACTGGAACAATTTTCCGGTGATATTATCCGTACTTAAGGCGAGCTCAAAACCCTTATTGTCTACCCCTCCGGCGTTGATCAGGTTACTGGCAAATCCTGTAGTGCGCGGTACGGAGACATTCAGCAGCAGGTCTTTGGTATGTTTGCTGTAATAATCTGCGGTAAAGGTGATCCTGTTTTTCAAAAATGCAAGGTCTAAACCAATATCAAATGATGAGGTTGATTCCCAGGACAGGTTTGGATTGGGAATATTGTTTGGAGACACGCCCACTACCCTAACACCGCCGATAGTTGCCCCGTTACTGGTATAACGGGCGATAGACTGGTAGGCATCAATCTCCTGGTTACCCGAAACACCCAGACTGGCACGGAGTTTAAAATCGCTGACAAATGTCAATGACTTCATGAAATCCTCATCAATCACGCGCCAGGCGATGGCTCCCGAAGGGAAATAACCCCATTTGTTGTTCTCTCCGAATTTGGAGGAACCATCTGCACGCATCGTAAAGGTAACGAGGTATTTTTCCATGAACCTGTAATTCAGACGGCCAAAGAAGGAAGCCAGTGTACTTTTGGTTCTTCCTGAACCGGGAACCAGGACATTGGAACCGATACCGATATTGTCAGAACCCAGCACATTGGTAAAAAAGTTGGTACTGGCAGCAAAGAAATTATCATAATCAAACTCCTGCATACTGAACCCGCCCACAACGTTCAGCGCGTTGTTGTCGTTTATCTTTTTATCATAGGTCAGCGTATTCTCATTCACCCAGCTCAGTGTATTGCTGTATTCTTTTCTTGCCGAGCCCACGGTATTGCTGCCCATGAAGGTATCAGAAGGGAGGTAATAATCACGGGTCTGCAGGTTAAAATCGGTACCTGCTGTAGTTTTAAATTTCAGTCCGTCAATGATCTGGTATTCACCAAAGAAATTTACCAGTCCGCGAAGGTTTTTATACCTGTTCTGGGTTTCATTGGCATAAGCTACGGGGTTACCCAATGCAAAGACATATCCGGTAGGGCCGTTCTGGTAGGTATATGCGCCATTGCTGTCACGCACGGGCAATGCCGGGTTGATCCTCAGCGCATCTAAGATCACTCCTCCGTTAGAGCCGCCGGTAGTATTGACCAATGCGCGGTTATCAATGGCGCCACTCAGCTGCGAAGTAAAGCCGAAGTTCAGTTTCTCCCCTACCTTTTTATCCAGGTTGAACCTTACAGATGCCCTTTTATAACCCGAGTTGATCACCACGCCCTGCTGATCAAAATAGTTCATGCTCAGGTTATACTTTGTATCCTGGCTGCCGCCGATAAAGTTCAGCTGGTAGTTATTGATCGGCGCGGTCCTGAACACCTCGTCCTGCCAGTCGGTACCTTCACCGAGGGCAGCGATCTGCGCATCTGTATAAGGCAGTGCCTTGGCCGAAGCCGGTGTTTCGAGGTTAATGAGCCGCTGTGCATCATTGAGGTAATTGCCAAATTCAGTGGCATTCATCATTTTATAGGGATGTCTTACGGTCTGCACGCCATGATAGGCCTCAAAGTTAATGGCCGAAGTACCTGCGGTACCTTTTTTGGTGGTCACGATCACTACCCCGTTCGCTCCTCTGGCACCATAAATGGCAATGGAAGAAGCATCCTTCAGGATATCGATCGACTGAATGTCGTTGGGATTGATGGAATTCAGGTTGCCTGCTCCGGGAAATCCGTCAATGACAAACAGGGGTTCATTACTTGAGTTGATGGAGTTTGTTCCGCGGATACGCAGGCTTACTGATCCGCCCGGCTGGGACTGTGTCTGGCTTACCTGAACACCACTGGCCCTGCCCTGGATGATCTGATCCAGGCGCGTGATCGGTACGTTTTCAACGCTCTTTGCAGAAATGGAAGAAACGGCGCCCGTTAAATCCTTTTTGCGCTGGGTGCCGTAACCTACCACCACCACCTCACTTAAATCCTGGTTATCTTCTGCAAGCACCACGTTCATGGCACCGGTAGTTACCGGCCGTTCCTGCGTTACAAAACCTATGCTTGTAAACACCAGGATATCGCCCGGTTTTGCTGCCAGCACAAACCTTCCATCAGTATTGGTAGAGGCAGCGGCAGCTGAGTTTTTGACCTTCACTGAAACACCCGGCAATGGGTTGTTCAGCTTATCTTTAACAGTTCCACTAACGGGAGCCGTTTGCGCAAATGCAAACATACAGCTGATCTGCAGGAACGCAATAAGAAGTGTAATTTTTTTCATCATATCATATTTGGTTTTATTTGGTTAAATCAATTCAATGCACCTGCTTCTTCCTGACCAGTGCTTCCAGGTAATAATAATCTGCATAACTGAGGGGCACGTCCACTTCAGCATTCATAGGTTTGGAGCCTGTACTATGACCCAGGATAAAGCCCTTGTTTGTGCCATCTGCGGAAGTATAGTGTTTGGCCACATTGGTCATAATGGCATTTGCCTTCTTCAGGTAGCCATTCCCGGTGCTGAAGGTGCTCAGTTCATACAATGCCGAAGCAATTACCGTTGCGGCAGAGACATCCCTGGGTTCATTGGGGATACCGGGCGCATCAAAATCCCAGTAAGGCACAAGATCCTCCGGCATATGCGGATTACTGAAGATGAAATCAGCTACCCCTTCAGCCTGTTTCAGGTAAGCCGGATTTTTTGTTTCGCGGTAACACATCGTATAGCCGTATAAGGCCCATGCCTGTCCCCTTGCCCATGCAGAAGCATCGCTGTATCCCTGGTGGGTTTGCTTTTTTTCAACTTCTCCCGTCTGCGGATTGTAGCTTACTACGTGGAAAGTGCTGAAATCTGTCCTAAAATGGTTTTTTATTGTTTTATCGGCATGGCTCACCGCAATTTTGTAGAATGAAGAATCACCGGTTAGTTTGGTTGCTTCGAACAGCAGTTCCAGGTTGATCATGTTATCAATAATAACCGGGTAAGCCCATTGTTCACTGTGGTGGTCCCATGAGCGGATCAGCCCCACCTTAGGGTTGAAGCGGGTGCTCAGCGTTCTGGCTGCCTGGATCAGTACTTCTTTATAATGCGGATCGCCGGTCAGGCGGTAACCATTGCCAACGCTGCAATAGATCTTGAAGCCCATATCATGGGTAACGCCATTGAGTTTCTCCTGTTCAACCGGAGCGGTGTACTTTCTGGCCAGTTCTTTCCACTTGTCTTCATGGCTGAGCTCAAACAAGTACCAGAGCTCACCTGCGAAAAAGCCGCTGGTCCAGTCTTTGGAAGCTACGAGTTTCAGCTTGCCGTTTTCGAGCGTTCTGGGGGCAACCAGGTTATGGCCTGCGGCCTTAGCCTGTTCCAGCTCCATGACCATCAGATCGGTTTGTTTGCCAGCCTTCCTTAAAACTGATTTCTGATTCAGCTTTGCGGAACAACCTGCAAGCAGCAACAAGAGGACTATACTATATAAGTTTTTCATTTGATTATATCTCTTTTTATCGGTTATAAAGCTATCATCAGCTTATTCATTACGATTTGTAAGTGGTCAGCTGATGATGGTTTCATCTGATTATTTTAATCATACCGGGTTCATATCTATATCAATTCATCCAGATCACCGGATATTTAACAGGTAAATTCCTCACTACTTCCTCTACCACAGGGTGATGGCCTAGCTTTTCCCAGGTGCTGAACCAGTCCTGCTGCCGGTAAGCCGCAGCACCAAATAAAAGTGCAGGCTGTGCAACCGGCCACTCTTTCCAGTACATGACGTCAGGTTTAAACGGCCATTTGTTTTTGTCAGCAATAAATGGGTACAGGTATTCAATTCCTTTTTTGATCGACCTGCCGTCAGGGCTGGCATAGTTCCAGAGATCATTTCCGGGCACAGACAGGATTTGGCAGAGCGTAGCCATTACATCCAGGTTAAATAAAGAATACCCATACGGTTTGGTCCTGGCCAGTTCCAGCGGGAAGCTGCCGTCTGCAGCCATCTGGTTTGGCAATAAAACGTTTTTGTACCTGTCGCTGCAAAAATCCAGCAGCTCGCGGTTACCCGTCAGTTTCGCGAAGGAAGCCACCTGGGCAACAAAACAGGTGCCGTGGTTATTCTTTGCGTTCATCTCTGCCTTGCCATTGGGATGCGACAGTAACCATTGCAGGTAATCACTGAACCACTTTTTTACCGCAGCCAGATCTGCCGGGGCAATATCACCTTCCATCACCAGTGTTCCCTGTGCAACATCTATCAGGTGGATGGTATCAATGATCCCTATTCCCCTGCCTGTAAACAGCCCCTTGATGGCCTGCGCGTATTGCAGGTTCGGGTTCATCCTGGTACCAGGGTTTACAAACCAGGCTTTCAGGTGTAATACCGCATGCTGCACATACTTTTTGTCTCCGGTCAGTTTGTACGCCGATGCCAACGCGCCGATGATCTTACTGAAACGGATCATCGCCTGCCGGTGTGCCACAAAGTTTTCGGGGTTGGTCAGCCCGTCCCGCTGGATGTATGGCCCTTCAGGATGTGCCGGGTCGGGCCACCAGTAATCTCCTTCGGAATAGAAATCATTCCTGGTGCCTGCGCTCCGGGAGGAAGAGGAGGCCGTAACGGTAACCGGTTGCTGCTGTAACGCCCATGCGGCTTCCTGCAGGATTTGTTTTTTCAATACTTCAAGGGCGGCTGTTTCCATTGTGCTGTTTTGCGCCTGCACACCATTTGCGCAGAACAGCAAAATGCCTGTTAACAATAGCTTATAACACCGGTTCATCACGTGCATGATTCAAAATTTATAATTCCAGCAGTGCTGTGGGCAATCCTTCAGATTTCACACTTGCAACTCCTTTACCCTTGTTCTTTTCAATACTGATCACTGCGCGGCCGTTGTACAGCTGTACCTTCCTTGAGCCTGTGGCCGTGCCCTGATTGTCTATCAGCCTGCCATCACCGGTATATCCAAAAAGCACATACTGGCTGGCATCCAGGCATAAGACCTGGTTGGCATCAAAGAGTTTTACTTCTATTGTGGCCGTATCAGCAGTTTCTGAGAGCTTAGAAAGGGTCATTTTTGCCGGCTTGCCCCATTTGGCTGTCTGGTACTGCTGGGTGATCTCATCGCTGATCTTCTGCCTGCCTTTGCTGGCCACTACCCTGAGGTCATTCTTGCCTTCCTGGTAGGTTACCATCCAGCGTAAGCCTGCAGCAGGGAAATCCTCGCTATCTCTTTTTTTGATACCCTGGCTTTTACCATTGACAAACAGCTCCGCCTGATCGCAGTTGGAATACACCTTCACCATTTTCTTTTCCTGTGGCTCGCCCCATCGCACCGGCCAGGAGTGCCCGTAGATATGTGCCATCGGCAACGTAGTCCAGTAAGACTGGAAAACATAGTATGTTTCTTTCTTTTTGAAGTCGCGCTCCACTACCCCCTTCTGGTTCATATAAGGGATAGGGTTATCCGGACGGACGGGCGTAGAGAAGTCCTTGAAAGGCCAGTAGGCAGAACCGGTCAGCCAGTGCATCTTTTCCTGTTCTTTCAGGTGCCAGTCAATCAGGTTGCTGAGGTAACTTTCGCTCCAGTCGCCATCTTTAGATACGCGCGGCCCGCCTCCGTACAATGAAGCATCACCTTCCCTTTCATCAGCCCCGGCGCCTTTTTTCACCAGGCTTAGTGCTTTATCGGGTGTTTCCGAGTGCCTGCCCGCATGGCTGTCACCACCCCATTCCATATGGATAAAATGGTTTACTTTATCAAATTCTGTTTTTACGGCATCGGTATATTCGGTATAAATACCGCGGTACCATCCTGCCCAGATGGAGGGAGAGTACACATCTACAATATCCTTTGCAAAATCACACCTCCTGATCGCCGTTTTCCGTGAAGGGTCAAGTTTGTGCGCAAGATCATTCAGTACTGTAAAAAATGCCCTGATCTTTTGTTCATCAAAGGTTTTGAAATCCCCGGGCCAGTCGTTCTCATTGCCCAGCCCCCAGATGATGACCGCAGGATGGTTAAAATGCTGCTGCACCATGTTGGTCAGCATGCGTTTTGCCTGCGTCTGGTACACTTCTCCGCCCAGGCCGCCCCTGCACCATGGAATTTCTTCCCAGACCAGGATACCCAGGCTGTCACACAGGTTCAGTACGATCCGGGATTGCTGATAGTGCCCCAGGCGGATGAAGTTGACGCCCATTTCCTTCATCATCTTCATTTCCGTGCGGATCATGCTTTCTGTCATGGCTGCAGCTACCCCGGCATGGTCTTCATGGCGGTGTGTTCCGTTGAGCAGCAAACGTTTACCATTGAGCATAAACGGGCCTTTGCTAACGAACTCAAAGTTCCTGAAGCCTACCTTTTCTGTATGTACACTGGTTTGCCCGTTGGCTGAAGCAGTCAGGGTTACGGTATATAATAGGGGTTTGTCGGGCGACCACAGCTGGGGCCTGCCCATATCAGTTTCCCAGAGCTGCTGCTGGTCAGCTGCACCAGGCTGATTTTCTTTATTTTGATTCCCTTTATTTTGATTGAAGCCCTTCCAGTCGCCCTTCCAGCTTTTCACCGTTTTACCCTCCGGGTCTTTCAGGGTGATGGTCAGTGCGGCATGCGCTACACCGCCGGGATTTAACCAGGTTGCGGCAACACTCAGTTTTGCATTTTTCCCGGCTGCATCTACCGTTGCTTTGGCAAACACAGACCCTACGGACAATTGGGGGGTGTATACAAGGTTCAGGTAACGGTAAATACCGCCATACACATTAAAATCAGACAGGTCTGAAGGGATCATTTCCAGGTCGCGCGAGTTATCACAACGGATGGATAAAGGTATTTTCTGGTTAAACTGTTGTTTATATACGGCTGTTTGTTTGAATTCGGCCACCGCATCGGTAATATCTGCCGTCCATTCATCATAACCGCCAACATGTTCAGCTACCTTTTTATCATAGATATATACTGCGGTTTTCTGGCCGGCGCCTTCAAAATGAAGCAATGTTCTTCCGTTTGGATAGCTGTTCTGAATGTACAGCTGCGTACGGTACCAGCCCGGCCCTTCATAATAATTCAGGTCAGGATCTACGGCATCTGTTGCGTTGAAACAATGAGGGAGATTTACTTTTTCCCACAAGGGCACAGTTTCGGAACCTCCGGCCTTAAACGGACGGACAGCTTCCCAGACACTGCCGAGGTCTCCTTTAAGAAATTCCCAGTTTGAGTTCAGTCGTTTGCTCTGCTGTGAAAAACATAGGGTATGGCCACAGAGCACTAAAATGATGAGCAGTTTTGCGGGAAGGAATTTGCCCCGCAGCACATTACATTTTTTTGTAAGGTTTTGGTTCATTGAGTTTACATTCGGTACCGCTAATGTAGCCGCCAACTCATTCACCAAGGGGTGAAATTCTTAAAATAAGAGGGTGAAAATTATAAAATTACCGCCTTTTTTAGTTGATTACGCCGTATTCAGACGGGGTAAGCCCAAATTGCTTTGAAAATTCCTTACTAAAATATTTACTGTCACTGAAGCCCACCATGTAAGCCACTTCATAAACCGTGCTGTTATTTTGTTTTAGCAATTGTGCCGCTCTCTTTAAGCGCACCGATTTGATAAAGTTATTGACTGTCATTCCTGTGAGGGCTTTGATCTTTTTATACAACACGGGGGTACTCATCCCTATTTCTGCCGCCAGGATGTTTACAGAAAAATCTTCATTCACCAGGTTCAGTTCAATCAGTGACATCAGCCTGTTCAGGAATTCCTCACCGGAAGATTCAATTAAGATATTGGCGGGCTGCAGCGTGATCTGCTGGCTGAACTTCTTCCGCATGTTTGCCTGAAGGCTGAGCAGGTTGGAAATAGTGAGCTGTAAGACCGTCACCCCGAAAGGTTTGGTGATATAGGCATCTGCGCCGGTCTTTAACCCGTTTACCTCATGGATATTGCCAGACCTGGCGGTAAGCAGGATAACGGGAATATGGCTGGTACGTTCATCCGTTTTCAGCAGGCGGCAGAGTTCAAGCCCGTCCATTTCGGGCATCATCACATCACTGACAATCAGGTCAGGGACCTTCTCAAAAGCGGTTTCCAATCCCTCTCTGCCGTTCACTGCTGCTATGACGTGGTAGCGGTCCTGTAAGGACTGGCAGATGAATTCGCGTACCTCTTCATTGTCTTCTACCACCAGGATATCTATACCCGGTTCATGCATCCCGGCACCGGCTCCCGGTACGGCTATGGCAGCATGCTGTGCAGGCACTGGGGGGATATCTTCCCTTACCACCGCAATTTCGGGATAGTCATGGTAAAGCACCGGATTATCAGTATTGAGATACGGCGTAATTAATTCATCAGGCCTGAAGTGTGCTGCCCCGGGTTTCAGCTGCAGGCAAAAGCTGGTGTGTGCCCTTCCTTTTTTATCCTGAGGCAGCAGCAGCAGGTCACCATGGTGAAACTGGGCGATCTTTTTGGATAGGGCCAGCCCTATTCCCGTTCCGCTGTGACGCGATGCAGGATCTTTCACCTGGTAGAAGTTGGTGAATATATGGGACCTGTTCTCCTCGGCAATACCAATACCGCTATCAGCGACAATCACTGTAACCAGGCCGTTTGCCGTTCTGCTGACCGACAGGCTGATCATCCCCTGGTCCGGCGTAAACTTGAAGGCATTTGACAGCAGGTTAAAGATCACCTTCTCCAGCTGGAACTTATCAAAATATACTTCTATACGTCTTTCTTCGCTTTCAAAGCGGTAGTCAATCTGGTGTTTGATGGCCAGGTAGCGGAACGAAAGAAAGATCTCCCTGCAGAAATTCACAAGGTTGCCGGGAGACACGTTGAGCGCCATCTTTCCGGCCTCGGCCTTTCTGAAGTCCATCAGTTCCGTCACCAGCCGGCTCAGCCGTCCGGCATTCTTTTTTACGGCAAGCAGCTTCCTGTGCAATACAGGAAATTCCTGGCTTTCATTGATCAGCACCTCCAAAGGGCCCATGATGAGCGTAAGTGGCATCCTGATCTCATGAGAAACATTGGTAAAGAAGTCAAGTTTCATCCGGTGAACCTCCTGCTCCCTTTTCATGAGCGCGCGCATCCAGATGAATCTCAGGATCAGGAACAGCAGTCCAATGAAAAACAGCGCATAAATAACATAGGCCCACCAGGTTGCCCAGTACGGTGGCCGCACATGTATGATAAGCCTTCCGAGTTTACTCCACACACCATCATTGTTTGTTCCCCTGATGAGCAAGGTATAGGTGCCGGGAGGGAGATTGGTGAAGGTGGCGGAAGCGTCAGACACATAATTCCAGTCGCGCTCAAAACCATCCAGTTTATAAGCGTACCTGTTCTTTTCAGGTTTGATATAATTCAGAACGGCAAAATCTATGCTGAAGATATTCTGGTCATGGGAGAAGGTCAGCTCCCTGATCATATTGATGTTTTTGCCAAGCAGCTGTGTTTCATCATCAATAGCCACCGGCTTGTTAAACAGCCTTAAGCTGGTGAATACTGCCCTGGGCACCCTTGGATTGTCCTTGATCTGCTCAGGAAAAAAACTCAGCAGGCCATTATACCCTCCAAAGAAAAGTTCGCCCCGGCTGTCACGCAGAAATGAATTGTAATTGAATACGTTCCCGGGCAGGCCATCCTTTACGGTATAGTTCTTAAAGATACGCCCGTCAAATTTCGAAAGGCCGTTATCTGTACTGATCCACAATGCCCCGCCGGCATCTTCCTGCAGCCCCAGGATCACATTACTGGGAAGCCCGTCTTCAATGGTATAGTTCCGGGCAGACCGGCTCAGGGGATCATAACCAATGAGCCCCAGCCCATAGCTGCCCAGCCAGATGTTTCCCCTGCGGTCTTCACTGATCACATTGATATCATCCAGGGTCAAGGTACTGTCCTTCAGGCTGATTTTCATGAAATGTGCCCCATCTCTGGCAAGCCTGTAGGTTCCGCGGTTAGTGGCGGCCCAGATATTTCCCTTTGCATCTTCAAATAAATGCCTGATGTGCCTTACAGATTCATTTTTACCGGATAGTGCCCCGTCATTGGAAATAAAAGCATCCCTGGACTCATTGTACAGATAAATACCGTTTGCGCGGGTACCTGCCCAAAGGCGGTTCCGGCTGTCATGCAGCAGGCAGGTGATCCGCCTTGAGGTAAGCCTGCTGGAATCGGCGTAATCACCGGAATAGTGCCTGAAGGTTTGCTGAGCGGGCATAAAGAGATCCAGCCCCCCTTCATAAGTGCCCACCCATACCCGCTTGCGGCTGTCAATGGCGATGGCTTTGACCAGGTTTGAGCTTAAGCCCGAACCGGCAGCACCGCTCTTAAAGCTTTTGAACAGCCCTGATTTGCGGTCGTAATAGTTCAGCCCTTCGGCTTCCGTGCCAATCCACAGGTTATGCAGGTGATCCTCCACAACAGCGCTCACCACATTGCTGCTGAGGCTGTTCTTATCCAGAAAACTTTTGTAGCCTTTAAATGGCATGGCATCCACATGGTATACATTGATACCGCCATAATAGGTTCCGATCCACATGGAGCCGGCAGCATCCTGATGGATATCATAGATAGAATTCTGGTTTAAGCTGGTGGCGATATAAGCATCATGCTCCAGGAGCGTAAACTCCCTTTTGAGCGGGTCAAAGATGTGGATGCCATTGAGCATTCCGATCCAGATCCTGCCGTCCTGATCAAGTGTGAGCTTCCTGATCACATTACTGTTGCTCCCGGACTGATGACCGTCTTTAGGTTTTACAGGGGTAAAAGTTTCAGTGCTTCGGTCAAACAACTCAAGTCCGGACTGGTGTGTGCCTACCCACAGGTTATCCTGCCGGTCTTCAATCACGGAAGTGATATCACTATCGGTTAAACTCCCCGGATCTTTAGGGTCATGGACAAAACACCTGAATTCGTACCGGTTATGCTTCATGCTGATCCGTGTCAGTCCCTGCATTGCTGCAACCCAGATCATACCCTGATGGTCCTGGTAGATTGACTTGATCAGCTGTTTTCTGAAGACCTTCCCGTCTGCCGCGCGTCCTTCAATGCGCTGAAACCGGTTGCCCCTGACCAGCTTGTACAGCCCGTCGTCTGTTCCTACCCAGATTCCGCCCTGTTTATCTTCATACAGCGAGCGGATCACATTACTGCTCAATTCATCCCTCACACCGGACCTGATCAGAAAATGTTTAAAGGAATTACTTTCAGGCAGGTACAGGTTGAGCCCGTTCTGCGTGCCCACCCATAAGTTCCCTCTATGGTCTGTCAGCAGGGCATTGATGTTCTGGCTGCTGCTCAGTGACGAAGTGTCTTTTGGCTTGTGCTTGAAGATCTCGAAGGTTTGCGTATTGAATTTATTGAGGCCATCTTTTGTACCAAACCACATAAACCCCAGGCTGTCCTGTGCAATAGAAAGTACACTGCTCTGCGAAAGCCCGTTTTCAACAGTATGGTGCACAAAATTTATCTTATGCGTTTGCGCGCCGGCTATCCCTGTGAAACAGAGCAGCATAACTGATACAGCAGTTTTAATATACAGCAAGGGCAAACTTCTGCTATTATATCCGGGGCTTTCTATTTGGTTAGGCATAGCAATTGAATATACTATAAAGTTACCAGATTTTAGCCGATGTTCAAGAACTATACCATAGATAAACTGAGTACCCATCATCACCCCGAGATCCTCAATGTATGGGAATCATCAGTAAGGGCAACCCACCATTTTCTGAATGAAGCCGACATACAGGTTTATAAATCGATGATCAGTGGAACCTATCTGGGCACACTGCGCCTGTTCGGGATAAAAAAGGGCGGTAACCTGCTCGGATTTATCGGAGTGGGCGACAAAGCCATCCGCTTGTTATTTGTTTCACCTGCCACCAGGGCCATGGGAATAGGGCTGGCACTGGTTAACTTCGTGTATCAGCATTTCCATATCAGGGAAGTAGATGTGAACGAGCAGAATACGCAGGCATATGATTTCTACAGGCACCTGGGTTTTGTGGTCACAGAGCGGTCTGCTACTGACGCGATAGGGAAACCTTTCCCTGTATTGTCAATGAAGTTGATGTAATAGTTTTTGTAATGTGCCAATTTCACGCTGTTGCATAATCCCGTTTTATGGCCGTTTACCTGTGGTCTGAGGGATTATCTCCTGCTGGAAAAGTTGATATGCTGTATTCCGGCTGCATTAATTTGCTGCGCAAAAGAACGACAAGGCCGGAATACAGCATATCAACTTTTCTTGAGTTTAATCAGGGGGATATCCTAAACCACCGCTTTAACCCACTGCTTTAACCAGATGCTTTAATTTGGTGCTTTAACCCACCTTGCCTGGACAGCTTTCCATGCCGCCATGCTACAGGCGGGCTTAGAAAAATTGGAATTTCTCTTTTGATGCCTTCGGCTGCGCTTCAGCAGCAGTCAGCATCAAAAGAGAAATTCCAATTTTTCAGCGAAGCCAGCTGAAACTCCTTTTAGCAGATAGTTTGAATACCGGGCAGTTTTGATTACCGGATATTAATCCAGTTTCAGCTTAAAGATCAGCGGCCAGTTTTTCCCGGTCACATATAATAGCTGGTTGGTTTTGTCCCATGCGATCCCGTTCAGTACACTGTCTTCAGATTTGGGCGTGTAACCCGGGGCATACTGGGAAAGCAGTCCGAAACAATCAATGGTACCTACTACGTGGCCGGTTGCGGGATCAACCTTGAGGATCTTTGTGGTTTGCCATTTGTTCACGTAGATGAAGCCGTTTACATATTCAAGTTCATTGAGATTGTCTACGGTACCCAGGTCATCAGTCACCTGGATCTGCCCAACTACAGCAAAGGATTTGGGGTCAAGTTTGTAGAGGATGGAACTGCCCACACTGACATAGAGGTTCTTGCCGTCATTTGTCATTCCCCATCCTTCATAGGGCCATTTAAACGTGCCGATGATTTTACCCGGGTCATTTAAATTGTATACGTAGGCAATGTGGTTCTGATAGGTCAGCTGAAAAAGCTGGTTGTTGAGGACAGATATCCCCTCTCCGTAAATGGTTTTGTCTTTGACAGGGTATTTCTTTTGAACCTTACCGGTGGCAGGGTCTGCAACCGAAATATAGGAATTCTCTAATGTTCCTGTTCCCTCATAGAGCTTGTTACCGCTGAGCTCAAAACCTTCGGTATAGGCCGCGGTATCGTGTGGTAAAGTACCCGCTACCTTGTAGCTTAGCACTTTAGGTGCGGGAACAGTTGTGCTGTCAGCCGCAGCACCTGCAGCTTCTGTTTTTACTTCTTTATTCTGGCATGAGGCAATGACAATCACCGCTGCCCATAACAATACGCTATATTTTTTAAACATTTCCGTCTTCCTTCAACAGGTTATAATACGACGGAAATATATTAATATTATCTGGGATTGTTACTTAGTGGTAAGGAGAAACAAAATGTAGATCCTGCATTCTCTTCGCTCTCTGCCCATATTTTTCCACCTTCCTGCCTGATGATCTCCGCAGAGATGAACAATCCGAGGCCCATCCCCTGGTAAGAATATGATTCGGCGGTGCTTACCCGGTAAAACTGGTCAAAAACCTGCCCGATGTTCTCTTTGCTGATGCCTATTCCAAAGTCCTGCACGCTAAACACTACATCGGTGCCCCGCTGGGCTGTGGTGATCAGGATGTTATCCTGTTCAGGTGAATACTTGATGGCATTGGAGATCAGGTTGCTGATCACCTGGCTGATCCGCATCCGGTCACAGTAAATATTGCCCATAAAACCCAGATGCGTTTCAATGTGATGCCCGCTTTCCTCGCAATCGGCATCCCTGATGTTATCTGTTACGATGTCGTTAAAGGAATGATAGTCGCGTTTAAAACTCAGCCTGTCATTACTGATCTTACTCACGTCCAGCAGGTCTTCCAGCAGAATGGTGAGCCTGTTTACCTGCCCGGTAAGCCGTGCCAGCATTTCTGCCTTTTGTGTGTCGCCTTCTTTCTTGAACATCCTTTCCAGCAACTGCGCATAGGCTTTAATACTGGTTACCGGTGTTTTGAGTTCATGACTGGCGATACTTAAAAAATTATCTTTCTGATGCTGCAGCTTTTGCTGTTCTTCTATCCCGGCGATCTCTTTGGTGATGTCCCTTACGATACCGGCAAACTGCTGTACCGTTTTAACAGGATGATACACGGACTTGCCTGTGCAGTGCAGCCAACGCGCCTGTTCATCAGGGCATACTACACGAAAGCGGATATCACAGGACCTCTCGCTTTCGCTCAGCAGCGTATTCAGAAAGGCATTGTATACCTCTCTGAGATCATCCGGATGGACGTTTCTGAGGGTATGCTCAAAGACGGGTGTTTCTTCTTCCTCCACGCCAAAAAGCTTTTTGCCTAAAGGGTCTAAAACCATGTAGCTATGCTGCAGATCAAAATTCCAGGTTCCTATATTGGCAGACTGAAGGGAGAAATTCAACCTATCATCGGCTTCTCCCAGACGCTGTTTGGCAAGTGCAAGTTCAGTGACATCTGTAGCGGAGTGGATCACCCCTTCAATATTCCCATCCGGGTCCTTGAGGGCACGGTAGGTAAAATCATAGTAGAATGTCCGCAATTCACCATTGACAAGGATTTTGGCTGCCGCCTCCTTGGCAGAATAGGTTTGGCCGCTATAAAAAACGTTTTTCAACAGGTCTATAAAAGGCTGTCCCTCCAGTTCGGGCACTGCTTCAGCCAAGGTTTTACCAATTACGGAAGTATCCTTTGCCCAAAAGCCAATCATGGCTTCATTGGCCATAAAAATTTCCATATCAGCACCTTTGTAAATGGCTGTTGCCCCGGGAATATTATCGAACAGGACCTTATATCTCTCTTCTGCAATCTTAAGCTCCGTCCGTATCTTTTCCATACCAGTATAATAATATCATCAGGAAATCATCTGATCTTTTTCAAAACTCTTTAAATGGCATGTTGCCGGCATGAAGAACAATAGCTAGATGTTCTTTGGGTTATATGCGCCATTTTCCCTGTCATTATTGTAGTTCAGGGCATCATTTCCTTTGGCATTATCCTCTGTAGGTTTTTCTTCTTCTTTTTCGGGAAATTCAGTTTCTTCAGGAGACTCATAGGTAGTATCAAAACCGGGATCAACACTCGGGTTTTCAAATTCGACCTCTTCTTCGCCTTCCTGAGCACCAGAATGATCATGTTGCCCTTTCAATTCCTCATCTTTCGGATATTCGTTGTTATTTTCCATAATCTTAATTATTGTCCTTGCGAAATCAGCATTCTGACCGTTTATTGGGTAGATAACAATATTTTTATACATTGGTTTGCGCGAAAATTTCTATAATTACACTATCAACCCGACATGATTAAAATAATTATTTTAATCATCAAAGGCTCCATCTAACAACTGAAAAAAAATAAAACAAATAGATGAAACAACTTGCTTCCATAGTTACATTCGTTGTAATCTCTACTTTCATGAACAAGTCCATTGCACAAACGGCTTCAAAAACGGAAAGTGCCACACTCAATCATATTGCTGTGTATGTGTCTGACCTTGAAAAAAGCTCTTATTTTTATGAGAAGCTTTTAAACCTGCAAAAAATAGAAGAACCGTTTAAGGACGGCAGGCATGTCTGGTTTTCGCTTGGCCCCGCCGGGCAAATGCACCTGATCCAGGGTGCAAAAACCAATATTCCGCATGATAAGAACGAACACCTTTGCTTCAGCGTCTCCTCCATTACAGATTTTATGGCCAAGCTGGACGGGCAGAAGATCAGTTACATCAACTGGGAGGGTACGGCAAAGGCACCAACCGTTAGGGTTGACGGTGTGAAACAGATCTACTTCCAGGATCCGGACGGGCACTGGCTCGAGGTGAACGACCAGCGGAAATTCTAAACGCTATTTGTTAAATAAGGGATCTAATCTAAAATATGTTCCGTCTTTAAAGCTCACTTCATAGTCAGATTTAAAATGGGTGCTTTTCTGGTAGTAGTCAGTTGTAATGATCTGGGCACCTGATGCACAAGCAGCATCAAAAGCAGAACGGTCATTGTTCCTGGCTTCCTGGTTATCAGCATCTGCACGGGTACGAATGATATATCCTTTTTTCACCAGTCCGGGAATTTCCGGGCTTTTGGCGTTGTTAATGATCATCATTGCTGCTTCCGGCCTGCCTGCAACAGCATTTGCAAAAAGTGTTCTTCCTTTTAGTGAGGGATGGCCTTTGATATACAGTTCCATCTTATCGCCTTTCTGGTCTAAGATAAAGATAAACTTGCCCCTGGCGGCTTTCAGCGTAGGCCAGTTATCATGTAAAACTGCCTCTTCGAGTGTTTTGTACTTGCCGCGAACCTGATCAGGTGTAATTACTTTTGCCTTACCAAGGGTATTTAAAATCACCTCATCCAGCTGGTCAAACGTTTCAGCAGTAAATTTCTCGGGAGCACTGAAACCTTCACCTTTCATGATATTATCTTTTGCTTCAAGCGTGATAAATATGGGTGTATGATCAGGATGGGCTTCAGACCATTTTCTGAGTTTTTCCAAACCGCCTTTGAAAGTGAGGAAATCACTGCGGAAATCCAGGTCCTGGATATGGAAAACCTTGAATCCGGGTGCATTCATTTCCTGATCTACATCGTAAGGCGCCTGGTCCTTTGCCCAGTCGAGCCCCCTTGGATGTGCATACTTTCCACCTTTTGAATCAGCATATACGTCAATCTCCAGGTTTCTCAACCCTTTGTCCAGCTGTTCGGTAACGGGTATATGTTCGTAGTCAATCCTGCTTGCAGAAACGGAATCTTTCTGAGCGAAGGCTTTGAACAGGTGTGGATCAATGGCTACTTTGTAACTGTTGTGCGAACCAATTACCTGGATCTTATTGATGGGAAGGTTATCGCTATCTGGCGTAACCACATAAAATGCAGCGAGCATTGCCGCGCATGAGAGAGCTTTAAGCATAGTAGGGCATTCAAGAAATAGGTAAATAAATAGAAACAGCCGGTACTGGACCGGCTGTTAAGTTAGGATATTAGTAACCCGGGTTTTGTTTCAGGTTGGTATTGAGTCTCAGTTCTGAGGTTGGAACAGGATAAATTCTTTTTGTTGTGTTTTTATCCATCGTCAGCACATCATTTTGTAAAGGATATTCTGTTTCGAACTGTCCATAACGGATCAGGTCATTTCTTCTCCATGCTTCCCATGAAAGCTCTCTTGCTCTTTCATCCAGGATACTTTGCAGGGTAACGGTAGTTGCCAGGGTGGCTCCTGCCCTTGCGCGGACTTTGTTTACAAGAACCAGGGGAGTTTGCAATTCACCATTTACTGTACTTGCAGCAGCACCACGCAGGATTGCTTCAGCTTTCATCAGCATCACATCGGCAAGACGTAAAAACGGCATATCATTACCATTCAGGCGGGTTGCCTGGATGGCATTTACATCTGGCCAGTATTTTACAGAACGGATACCTTTGGCCTGGTCTGCCACGGTATTACCCACGTCCATCGGTTTACCTGGTTTCAGGATCAGGTCCCTTGTCAGCTCAATCTGCGTGGTTGTTCCTGCTACGAATACAGGTTTTGTTAAGTCTGGTTTCCTGTTTGCATCCGGAGCGTATTGTTTACCAACCAGCCAGGAAGAAGTACGGACATCATTGGCTAAATTAAACCTGTCATAAAACTCAGGAGTAGTACTCATAGAGATACTGAAACCAACACCCGGGATACCGTATGCAGGGGCAAGTGCAGGATAAAAACCAAACCTGGTGATCTGGTTACCCGGAATCTGCTGGTCATAAGGAATAGCAAAAATGGTTTCAGTGATCTGAGGGCCATTGTTAACGTCAAAAATATCAGAATATTTAGCATCTAAAACATAGTTGGTATTTTTCAATACACTATCAGCCATAGCTACCGCTTCAGGATATCTTGATTTCCCGGTATAGACCTCCGCATTCAGGTACATTTTGGAGAGTAGCGCAAATGCCAGTCCGCGGGTTGGCTTTCCATAATATAACTGGCTGTTAGAGTTGGTTTTTTGTGGCAGATTTGGAATTGCAGCCAGCAGTTCTTTCTCAATAAATTCGAAAACCTTATCTCTGCTTACAGTAGCCGGCAGAGAGGTTGCCGGAACAGGGAAAGTTTCTATGATAGGTACGTTACCATAAATATCCATCATCATGAAGTAATACAGTGCACGCATTGTTTTTACCTCTGTAGTTCCTGACAGCTTAATTGCATCAGACGAAGGTGCTACTGCTGTTGCTGCGATCAAACGGTTACAGGTATTGATTCCGCCGAATCCCCATTCCCATACGGTTTTCACATTGGCATGGTCAAACGTCCAGGTATGGTAATGCAATTGCCTGTATTGTCCGCCATCATCAAAGTTACCGTCCCTTGCTGGCAGAATAGCTTCATCGGTAGATAATTCCTGCATTCTCCAGTAAGGAACTCCGTATGATGAAGAAAGATTGGCATACATGGTACCATAAAATGCTGCAAAATCTGCAGAAGTTACAGGAAAATTGTCTTTTACATATTGCGATTCTACTTTCACATCCAGTTTAGTGCAGGATGTGACAGCTAAGATTGCAGCACATGCTGCAGTTAATAAATATATTTTTTTCATCTCTCTCTATCTATAATTAAAATGATGCGTTAACACCGAAACTCAGTGTACGTGTTTTTGGATAAAAGTTGTTGTTGTCAATACCCGGAGTTGCCCCACCCATATCAATCTCCGGATCAATTCCTGAATATTTCGTGATTACGAATAAGTTATTCGCAGAGAAATAAAGACGGATCGCTTTAATGGTTGGTGATTTAGGTTTGATAGTGTAACCTAATGTAGCATTGTCCATACGTAAGTAAGAACCGCTTTCCAGGTATCTGTCTGAGATCAGGTAAGCATTCACATCAGCAAAAGATTCACCCAGGCTTGACCTTGGAATGTTTTGCAGTTTGGCATCTGCCGGTGTATTCAATCCTGCTGCTGTTGCATTCAGGATCTTATTGCCCAATACTCCGCGAACAAGAAAGTTTAAATCCCATTTTTTATAGCTGAAACTGTTGTTCCATCCATAGATATATTTAGGTTGTGCATTACCGGCAATTTTCTGGTCAGTGGTTAAAGGTTGGGTAGCGATGGTTTGTCCTGCTGCATTGATGTAAGTACTTACACCTGCTGCATTTTTACCTGCATAATTCCAAAGCTTGAAAGTACCCAAGGCTTCTCCCTGCTGAATGATCTGGCTGTAATTTCCGGATTGTCCCTTACCACCCAGTTGTGCAGTCTGAATAAAGTCAATCGTATAAATATCGTTAGCAAGCGCCTCTACAACGTTTTTGTTGTGGGCAATATTAGGAGAGGTTGTCCAGCTGAAGGTTGGAGTTTTTACCGCCACAGCGTTTAACGTTACCTCTATACCCGAGTTCTTGATCTTTCCAACGTTTGCAGTAATTACGTTTGTAGGAAACTGGGTAGTAGATACGGCATAACCGTCATAGATCAGATCAGATGTTTTCTTGATGTAGTAATCTACTGAACCGGTGATCCTGTTTTTTAACAAACCAAAATCAACACCAATATTTGAAGTTGCAGTACTTTCCCATTTCAGATTGGGGTTTTCATTTCTTACTGCTCCGATAGCATTACTGATTACGCCATTATTATAAAACTTACTTCCGGTAAGCTGTGTACCGTAGATGAGCAAAGATGAAAAGGCGTTAAAGCCAGCACTGTTTCCTGATTTACCCCAGCCTGCCCTTAATTTCAGGTCGCTGAAAACCGGTACACTTTTCATGAAATCTTCAGAGATGATCCTCCATGCACCAGATACTGCAGGAAAGTATCCCCAACGGCTGTTGATACCGAAAGCAGAAGATCCGTCCCTTCTTAATGAAGCATTTAAAAGGTATTTTTCATTGAAATTGTATTGGGCTCTTCCGTAGAAAGAGATCAGCCTCAGTGTGGAGATCGGTGTATTGTCAAATATAATCTGTGAAAGCAGGCTGGGGTTAGACAAATAGATATTGTTTGCGCCCAACTGATCATTTGTAAAGCCCTGTGTAGTTACCCCAAAACCATCATTAGTTTTGTCTTCCTGCCATGAGTAACCTGCCAGAAATTTCAGGCTGTGTTTACCAAATGTTCTATCGTAGTTAAAATAACCTTCAGCGATCTGGGTCCTGTTCTGTACTTCACTTCTGTAAGCCTGTCCGTTAACGCCCCTGGCTAATCCGGACTGGCTGTTTAAATAAGTGTTGCCATTGGTCTGATCTTTTTGTGTGGACAAACTTGCAGTGAACTTCAGTCCTTCAAGAATGTTTAACTGCGCAAGACCATTGATCAGTGTCTTATCATTTTTACTTCCGATGGTGTTGTTATCAACAACGGAAAGCGGGTTACGTGTACCGCTACCTGTTCTGTTATAGTTCTCTTTATAAGTACCATCTGTATTAAAAGGGCTTACAGTTGGCAGAAAGAATAACATGTTTGAAAGCGCAGTACTCTGATAAATATCCTTGCTGTTTGAAGAACTGTTAGTGATGGTTACACCCACTTTCAACCTGTCATTAAAGAAACGCTGATTGACATACGCCCTTACAATTGTTCTTTTCAGGGAGGTATTTTTCAGGATTCCCTGGTTGTCCAGGTAATTGACGCTTGCTCCATAGTCAGAGGCTTGCCCTGAACCACCAAAAGAAACGTTATGGTTTTGTGAATAACCCGTTCTTTCTATCAGGTCCTGCCAGTTCGTATCTGAACCGTCATCATCGATAGGGTTTAACACCTGGCCATTATCCTGAAGATACTTACGTAATTCAGGCGCGCTTAACATATCATATGTTTTTGATACATTTTCAACAGCTCCGTAACCACTGTATGATAGTCTTGACTGCCCTACTTTTGCTCTTCTGGTGGTAACGATGATTACACCGTTTGCTGCCCTTGAACCATAGATTGCGGTAGAAGATGCATCTTTCAGGATGTCCATTGTTTCAATATCAGCAGGAGCCAATAAATCAATTGATGCTCCCGGAACCCCGTCAATTACATAAAACGGTTCCTGAGGAACGCCTGAACGGAAGGTAGATGGCCCCCTGAGAATAGTAGTAGCCGGTTTGTTGGGGTCACCGCTTTTGGTTACGTTTAAGCCTGCAACCTTACCCTGCAATAACTGAGCAGGACTTACCATTACACCCTGGTTGAAATCATCAGAACCAACAGAGGTTATTGATCCGGTGAGGTCCTTTTTATTTGAACTACCGTAACCAATCACAACTACATCGTTCAGTTGCTTGCTGTTCTCTTTTAGTACCGGGCTTACATCTGTTCTGGTGCCTACAGGAATTTCCTGCGTTACCGATCCAAGCATTATAAATACGAGTACATCCTGCGGGCCGCTTACCCTGATCGAATATTCACCGTCCTGGTTGGTAGATACAGCTGAAGATGTACCTTTTACCCTAACGGTAACTCCGGGTAATGACCTTTTGGCCTCATCAATTACAGTTCCTTTTACGATGCGGCCTGTTTGCTGTGCAAAGGCGCTCACCGATAATACCAATACCAAAATCAGCGAAAAGATGCCTTTCCATTGAAGTTGATTGGTGAACCGGGAAATTAGTGTGTAGTTTTTTCTCATAAATCGTTTTACCTAAAACCTTATAAATTTTGCACAAAGGTGTCCCTTCTACTTTAACAGCACTATACATTGATATTATCAAATTGTTAACGAAAAGGGGTCTGAGTACGGTTTATATTAACAAATGTGAAGCTCACAAACAGAATATATACCTTTGCTGTATCTGAGCCCTATAATCGGAGCGCCGATATACATATGAGAAAGCTGCCCTTCCGGATATTCTGTATCCTGCTATTTGCGTTAATTACACAAATGACTGATGCACAGTCAACTAAAACAAGAAATGATCATCTTCGTATTGATCCTAAGGGAATGCTGCGCTGGCAGCGTACCGGTAAAGAGGCAGCATTTTTTGGCGTAAATTATACGGTTCCCTTCGCCTACGGCTACCGTTCACATCTGGCGCTTGGAGTAAGTCCGCAACAGGCGATAGACAATGATGTATACCATATGGCAAGGCTGGGTATCAATGCTTTCAGGGTACATGTATGGGATACAGAGATCAGTGATGTTGCGGGAAATCTGCTCAGCAATGAGCACCTGCGGCTGTTTGATTACCTGCTTGCCAAACTGGAGGAACGCGGCATTTATATCCTGATCACCCCAATTGCTTTTTGGGGCAATGGTTATCCCGAAAAAGACGAGCAAACAGGCAGTTTTAGCAATGTATATGGGAAAGAGCAGTCGGTAATAAACGAAAAAGCCATACTGGCGCAGGAGCGTTACCTCCATCAGTTTTTTAAACATGTAAATCCATACACCGGCAAAACCTATGGTACAGATCCTTTTGTGGTAGCCACGGAACTGAACAATGAGCCTAAACACAGCGGTCCGCAGCAGCTCACTACTGCATACATCAACCGGCTAAACAAAGCCGTTAGAAGTACCGGATGGAATAAGCCTGTGTTCTATAATATCAGTGAATCGCCGGATTATGCCGCTGCTGTAGCGGGGTCAAAAGTGGATGGCTTCAGCTTCCAGTGGTATCCGACAGGACTGGTAGCCGGACATGAACAGAAGGGAAACTTCCTCCCAAATGTAGACCGTTACCATATTCCTTTTGATACCATCCCGGCCTTCCTTCGCAAACCAAGGATCATCTATGAGTTCGATGCGGCAGATATCCTTCAGTCTTATATGTACCCGGCGATGGCAAGAAGCTTTCGCACCGCGGGATTTCAATGGGCCACACAATTTGCCTATGATCCCATGGCTACCGCTTATGGGAATACAGAATATCAGACCCATTACCTCAACCTTGCCTATACTCCTTCGAAGGCCATCAGCCTGCTCATTGCAGGGGAGGTTTTCAGAAATACGCCATTGTTTAAATCTTATGGGCCTTATCCGGCAGATACAGCATTTGCAGGTTTCAGGCTCAGTTACCGGGAGAACCTGAGTGAGATGAACACTAAAGAAGCGTTTTTCTATTCAAATACTACCACTAGCCTGCCTCTGAATGCGGCGGCACTAAAACATCTAGCAGGCGTTGGCAAATCTGCAGTAATCAGTTATGAAGGTACCGGCGCCTACTTTATGGATAAGCTGCCTGACGGTAACTGGCGGCTGGAAGTGATGCCCGATGTACAAAAGATAAGCGATCCTTTCGCCACCGCTTCGCCGGATAAGGAAGTAAATAAGATCGTCTGGAATGAACACCCGATGACGATCAGCCTTCCCGGTCTGAATGCAGGATTTCATATACAGGGCTTAAACAAGGGCAATACACTGCAGGTTACCGCCGCTGGTTATTCCTTCCGGCTTAAACCGGGAACGTATTTACTGAGCAATCAACAAACAACGGCAAACCCGGCAATGCGCATCGGCCAGATCAGGATGGACGAATTCGTTGCCCCTACAGCCGTGGTGCTTAAGAACCCCGTGAAACAGCAAAAGCCGGACGGCAAGGCTGATGTTACAGGTTTTGCTGAAGCGATAACACTGTTTGACCCGGCGAAACCGCCTGTTGATCTTATATTTTACCTGGGCGACTGGAAAGCCAATCATTACGCGTTCATACCGGCCGGAAAGGATCAGAAAGCAGTACTGAAGATCAGCCATATGCCACAGAAAGTAAAAAGAGACGGTGGAATAGAGATCTATATCAAAGACCTCCTTCGGCAGCGGGACAACTTATCTGCCTATCGTTTTCTGGTGATCAACGCGGCGGCTTCTGCGGAGATACACTTAAATGTGAACCTGATCAGCGGCACGGCGGTCGCCTGCGGCCAGCTGTTTAAACTTGGAAAACGGGACCGGGAGGTGCGCATTCCCTTAGCTGCGCTTACTCCTTCACCACTATTGCTGCTGCCGAGGCCATATCCGGGTTTTCAGCCACTGCATTTTCAGTCGGCCGTTAAAGAGAAGTTCAGTATTGCAGGCATTGAAAAATTGCAGTTCAGCTATCAGCTTAAGGAAAATACGGAGGAAACGATCTCGATAGGAACGATCAGGCTGGAGAAATAACAAGATAACCGGGCTGATGCCGGAACATAGTTTTGCTGCCGAAACTTAGATTGTGCTGCCGTACAATGTCCCTATTCCGGGATACCTTCAGTATGTTTCTTTGGGAAGTTAAACAACAGGGAAGAGATCACAGGTATAAGAAATATGGAAACGGTAAAAACAGAAACAACAAGATCCGCCTTATCTCCTTCCAGGAATTTAGAGACCGGAGATTCCGGATAGAAATGAGTGTAAACGGATGAGCTTAACTTTATTCCGAGCACGCCGATCACGATGAATGCTGCCGTTTCCAGGAACACGAATTTCTCCATCAGCCGTACAAAAGCCTGCGCCACAAAACGCATGGCCAGGATACCGATGAAAACCCCGATATAGATCAGCCCGATATGATCTGTAAAAGCCACAGCTGCAAAAACATTGTCGATAGAGAAAGCCAGGTCCATCACCTCTACCAGTGCTACCGTGGCCCAAAAGGTTCCCAAAAGACCCACAGTTGACCTGTACATCCAGTTCCGGTTTTTGTTTACCGTTTCCTCCTTTTCGGGCTGGTCTTTCTTTTTAAAGAAATAACCTATAGCAAGGTATAAAAGATAAATCCCTCCGATTGGTTTGAGCCACCATATTTTAACCAGCCAGGATGCGATCAGCAAACAGACCCCCCTGAAGATATAAGCTCCGATAATGCCATACTTCAGTGCCTTGCCCCTTTGGTCTTTTGGCAGGTCCATTACCATGGTAGCCAGCACCGCAGCATTGTCTACAGAAAGCAGGCTCTCTATGACAATCAGGTTTAAGATGATTAAAAGGCCCGCCTTAATGTCTGGCCCAAGTATAGTATGCAAAAACTCCATTTTAATTCTTCATTTAATAGCTAAACCCATGTATCCATTTATTGTTCTTCATCAGCTAAAAACATGGCGATAGCCGGACAATAAGCATGCTATTTAGCCAGAATTTCGCGGTCTTCCGGTAAAACCTCTTCGAGTTTCCTGAAGGTAAAACCTGCAGTTAATCCGTGAATGCCTATGGAGACCAGTATGATGAAGGCCACTATAGCCCATAGCTGGTCCTGATCTTTAAAGAATGTAGTGCCAAAAGCAAATGCAAGGTAATAGAGTGACCCCATTCCCCTGATGCCAAAAAAACTGATAACCAGTTTCTCCTGTATCCTTAGCCTGGTACCAATCAGCCCGGCCAAACCGGATAATGGCCTGACCACGAAAATAAACACGATGCCAAAAGCCGCCATAGGCCAGGTAAGGCTGTTCATAATACCCCGAACCAGGCTTCCTCCAAACAAAATGAGCATAATGGCTACAAGGATGCGCTCAATCTGATCAGAAAATGCATGCAGCCTGTTGTGGTATCTGTCTCCCCTTTCATAGGCACGTAAGGTTAAGGCGGCAATAAATACGGCCACAAAACCGTATCCATGGATCATTTCCGTTGCTCCGTAAACAATTAATGTTGCAGCAATGGATACAAATCCATCCTGGGTTACAAAGGTCTCGTATTTTTTTGACAGCGTAAACAGCACATAAGCCAGGAGCTTTCCCAATAGAAATCCGGATAACAGGCCGGCAAGAATCTGGTAAACTACGTGTTTCCATATCCATGTCATCATATAAGGCCCGCCGCTGACAGACATCATTGCGATTGCTATCGCAAGCCAGACAAATGGAAAAGCCATGCCATCGTTGAAACCAGCTTCTGCCGTAAGGGAGAACTTCACATTATCCCTGTCCTTTTCATTCGGATCCCCCACCTGCACGTCGGTTGCCAAGACGGGATCTGTAGGCGCTAAAACTGCAGCCAGCAGCAGCGCCGTGGCCAGCGGCATATGAAAGTAAAAAATGCCGATGGCTGTTACTGCCGCTATACACAGCAACATGGTGATAGTTACCAGTCTGAACGGTATGCTCCAGCTGCGGAAAGAAAATTTCTGATCAATCTTTAAGCCTGTACACATCAGGGAGACGATCACAACCAGCTCAGTAAGGTGAAGCGTTAGCCCGCGGTACTCTCTCGGGTTCGGTGCGGGCAGAAAATCGAAAATACTGTAGAGCAGCATTCCCAGAAGGAGGTAAATGACAGAGTAGGAAATTTTTGTTTTTGCAGTCAGCGCAGGCATCCATGCCATTCCCAAAATCCCTACCCCTATGATTGTTACAATAACAAGGTAATGATCCATGGGCATTTATTCTATTCATTGGATAACAATGAACAGGATATTTTGTTGGCAGAATAAAGGAATAGGCTTATTCGGGTTCGCTTTCCGTACGCTGTTCAGACTGAGGGTTGAAATCTGCGTCCCAGGATTCATCTGCGACATTAAATTCAGCATTTCTCAACTGACGCCTTCTTCTGACAATATCATTCACGTTTACAAATCCATCAAAAGGAATATGCCGGTGCTCTTCCTGATTTTGTTGGGATTCTTCAGCGTCTTTATTGGGATCGGTTTGCATTTGGTATTCTGATTATCAGTACTTAAAGGCAAAGATAAAGTATATTTCAATTTAAACGGGTTACGATTAGATAAATATTTATTTACTTTTGATTGATTAGCTGAAAAATGAAGAAGACTTATTCCGAAGAAAATTATCTTAAAGCCATTTACCACATCGGTAAGAGTGACCATAAAGTAAGCCCCAAGGCCATTTCTGATGCCCTGGGGAATAACCCTGCCTCTGTTATTGATATGCTGAAAAAACTTCAGGATAAGGAGCTGATCACCTATGACAAGGTACAGGGTGCGATTCTCAGTTCCGGTGGTGAGGCTGCTGCACTGGACATTATCCGTAAGCACAGGCTCTGGGAAGTGTTTTTAGTGGAAAAACTGCATTACGACTGGGATGAGGTACATGATATAGCCGAACAGCTGGAGCACATCCACGATGAACAGCTGGCAAAAAAACTGGATGACTTTCTGGGGAACCCCGCTTTTGACCCTCACGGAGACCCTATTCCGGCGCAGAATGGCAAAATGCCCGTGTACGCCAATAAGAGGTTAAGTGAAGTGGGAGTGAATCAATCCTGTAAAGTAGGCAGCGTGAGGGATACGTCTACCCCCTTCCTGAAATACCTGAAACAGCTCAATGTAAGTTTGGGATCAAAGATCCGGGTGATCGAAAAAATGGAGTTTGACCAGTCGATGACCATTTCCATCGATGGCGGAGAACCAAAAAGCGTTTCTAGTAAAATGACCGATAACATCCTGGTGATACTGGGATAGACAATTTTTTGTAATGGTCAAACCTTGTCAGCTTACCGGTGTTTAAAGATAGATTACTAATCCCCAGGAATGAAAAGGCTTCTCCAGATCTTAAATATCGTCACTTTACTTTTTACCATTGCCATTAATTATTTCTTTAATGGCCAGCAGGGGAAACCCTCTATCAGCGAGATCTCTGCAAAATATGAAAACCTGCTTACACCTGCCGGATATGCCTTTGGAATCTGGGGCCTGATCTACATTTCACTGATCGTTTTTGCCGTATACCAGTCGGCAGACCTTTTCAGGAAAGACCTGAAGCGCGACTTTATATACCAGATTGGCTGGTGGTTTATCATCGCCAACCTTGCCAATGCGGCCTGGGTATGGGCCTTTACAAGTGACCAGCCCGGCCTGTCCTTACTGATCATGCTGGTTATTTTCTTCGCGCTTTTAAAGATTGTCCTCAACACCAATATGGAAAGATGGGATGCTCCAAATCCGGTAATATTTTACATCTGGTGGCCGTTTAGCCTATACTTCGGATGGATCAACGTGGCCCTCATGATCAATATTTCAGCTTACTTCACCGCTATAGGATGGAACGGAGAACCCGTTAATGCCGAAACCTGGGCTATCCTTGTATTACTATTAGCCTCTCTTATATTTATTACCATGACCTGGAGACGCAACATGAGAGAATATGCCAATGTTGGTGTATGGGGGATTGTTGCTATCGCCGTAAAAAACTGGAGCAGCCATCCTGCAGTAGCATGGGTAGCTGTCGCAGTCGCGGTTGTAATATTTATCAATGCATCGGCACACGGCTATCTGAACCGTGCTACAGCTCCATTTGCAAGAAAAGTAAAACAAATTTAATTTAAAATGACTATGGAAGAGAATCAAAAAAACAACTCAGAAAAAGCGCAGGTTAAACCTCATCAGGACGGCATTGACCAATGGAATGATCGCCTGGATGAAAACCTGGAGAGCGAACAAACAGGCAATGAAATTGCAGACGAAAAGGCCAGGGAATATTCTGAGAAACATGGAAGCGGCGATCAGTCTGACGAGGAATACCCCGGACACGCCTGATTTTGCATAAAGCCCTTCAATAGCAAAAACGTTAAAGCCAGCAGCGTTATCCTGGTTTGCTAAAAATAATCTCCTGTTTGAGACCCGATAGGCCGCCCTAAACAGGAGATTATTTTTTTGATGATTCTGACCGCAGGCTTAAAGTTTATACTTCGCCTTATCCCGCACAACTTTGAACTCCGAGCCGGATTTCCATTTGGGGAAGGTAGTTTCATTGCTCAGCCGGTAGCCTACATCAAATAACAGCCGCACATCTTCTACCATACCGCTTACATCAGCTTTCGGATCAAAATTATCCTGTGGAGAGTGGTACCTCGATTTGAAAAAATCATCGGCCTGCTGTTGCCCCCATGCCCTTCCATGGGTCACGTTATCTACTCCGGACCCGGTAAATAACGATGGAATACCTACTTTGGCCATGTTAAAGTGATCCGAGCGGTAATACAGCCCGGTAGAGGGCTTGGGATCTTTAACAGTGACGCGGCCCTGTTTCTTTGCAGATGCAGCAGCATAGTCTTCAAGGTCAGACTGACCGAAACCGTAAATCACAATATCCTTTGTTTTGCCGGCCAGCCCCATCATATCCATATTGATATCGGCAACCGTTTTCCTGACAGGGAATACCGGGTGTTTGGCGTAATATTCCGAGCCTAAAAGCCCCTGTTCTTCTCCGGTAAAGGAAACAAACACGATGGAGCGCTCTGGCTTTTCAGTTGCTTTTTCAAATGCAGCGGCCAGGTCCAGCAGTGCGGCAACACCCGTAGCATTATCTACAGCACCATTGTAAATTGAATCACCGTTAACAGGTTCTCCAACACCCAGATGATCCCAATGTGCAGAATAAATGATATTTTCATCCCGTCTTTTTGTTCCCGGGATCACCGCAACTACGTTATTCGATACAGATTTTTTAATGGTGTTGGTTACCTTTAATGACGTGGTCATTTTTAAATCCACTGCTTTAAAACCGGGCTTCAGGGCTTGCGCAAAGAGGGCGTCAGACTGGCCTCCGAGTTTGAACAATTGCCTTGCAATATCCAGCGTGATCCAGCCCTCTACTATCGCTCTGGACATGTTATTATCCTTTTCTTCAAGCTGCAGTTTTGATTTCGACCAGCCGCTGCGCACTACAGACCATGGGTAAGCCGCCGGAGCAGTGTCATGTATGATCAGGATACCTGCGGCACCCTGACGGGCCGCTTCTTCAAACTTATAGGTCCAGCGTCCGTAATAAGTCATGCTTTTTCCCTTGAAAAGGGTAGAGTCTGAAAATCCGGGATCGTTGATCATTACAACTACTGTTTTTCCCTTTACATTACGCCCCGCGTAGTCATTCCACTTATATTCAGGAGCTACAATCCCGTAGCCGGCAAAAACCAGCGGAGAATTCTGCAGGTTAACTTTGGGCTGTACCCTCCGGGTACCAGCCACAAATTCAGTCAGATAGCTGGCCGTTACACTTCCTGCTGCACCTTTGAACACCATTTTACTATCAGGCACAGACCTGATCTCTACCATGGGCACTTCCTGGAAATAACTGTCCCCATTCCCCGGCTTGAGACCCAGCGCGCTGAACTGCTCCTTCAGGTAATTGATAGATTTAGTTTCTCCGGCCGTGAAGGGTTTCCTCCCCTGGAATTCGTCTGAAGCCAAAACCCCGAGATGTTTCACAAAACTGGAATCATTGATCATTTTAATGGCAGTAGAATCTGCAGCTTCGCCGGCAGCAGGACTTACCTTTTGCTTACAGGCAGTGAAACAGACAGCAGCAGCCAGGTAGAGAGCGGTTTTTTTCATGCTGATAAATTTTCTTCAATTTATTATAAAAATGATCAAAAAACAACTACAGCTTTGATCACGCCGTTTGCCGGATCTATGATCTCCGAAAACTGGTATTTGATTTCATCAAACTCCACCTTATGGGTAATATAATTTTCTGGCCGCACAGACCCGTCCCTGATGCAGGATACTACCTGTGTAAAATCTTCGGGCAGCGCATTCCGGCTGCTCATTAAGGTAGCTTCACGTTTATGAAATTCGGGATGGCTGATCACCAGTTCTTCTTTTTGCAGGCCTATAAGTACATATCTTCCGCCATGCGCCAGGTACTGTACCCCGGAATTGATCGCCTTTAGATTTCCGGTACAGTCCATCACCACCGTTGGCATATCGCCCCCGGTAATTTCCATCAACTTCTCCATTACATTGTCTGTAAGCGGATTGATCTGGTAAGGGATGCCTAACGTATCTTTGCAGAATTCCAGCCGTTGCGGGTTTACATCCATTGCAATGACCCGGCCCCCGGCTATTGCGGCAAAATCCATCGTGCCCAATCCTATAGGCCCGGCACCCATCACCAGTACAAATTCACCCATCTCTACGCCTGCACGCCTTACCCCATGTGCCCCTATGGCCAAGGGCTCTACAAGTACCAGTTCATCGGCAGACAGGCCTTCGCCATGCACCAGTGCATAGTCAGGAACGGAGATATATCCCCTCATTCCCCCGTCTATATGTACACCAAACACTTCCATTTTCACACAGCAATTGGTTTTGCCATTTCTGCAGGCTACACACCTTCCACAGTAGAAATAGGGGCTTATGGTTACAATATCTCCAATGCCAAAGCCATCTCCTTCTGTACTTACGATCTCAGCAGCGAGCTCATGCCCCAGTATCCTGGGATATTGAAAAAACGGCTGTGTTCCTCCAAAAGCATGGATATCGGTACCGCAGATACCCACACGCAAAACCTTGAGTATACTATAGTTTTCCCGTTCCTCAGGCATTTCAGTTACCGTATACTCAAATTCTCCCGGGGTGTTACAAGTAAGTGTTTTCATCTATTTATAGCTGTTTATTAATCCTTCGTCTTTCATCGCGTACCAGAATCCTTCCGGCAATTCCTGGCTGGCCATCGCAATATTCGCTTTCACTTTTTCGGGTCGGGTGGTATTCATGGCAATACTTTCCACACCCGGAATGCCGAATCCAAATTGAAAACATGCCTCGGCAGGCTGGATATGAAATGTATGACAGAGTTTAAAAAACCGTGCCCGCCAGTCATATAAAAACTGCCCCTCTGCAGAATCTGGGTTTACCTGCCGGTAATTGAAATAATCACTTCCGGTTAAGAAGCCCCCGTTAAATACTGCAGAATTGATCACTTTGATGTTTTTAGCCGCTAAAAGCGCTATAAAATCCAGCAGTTCCTGCGGATGAGAAATCACAGTGAGGCTATTGGCTATCATGACCCAGTCCAGCTGAACATCTGCTGCAATTCTGCGGATCACCTTCCAGTCTTTAGAGCCTACTCCAATTGCCGATACTTTACCCTGCTGTTTCAGCTCCGCCAAAGCCCTGTAGGCCGCCAGAATATCCTGATATAACTCATTTTCATGCTGCCCGCTGGTGGCTGCAGCCAGATATTCGTCGGGATCATGCACTGAAACCATTTGGGCGTTATAATTCCCCAGCAGCTCATTGCCCTGGTCAAAACACTCCAGGATACCGGCATAACTGATCTTTTGAACGGCATCATGCCTGATGTCAACCCATACGCCTTTCTCAAAGCCGGGTTCCGGACCAGACAGTTCCGTTCTCAGCCAGCCTAATTTATTGCTGATGATAATATCCTCAGGATTGACATTTAAGTCTGCAAGGCAGGCGCCCAATACTTCCAGTGAAAGCCCGGCACCATATTTTCCGGCAGAATCAAATACAGGTTTGCCGGGAGAGTGGAGGATGCACTGCCGAACGATCTCTTTTTTTTCTTCAAACGGAACAGCCTGGTAAAGATTGCCTAAACCGCTGGTACCAAAAATAACTTTGGGCAGCAACAAATCTTCCGAAAGCGTATTTTCCATGTGATCTGATTATAAATGATAGAAATCAATTGCATTTTTACCAAAAAAAAGCTGCTGTTCGTTTTCCGAACAGGAACTGAAATAGGATTTTACGATATGCATTACCTGGGTATAGTTACCCGCAGCCAAACATACCGGCCAATCGGATCCATACATCGTCCTTCCGGCGCTAAAAGCATTTAATATCACGTCAAGATACGGAATAAAATCTTCAATCCGCCAATTTTGCAGATCGGCCTCTGTAACCATACCGGAAATTTTGCAGTACACATTTTCATATTGTGCTACCCTTTCAATATCCTGTTTCCATTCGGTGATATCTCCCTGTCTGATGGCAGGTTTAGCGAGGTGGTCCAGTACGAAACGCTGGTTCGGAAACCGGGAAACAAGGTCGGGAATGAACCGCAGCTGATCCCTGAGAATCAGGATATCATAGGAAAAGTTATATTTTTCCAGCAGGGATATCCCTCTTAAAAAAGAATCCTGCAGGCACAGGTCGCGTTGTTTTTCGCCTTGCAGAATATGGCGGAAGCCCTTCAGGGCGGGGAAATCTGCATAAGCTTCCAGGGATTTTTCAATGGCGGGCGACTGCAGGTCTGCCCAGCCCACTACTCCCCTGATAAACTCATGCTGATGGCTGAGGTCAAGCAGGAAATCTGTTTCTTCCGGGCTCTGTTCTGCCTGAACGGCAACACAGCCCTGAACATTATTTTCCTGCAAAACCGGGGCAAGGTCTTCGGGCAGGAAATCGCGCCGGATGACAGCCATATCCTCACCGATCCAGTTGTGCTTTACGGGGTTATACTTCCAAAAATGCTGATGCGAGTCGATCGTTACCATTACACGTTATTTTCTTAATGTGCCACAATTAATTTTATCTTCTTCACTTTCAGGTTCGTTAGTGCAAAATAAAAGATCACTGCAAAACAAATTGCGGGCACCGAATAGGCCACCTGGATATCTGTCATATCTGAAAGCCTGCCCATCAGTACCGGAAAAACGGCGCCGCCAACGATAGCCATGATCACCATGGAAGAACCTTCTTTCATCCTTGATCCGAGTCCGCGGATGCTCAAAGAAAATATAGTTGGGAACATGATGGACATAAAGAATTCCACTCCCATTAAAGCATATACAGAAGCTTTACCTTCCAGTAATACGGCAGCAGCAATCAGCGCAATATTGATCAGGCTGTAAATTGCCAGCAACTTTGACGGAGCAATATATTTCATCAAAAATGTACCAATAAACCTGCCTGCCATAAATCCCAGCAATGCACCGGAGAGAAACAGCGCGGCCGACTTTTCTTCGATACCCGCCACATGCGAGGAGAAGCGGATAAAAAAGCTGCTTACACAGGTCTGGGCGCCCACATAAAAAAACTGGGCAGTAACACCCAGCATCAGGTTCTTTTCTTTCAGCAATGATCCTGTTGCTTCCTCATGACCGGTTTCGTCCTGAATCTCCGGCAGAGGTGTTCTGATCAGGAACAGGGCGATCAGCAAAACTACAGCTCCGATGATCAGAAAAGGAACTTGCACTGCCGACGCTTCTTTATCCAGATAGGTGTTCAGCTGCGCAGGGCTCATGGCCGCCTCGGCCGCTGTACTGAGCTTTTGTCCGGAGAGGATAAACATCCCCCCCAGCAAAGGTGCAAGCGTAGCTGCCAGGCCATTAAAAGACTGTGCAAAGTTTAGCCTTTGTGTTGCGCCCTCAGCATCGCCCAGAACAGTGATATAAGGGTTTGCCGCCGTTTCCAGAAAGGTAAGGCCACTGGCAATCACAAACAGCGCGGCAAGAAAGAATACGTAAGAACGCGTCATTGCGGCAGGGTAGAATAAAAAGGCGCCTATGGCAAAAAGCGTAAGCCCGAATACGATGCCGCCTTTATATCCGAATTTTTTCATAAACCACCCGGCCGGCAGTGCCAGCAGAAAATAGGCAATGTACGAGGCCGAGTCAATAAAGGCAGACTGGGTATCCGAAAGCTGACATGCCTTCTTTAAATGCGGAATAAGGATAGGGTTTAAATTCAATGCAAATCCCCAGAGAAAAAACAGGGAGATGATCAATACTACAGCAAAATGATTCTTTCTCATTTATAATCGTTTGTATACAGGTTTAAATGTCTATATTGGTGTAGATAAAGAAAGGTTGTTTTTGCTAAAAAAAGCAACGCAGGGTTATCCAGTTATTAAGCTATTTTGTCATCTTAACCGGATAAGCCCTCCTTATTACGCTAATATAAACGGAAAAACCGGTATTTACGATTCCAAGACCCCTTTTAAGCCGGTGCCGTTTACCAGGTATGGAAATAGCGATTCCATCAGTTGGATATAAATAGCTATGCCTTCCCTGATCTCTTCCAGATAAATAAATTCATCGGCAGTATGTGACCGTGCAGATTCACCCGGTCCCATCTTTACGGAAGGCATGTCCAGCCAGCCCTGGTCTGAACTGGTAGGCGAAATATATGCAGATCTTCCTATAGCAATGCCCGTCTGTACGATAGGATGAAGCTGATCGATACAGGATGGTTTCAAGACACCCGGCCTTACCGTAAATTCACAGAAGGTGTGGTTCTGAATGATATGCAGCATCTCCTTTTCCGTGTAGGCATCCGTTAACCTTACGTCTACGGTAAAACTGCATTCTGCAGGAACAATGTTATGCTGTATCCCCGCCTTCACTTCAGTGACCGTCATTTTCACCGGGCCCATCACTGCAGATTCTACAGGGAATCTGTAAGAGGAAAACCATTGGATATCTTTCAGGGCCCTGTAGATCGCATTATCCCCCTCCTCCCTCGCGGCATGGCCTGACCGGCCGAAGGACTTACAGTCCAGCACCATCGATCCTCTCTCGGCCACCGCCATCTGCATATTTGTAGGTTCACCAACAATGGCAAAAGAAACGGGTAACAGATCTCCCAAAACACATTTGAGTCCCTTCTCCCCTGAGTTTTCCTCTTCGGCCGTTGCCGCCAGACAAATATTAAAGGGAAGGTCCTTCCGGTTAAAGAAGTACAGGAAAGTAGCGATCAGGGATACCAATGCCCCCCCGGCATCATTGCTTCCCAGTCCGTAAAGTTTGCCATCATGCACCTCCGGAAAAAACGGGTCTTTGGTATAGGCAAGCGATGGTCTTACCGTATCGTGGTGCGAATTGAGCAAAACTGTAGGTTTGCTGTGATCAAAGTGTAGGTTGTAACAGAATACATTATTATACTTTCTCATGGTGAAAACGTATCTGTCCTGCAGAAATGATTCGATCAGATTTGCAGTTCCTTCCTCATGGCCGCTGAAAGAAGGTTTAGTGATCATTTTTTTTAATAATTCAATACTATCTATATATAGTTCGTCGGTTTTCATATACAAAATTTTTAGAATGAAACAATTAGTTGGCTTCTGAGAGATATACAGGGAAATACGAGGCTCCACCCGCAGCAGCAGCCGTTTCTTCAAGTTTTGCCGGATCAAATAACATCGCGGTACATAAACAGTTACACCTCTTTTTGCCTTCCAGGATATTGTAGTTCACGCAGCTCCTGCATCCCTCCCAGAATAGCTCGTCATGTGTAATATCCTGGAAAGTGACGGGTTCGAACCCCAACCGGGTATTCATTTTCATAATCGCTGCCCCAGAGGTAATGCTGAAAATCTTCGCATCAGGGTACATTCTCCTTGACATTTTAAAAATCCTGTCCTTAATCGCTTTGGCTACGCCTGATTTCCGGAATGCCGGTGAAACGATCAGGCCCGAATTAGAAATGTATTTGCCTTTTTCCCAGGACTGAATATAAGCAAAACCCACCCATTGCCCGTTTCCTGTAACGGCGATAACGGCCTTTCCGTCACGCATCTTTTGCGCAACGGACGCGGGTGTGCGCTTTGCAATTCCAGAGCCCCTGGCTATAGCAGAGGTTTCAGTCTCACCGCAGATTTCTTCGGCATATTTGATATCATTTAATGTGGCAACCCGCACAAATATCATTTGATTTTCCATTTTTTAAATTTTAAAAAACATGAAGTTCAAATGAGGTGCCTGATCATGAAATCACCATAAAAATGGCCTGAAACATGTACTAAAGGAGATTATTCTTTTTTCAGCAACCTGGCGGCATGAAATACCCTTTCAAAATGGAAGACCCGCTTTCCATTTAAACATATTTCCCTGTTCAGGAATTACAGCGCCAGCTTATTGAAGAGAAGAATACCTGTTTGCCGCAAGTTTGCCCGGCTTTTTGGCAGGGAAAAGGCCGATGTTCAGAGAGAAGGAAACACCCGCAGATTTTAAATTGACATCGTTATTTCCTATTCCCGTCAATGGCAATTTGGCAAAGGGCTGTACACCAACACTAAGTGTCTGGCTGATCTGATGATCGAAACTTACCGATACATTGGCGATTCCAAAAATATGCTGGTTCTGATTGGAGAATTCCGTTGTTGTTACCTGCTGCGGCTGACCCGGCTGATCTACAATATAATCGTACTTCTCTTTCAGCATAAAATAACTTGAAAGCCCCGTATTTACGCTAACGGAAAGTTTCTTTTTATTCATTAGTTTATAATTCACATTCAGGGGAATATCAAGCACATTACAGTCAGCCTTCACCTCCCACTCTCCCGGGCCCGTTGCCGGCGTATAGATGCTGCCACCTCCCCCAGCAGTAGTACCGCCGGAATTATACAGTTTTCTTGCATATATAGCTCCCGATGTAACACTAAATTTTGATCCCAGCGCATAGGTAGCCAGGACCCCAAGGTTGGAACTCACCTTGGACGACTTATTATTCTGCCCCGACGAAATATCCGGAGCCGCCATGGCGCTCAGGATCAGGCTGGGCTGTGTGGATAAAGCACCGTCCATTTTCTTTTGTACACTGCGTGCGATGTCGGTATGGTTGATCCTTTCCAAAGGATCTTTGCTCATTGCCAGTGCCATTGCTTTTTGTGCCAGGATTGCACTGTCACTTAGCGGCATATTTAACTTTTCCGGTGCTTTAACAGGTGAAGGAGAAACGATCTTTATAGTATTCTTTTCCATACCGGCGGCAAGGGAATTTTGTACGGGAGAATACTCAGGAACAGGTGTAAAGACAGGAGCAAGTGGATTTACAGGGTTTACCGATGGGGCACGGATCGGCTCTGCCGGTGGATTGAACGGGTTTAAAGCCATCTCTTCATTTGCAGGAGCCGGCTGGTTAATTTTTATACTGTCTGTCAACCGGTTTCCGTTCAATTCAGCGGCCAGCCCTGCATTGGCAGAGTCAGTCCCCTGAAGAGGTGTTTGTTTTTTAAGCCCCGGTTTTGCAACATGGTCAGCGAGCGAATCTTTACTGTTTTTTTCAGACACAGAAGGGCCAGACAAAAACCAGAACAGAAAAATCAGCACTGCAGCTGCTATGCCGCTTGCTGTAAATACCCATAGGGGTATTATTTTTCTTTTCTTCTTCTCATCCAGTTTACGCTCCATTCTGGCCCAGTCCAATTCGTTGAAAGGAATCTCAGGGTCACTCAGGCCGCGTTTAAATAACTCGTCTATCTCATTCTCTCTTCCCATCAGTATTTTTTAGTGCATACGTATTTAATACCTGCATGGTTGTTCATACAAGATAAGCTTAATTTCATTTGTTTACCGGCTTCTCTGTCTACGGTATTAAATCTTTTACTCATGTTTTTCTATTTTCATTTATATCATTAACAGGCAGATCCGCTTTCTTATCAGGATTTGAAGCGGCCAGCTTTTCCTGCAGCTTCTGCCTCGCCTTAAATAGATTTGATTTTGAAGTACCCACAGATATTTTTAATAATTCGGCAATCTCATCATGTGAATAACCATCAATTGCATAGAGGTTAAAAACAGTCCGGTAAGCGGGTGAAAGGCTCTGAACCAATGCCAGCAAATCCTTATAAGCCAATTGGTCATATACGGCGGCAGCATTACCGATATTCTCATAGGTATCTACATCATCATGATCTGAAAATTTCAGGTTCATCCGGTAATGGTCTATTGCAGTATTCGTGATTATCCTGCCGATCCATGATTTGAAGGGCTTTGCCGGATCATACTTCTCAATGTGCGTGAAAACTTTCAAAAAACCATCATTCAGGACATCTGCAGCATCGTAATCATTCAGGGAATAACGTCTGCATATAGCCATGCCATAACTATAAAATTCTTTATAGAGCATGTACTGACTAGACCTGTCCTGCCTGATGCACCCGTTAATTATTGCCTGCAAATTGTTTTCTGATTATACCCTGAGCCTCTTCTACCCCCATTACGGAGAAAATTCTTAAAAGGTTGCCAAACATACTAAGAAATTTAATTATTCTATTCAAAACGCTGTGATACAGTAAATTATTTTCAATAATTATTTTTTTTCGCTATCCACGCAACCTTAGCGACCTGCATCCCGTAATCCGTTTAATATTAAGACAAATATATTACCCGATTTAAATTCAAGAACGATGCGTATAATTTTTAGAAAAAATCTACTCTTTGCCCTGATGGCAGTGATAGTCTCCCTGTCTGCTTGTAGTGACAAAAACTCGATGCCTGCTCCGTCTTCTCCGGGAAGCGGAAGCACTACCCCTTCAAATCTTACCCTAACGGCTGATCCCAAATTCGGGAACATCCTGACAGATGCGAACGGACGAAGCCTCTACTTTTTTGCCAATGATCCCAATGTCAGCTCTAACTGCAACTCCGCGGATGGCTGTATCATCCAATGGCCCGCCTATTATGCAGGGAACGAAACCCCTCCTACGGGAATTCCCCAGGATCAGATCGGCACCATTACACGGGCTGACGGACAAAAGCAGAGCACCTTTAAAAAATGGCCCCTGTATTATTACGCAGGCGATAAAGTCAAGGGCGACGTCAATGGTGATAACTTTGCCGGCATCTGGTTTGTTGCAAAACCGGATTACTCCATTATGCTGGCCAACCAGCAACTGGTGGGTTCTGACGGCAAGAACTATATTGATGCTTTAGTAGAAGGGAATGGCAATACCATCTATCTAACAGATGCTGCCGGGGTCACATTGTATGGTTACAAACCGGATACATTCAACACGAATACCTATACGGCCCCTGATTTCAGTAATGACAAATTCTGGCCAATCTACCAGTCTGATGTTATGAATGTTCCTTCAATATTCACAAAAGACCTATTCACGACCATTACATTCAATGGCAAAAAACAGCTAACCTTTAGAGGGCACCCCCTGTATTTCTACATCGGTGATACGGCACGTGGCCAAACTAATGGTATCAACCAGTCTCAGCCGGCTCCATGGCCTGTGTTAACACCGAAGACGCCCGCACTCACCCCGTAAACTAACCTTCATATCATATGATCAGACAAAAAACACTCTCGGTAGGGATTGCACTCACCTACCTCCTCTTAGCAGCCTGCACAAAAAAACAGGCCGAAGAATTTACACCTGCAGCACCCGGAGATCCCGGTGCTGCAGTAAGTTACACAACGGTTATTGGCCCTTTGCTTGAAACTAAATGTGGTTTCTGCCATAATCCCGGCAGGCCCGGAACGGTTGAATGGACCTTTACCGGCTACAATTCTGTGGTAGCCAATGGAAACAGGATCAAAGATGCTGTACTGGTCACCAAGATCATGCCCTTACAAGGCAGTCTCTCCGCTGCTGAACTGCAATCATTAAAATCCTGGTTTGACCAGGGCATGCCACAATAACCTAAAAACCAAAATCATGAAAAGATCATTATTAATTCTCTTTTGTGCACTGGCCAGCCTGTCTGTCCATGCCCAGAATATCTTCATCAGTAAAAGTGCCTCCATCTCCTTTTTTGCAACCACACCGTTGGAAGATGTAGAAGCAAAAAGCGATAAGGCAAACTCTGTTATTGATACCAAAACACGCAACCTCGTTTTTAAAGTGAATAATACCTCATTTGAGTTTCCAAAGAAATTGATGCAGGAACATTTCAATGAAAACTATATGGAAAGTGACAAGTACCCGGTATCTACATTCAAAGGAAAAATTACCGATGAGGTTGACCTGACCAAGGACGGCACCTATAACGTCACTGTAGACGGCAGCCTGGATGTACATGGTGTGGTAAAAAACTATCAGACAAAGGCTACACTGGTAGTGAGTAAAGGGACAATTAACGCAAAAACGGAATTCAAAGTAAAGGTTGCCGATCACCAGATTAAGATTCCCACCGTTGTTTTTGCAAAGATTGCCCAGGTCGTAGATGTTCACATATCCGCAGTTTATCAACCTAAATAATTATGAAAAGACTACTACCCGCTGCAAAATTTAAGTGCCTGCCTTTATTCATCCTGATGCTGGCAGCATTACATAGTTTCGGACAGGAAGACCTGGAGAAAGAACTTGGCAATACAGCACCCAAACACGAAAAAGTAAGTGCAACGTTTAAATCTACCAAACTGATTAACGGGCATACCAATGAAACCATTTTCAAGAATGAACTTGATTTCAGGGTAGACCACCGCTTTGGGGATATCGGAGGTGACAATGGCGGCATCAGGCGCTTTTTTGGACTGGATAATGCAACAGATGTACGGATTGGATTTGAATACGGGCTAAGTGACCGGCTAAGCGTTGGTTTTGCGCGGGCAAAAGGTGCTACCGACGTGCAGCAGCTGTATGAAGGAAATTTAAAGTACCGTTTACTGGAACAAACCACTGATGATTATATTCCGGTTGCCATCACTTTATTCGGGAGCACTACGGTTACGGGCGTTACAGCAGCTGAGGATCCTACTTCCGCCACCGCGTACCGTAAATTCAGTGACAGGATGAACTTTGTGACGCAGGTGATCTTTGCCAGAAAGTTTAACTCTAATTTCTCCTTTACGGTCACTCCCAGTTATGTACACAGAAATTTCACTGCATTCAGAGATCAGAATGACCTTTTTGCAGTGAGTGCCGGCGGCAGGGCCAAGATCACTAAACGAATGGCGTTAATAGCAGACTATACTGTTCCGTTCCGAAATGGTGACGATAAGGATTACCTGGAACAGCTGAGCGGCGTCAAATACCGGAATACGCTTGGCGCAGGACTTGAAATAGAAACCGGGGGCCATGTTTTTAGTCTCAACTTTACAAACGCGACAGCAATAGAAGAAATGCAGTTTATTCCTCAGACAACAAGTGACTGGTTCAAGGGACAGTTCCGCTGGGGCTTCAGTATTTCGAGAAGGTTCTCATTCAATAAGAAAAATAAGGATACAGAAAAAAAGTAAGTTGCTGATCAGCAACTTACTTTTTTTAGTTTTCTTAACAGGAGCCCGAAAGGTATTTTCGGTTCTATCCAGGTTGATTTTGGAGGGAGCATTATTCCCTGCTGTGCAATTTCAATCAATTGTTCGGCGTTCATTGCTGCCATGGTAAAGGCTATGGCATTCGGGTTCTCCAGAAGGATCCGTTCCAGTTCAAGCATTGCCCCTGCTCCCCCTACAGGAATCAGGCGTTGATCAGTACCGGGGTTTTTGATATTAAAAAAAGGCTTAAACACCATTTCCTGCAGTAAACATGCATCCGGCAGCTCAGTGGCATCTTTCAGCTTACAGGTCATATTGTACCATCTGCCGGCAATGAATAATCCAAACTCGTGTTTTTTCATCGGAATCACCATCTCATTCCGCTGTGACTTGGTAACCGAGAAAGATTTTTTCAGGTCCCTGAAAACCTGATCGATATAGATCTCATCAGAGGGAATGATCACGCGGTGATATTCTTTGATCTTCAGCTGGTCGCTCGCCAAATAAAACGAAGATATGTAATTGAAATCGGTCGATTTGGAATCAAGCATCTGTTTCGTCTTCCTGTAATTTACAGCTGCTGCCAGACGATGATGGCCATCTGCAAGGTACACATGTTGTAATTCCGAAAAACAGGCGCTGAGTTGCTGGATCGTTTTCATATCATATACGGTCCATATTCTGTGGAACACCTTATTTGAATAATAAACGGAATTCGCTTCCGCCTGCTTAATTTTGAGCAGAATAGCCCGGATGGACGCGGTGGGCCGGTGGGTAATAAGCAGGGGCCCTCCTTCCAGTCCTACTTCATCCCTGTAATTGATCAGGCCTGGAGAATTGCTCTCCAGGGTTGACTCATGGGTCTTGATATGCCCGTTTTCAAAATCGTCCAGATCTGTTACTGCCCAAACTCCCGTCTGAATGGTATTTCCCTCTGTTATTTCATAGATAAATATACATGGGTGTTCTTCCTGGTAGAAATCGCCCGCACTGATCATTTTTTTAAGGTTACCTATAATATGATCATTCGTTAATTCCTGGTTACCATCTTGTCCTTTGTCCAGTTTCTGGGCAAGGCTTCCATTGCATTTTCCGGATCCGGCAGAGGAACGGAGGGATAACATTTTATCAACGTAAACTTCCTGAGGCCTTAAGGCCATGAAGGGTCTGATTGTTGCCATAAATTGCTTAGCTTATCGTACAAGTTAATTACTGTATACACAGCCAGTTGAGGCACTCATACAGGGATAATTTCCCCGTATCAACATAGTGAGTTAATTGACTGGTCATTTGAAGGTTAGATTGGTTGTATGCCTGCAAAGTTCTACAGAGATTATTTGATATTACTATATGCCTTCCACTAAAGAAAATTATACTGATTAACATCCGTCTCACAGAATAAACAACTGATTTTACAAAGCCAGATTTTCCTTTGCAAAATAATGTTTCTTTAGCACTGCAATAAAAACGGGCAAGGCGTATTTAGTACACTAAGCGTTCATTATGTGCTGTTTACAGCTGCTGTTGCAGGTTAGATTTCAGGGAACTGAACCACTCATCTTTCAATATACTCAAAACAGCACTATCTCTTCTTCCACCGAATCCATCCGGCATATGGCTCCGCAATATTCCTTCAACAGTACAACCTATACTTTTCATTGCTGCCAGGCTTCTTTTGTTATTGGCATCAGCCCTGAATTCAACCCTTTCCATTCCCAGTGTGCCAAAAGCATGGTCCAGTAAAAGGTATTTACAATTCTTGTTCAGCCCTGTCCCCTGGAAACCGGTACCATACCAGGTATAACCCAGCTGAAGCGTTTTATAGGCGGCCTGAATATCATAAAAGCGCGTTGAGCCGGCATATGCTTCATTTAATTTATCATAAACAATAAAAGGATAGGAAATCCCCTTTGCTTTGTCATTCAGAACAGATGTAATATAGGCTTTCAGCTGTTCTGCACCAGCAGGTGACACCAGTGAGTAACGCCATAGTTCTGGTTCGTTCACAGAAAAAGGCAGTAAATAATCAAAGTCTTCTGTAACCAGCGGCCGTAACAATACACGTTTATTTTCCAGGATAATCGGGGATTCAGTATTCATAGAATAAAGATAATAAAGTTGGCGCTTCAAAGTTTGAAACAGCAGCAACTACTGTAATAAGTATTTACAGATGGCACGCAATAAAAGACAGATCAGGCAAATTGCTTCTTCTTTGTTTTTTTCTTCTTTTTCAGCCAGATGATCAGGCCGGTGATGGGTAGACTTGCAGAAATTAAACTGACAATGCAAGCTACTATTTTTCCAAAAAGACCAAATAATTGGCCGGTATGAAGATCATAATTGGTAGATTCCAGTTTATCTGCCAGCTTAAAATCCTTATAGAGTTTGTACCTCGACATTTGTCCTGTAGCCGGGTTAAAATAAAATACATTCTGATTTCTTGCCCATGGAGAAGGATATATCATTCTTAAACGAAGATCTCCGGTCTTCCTGATCGATAATGCAGTTTCTCTGACACCCGGATACTGTAGCAGCGCTTGTTTGTATAATTTATCATATCTCTGCGGAACACTGTCCACCGAAAAGGATTTAGCTGCAGGTGCTTTAACCGGCTTTGATAATTTATTACCCGTTAGAAACGTAGCCCCTGTTTTAACACTGTCAAAGGCAAAATACAATCCTGAAACGGCAATAACGATCAGAACTCCGGATGCATAAAAACCCAGAACATTATGGAGATCGTAATTCACCCTCTTGAACGAAGCATTCCATTTTATGGTTAATGATTGTCTCAGCAGCCGCATCTGGTTAGGAAACCATAAGATCCATCCGCTGATCAGCATGATCACAAAAATAACGACAGACCAGTTCATGATGAATTTTCCCGGTTCACCCAGCAAGAGCGTTCTATGGAGATCCTCTACGGTATCCAGCCAGTCGGTTTTTGATTTTTTAACTAATGCTGCCGTATAGGGGTTAAAATAATATACCTTGTTCTTTCCGCTCAGGACTGCAACTGTGGCATCAGGGCGGTAATTATTTATTTTGATACTGGTTATCTTTGCTTTATGGCTAACCTTTTCGAAGTTTTCAATGATTGGAGCAAGCCCGATAAAGGCTTTTTGCTCCAAAGGAACATAAAGCTTCTCCTTTTCCGTTAAATCCCTGATTTCTTTTTCAAAAACATACAGACAACCGGTGACGCTGACAATAAATACAACCAATCCTGTTGCCAGGCCCAGCCATAAATGGATTTGGAGGATTGCATTCTTAAATTTTCTGTTTTTTGCCATCAGGTTGTGCTAATCAGGGCAAATATATACTTATTTAGATTTAATACAAACTAACTGAACAGAACCAACGGGTCTCTCCCCTATGGTAGACAAATAAGTTACAATTAAACAGCGAAGGCCAGGGAAGAAATTCCCTGGCCTTCGCTGTTTATATAAAAAAATTAGTTTAGAACTTGTAAGATACCGTTCCAATAACGCTTCTCAGCTGCTGAGGGTTAGCAGTAGAATATCCTATAAAGTATTGCTTATTCGTAAAGTTATCTGTTTTAACTGCAAACCTGATGTGTTTATTGTAATCCCAGAATGCAGAAGCATTCAATATAGTGTACGCAGGCAGGATAAATTCTCCCTGACCTGCAGCTCTTGAATTGATGATTTTATTGTCACTCGCATAATTTCCGCCAAAGCCGAAACCTACACCTTTGATGATATGAGCCGGAAGTCTGTAGCTTACCCAGAAGTTAAATACATACGGTGAACCCGCAGTTCCCGGCCTTAAACCATCAAGGTCAGCATTGGTATTTTCATACTTGGAATCGTTGTAGGCGAAACCTGTTGTTACGTTTAATCCCGCGAAAGGATTAGCCGTGATTTCGGCTTCGATACCCTTACTTACCTGTGTTCCGTTTTGAATAGACTGGTTTGGAGGCGGAAGGGTGTTGTCTGTACGTACAATATCTTTTACTTTGATGTCGTAGTAACTGATTGTGGAACTTAAGCGGCCATCAAAGGCATTTAATTTCACACCACCTTCAATCTGGTTTGCCTGTTCCGGTTTAAATGTCCTGCTCTGATAGTCCACTCCGCTTACATTGGTGAATCCATTTTGATAGTTTGCAAAGACTGATACTACATCTTTAATGGGCTGATAAACAAGACCGAATTTCGGTGCGAACGCTGTTTGGTTAAATGCCCCTACAGGATCAGTAGATGGCGGATAGTAACTCCCCCCATTCTTGAAACGGTCAACTCTGATTGCTGCCAGTGCAATCAACCTGTCTGTGATGTTTAACACATCAGAGACATAGGCGCTATAGGTATTGCTTTTATAGATGTAAGGATATTCACTGGGCGTTCCGCTCGCATAGGCCGCATTTAGACTGGCTGCATTGAAGGCTGCATAGTTGATTGTGGTGCTGTTTAAAGGCACTACATCATAAGATGCACCGAGATAATGCTGATCCGAATTTCTTCTGAGATAGTCTAATCCAATAACGACACGGTTTCTTAATCCTGCGATCTTAAAATCACCATTGAAATTTTGCTGAATCTCGAGCGATTGATCCTTACTATTTGCGGTCGACTGATCGTTACGTGAAATGTAGTTACTACCCAGGGATGTATCTGTACCCCCTGAACCGACCGCATTAGATAATATGTAAAAATATGGTCCAAATCCATCGCTATAGCTATTTGTTAAGGAAGCGTTTGTGGTTGAAGTCCATGTATCACTGATCTTATAGGTTGCCTGTCCAAAGAAGTTAGCACTTCTTGAATATTGACTTAAATCACTACCCAGGTAAGATTTTTTATAGTCAAATCCCAGCTCATCAGCTCTGTTTGTACCTAAGCCGGTAGTAGAGGTGATAAAGTAATATGGTGAGATTTGTGAACGTCCGGCCATGATCTCCGCATCTAATGTGATCGACAATCTGTCATTCGGATTGTAGGTAATTGTTGGTGCGATAGTGTAATTACGGTTATACCCAGCATCCTGGAAGCTGCCTTTGTAGTTATAAGCAGAGTTTAAACGGAATAAAACTTTCTTTTGGGCATCCAGGGGAGCGTTAAAGTCCACGCTCGTACGAAAATAATCATAGTTACCGGAGCTTATGGCTACCTCACCACCAACAGAATCGTAGGGTTTCTTGGTCACACGGTTAATTAAACCTCCGTACGAGGTAAGCGTGCTTCCGAACAGCGTAGCTGATGGACCTTTAATAATCTCTATGTGATCAAGGTTTGTTGCATCGATATTGCTGGTCACATTGCCTGCTATACCATTACGCATCTTAGCCTGGGTTACAAAACCACGGGAACTATAGTATGCGCCACCATCACCGCCACGGCCGGTAGCTTCCCATAACTTTGATATCCCTGTTGCATTACGCATTGCATCATCAACGGAATACACCAGTTGATCCTGCATGAGCTGACTTGTAATTGTGGTATAAACCTGAGGATTTTCTAAGTTGCTCAATGGCATTTTAGAGACGTATTCACTCTTGGTACGTTTGTATTTATTCGTTTTACTCGCATTCACCATGATTTCCTGTAACTCACCTTTACTCTGCTCCAGCACAAAATCATTTGTGGCAGTTTTGTTAGCAATTACTTCTACGGGCTGGCTTTTGGTGGTTAGTCCCACGTAACTTACCGTTACCGTGTGTGAACCAGCTTCTACTCTTGATATTTCATATTTACCGTTCTCATCAGTAGTAGTACTCTTCTTTAGCTCCCTGATGTAAACATTTACAAATTCGCCGGGTTTGTTGTCAGAGGTTTTAACTGTCCCCCTGATCGTTCCAAAACGATTTTGCGCATAAATTGAAGAAAAAGAAAAGCAGAAAAACAGCATTAAAACTGTTATTAAGGGAGTAGATCTTGAATTGGGTAGGGGTTTCATTTCAGTGTGTTATATTAGACTAATTATAAATAGACCGCAATATTACACGTTTTTATGTAAACTCACCAATTATTTAACATTTGAACATATAAAATTGATATATCTCACAAATATGTGATATTAGTAAGCTTTAGAGACTCGATTTCTCTGGCGTATCGGCCAATATAATGCCCACTCGCTATTATGCCCCATAGAAGTGCAGTTCAAAATCATAAGAAATTCAAAACATAAAGAGATACACAGGCAAATACACTCGCCTGATAAGAAATTTAGAAGAATAGTAGATTTATACCGCTACGGTATCCGGTTTAACTCTCAGATTTTTAAAAAGATATTCAGAGATCATATGTTTTTTCTCATTGATCTGGGTGAATTCAAATTGTTCTTCGCCTTCAGCAGCTGTCATTGCATCTTTGGCTTTAGTATAAGAACATCTGTATAACTCCCCGCCATTCTGCAATTTTCCTTTTTCATACTGGGACGACGATTTGTACTCACTAAGTTTTTGCTGGAACATACGTTCAACCTTTCCCAGCGTTTCAGTTTTTGCCTGGAAGATCAATTCCCAATCATCAATATTACCGCTTTTAGTGGTCGCGATATTTAAAGTCTTGATCCTGTCTTTAACCTCATTTGAAGATCCAACTTTGATCAGGTGGTTCTTTTTAGATCCGGCTATATAAATATAACCTGTTTTATACGTTCTTAATGCAAAAGGGATTCTGTCTGTATCTCCCTGTACAAAAACACCGTCAATATTCGTAAAATTATAATCAGGATTATCTAAACATCCGCTAACATTATAAGCAATTACCTTTTCGGTTTCCAGCATTCTTTGCTTTAAGTCTTCTGACCATCCATCTCCATTGGCATCAATCAGCACTTCTTCCGAAATTTGGTGTTTTTTTATAAAATCTTTCTGCTCCTTAGTCAACGGCGTTTTAATAATCATGCTACAATATTACTCATATTAATTGGTATTCAAGGGATGAAAATATCATAGCGGCCAGGCCGTAGCCTATGATTTTCAACTATTTTATCGATAGTTAACCTGAAATTACAAGCGTTTTTCCAGAATCAGGACTGTGAATGAGGCCGCGGATACACTTACGTTCATTTTATCCAGATTATTTTTTTTAGTTGTCTCTTTTTTACTCACGGCATTTTCCTGTGTAAACGAATTAACAGCATTTAAACCTGAGGCCGTATAGGTAATTTGTCTGAGCTTTCCATTGTTAAAGGCTTCGGGAATGTGATTGATCAAAATCGTCGCATTTATGGCATGCAATGCATCACGGTTTACCACAGTAAGGATGATCTGGTCTCCTTTTTCCGTTATGCTGGAAGATACGTCCAATGCCTTAATTCCCGGTTCCATTTCCGGGGAAACTGCGGAGGATCTCAAAGTATATTTTCCCGCATAATCTCTGAACGCCTTCAGGGGAGTAAAAATAGTTTGCCTGTATGAACCCAACGAATCGGCCATAATTGGTGCCAGCACATTTACCGTTTGTGCCCAGGTGGCCATTCCAATTGAAGCACTGTGCCGCTGAAATAAATTTAAAAAGGTAGCCACTCCCAGTGCATGCGACCAGTTATACTGGTATTCCATTTGAAATAATCCTTTCCCTTTTTTTGAATTGATATCCCATATTCCCCATTCGTCAACTGCCAGTTGTACAGGTGCCGTCCTTGGCGGGAAACGGTACCAGGCATTGAAACCTGATGCTTTTGCAGGAATCTTGCTCAATAACGATTCCATGTCCAGCAGTGGCTTTTCATACTGATCAATAGAACGGATGAGTGACGAGTAGGAAGTATCAGCAGGAATAGCATACAGGTGAACGGCCAGGAAGTCAGACACAGGTGCCAGTTTTGCAAGTACCTGTCTGCTCCATTCCGTGTCGTCTGCATTTCCTACCAGGATAAGCTTCAATTCAGGGTCCTGCAGTTTCATCAGTTTTACAAAAAGCCATGAATCTTTGATATACTGCTGTACATCCTGATCACGGCCTGCATCGGTATCCGCATATTCCTCGTTTCCAATTCCCCAGTATTTCACATGAAACGGTTCCCTGAAACCATGAGAACGTCTTAGGTTTGCATAATAAGTGTCTCCGGTTCCATTACAGTATTCTACCCAGTTTGCCGCTTCCTCAGGTGTTCCTGTCGCCATATTCACCACCAGAAAAGGTTCAGCACCAATCTTCCTGCAGTAAGTCAGGAATTCGGTGGTGCCAAAATGGTTGTCTTCCACCCCGCCCCAGATCAGGTTCTTTCTTTTCTTTCTGTCTTTTTTTGGCCCGATGCCATCCTCCCAATGGTAGATCTTGGTAAATGTTCCGCCCGGATATCTTAACAGGGGTGTGCGGAGTTCCTGTACCTTTTCAAGTACATCTTTCCTGAAACCCTCCTGGTCCGACAAAGCTGAATGCTCATCATAAATACCTCCGGTTACGGCCCGGCCAAGGTGTTCTATGAATTGCCCGTATTGCAGGGTACTGATCGTACCTGTTTTCTGATCTGCGTCAACTGTTATAGAAGCCTGTTTTATTTGTTGGGAAAAAGCGGAAAGCGTAAAAAAAGAGAATAGGAAAATCAAAAAGGGCTTCATCTGGAAGGGCTAAGTATCATAAAAAGCCGAAATTAGTATTTATGATCTAAAATCCGAGGGTAATCCACATAAATTACTTCAGGCAAATCACCAAATACTACTTCTGTTACCGAGCATAACCATAATTTATGGTTAAACACATTCCCTTTATACGTTTCCATTATATAATCGCCACCACCAAGCTTACAGTTTGTCCTGTCCTTTACCAATTTCATCTGGTCAGCACCTTCAATCAGCTCATCACTCATTTCCAGATAACACTCATCGCTGTTGCCTGCAACCTTATCCAGCATAGTATCTGCACCTTCCACCATTTCCAGGTCCACAACCGATTTGGTCCATTCAGGCAGATCTACATACCACTTCTGCTCTTTCGTCTTATAAAATCTAAATGTTCTTTTCATGTAATCGAGTAATATACCCGGCAACTTCAGATTCCATGCCAGCAATAGCTTTGACTGTAAAATAGTTGTTACACAGTAAAAAAGCGCTGTAATCCTTCAAAACCTAAAATAATATGCCGCATTTAGGTGATAGGAGGCAATCTGCATTATCTTGAAATTTACGTCTTGATAGCTGGCAATGCCAGGTATTTTATTAACCATTCAGCTATTACCTATGAACAAAACAGATAAAGAACGACTCAATGCGAGTAATATGTTTCACTATGAATCCCATTTTGAACCCCTTCCAGGATTCAGAACAAATTATAAATACACCATCAAAGTATGGTTAATCACTATTATTCTGGGTACAACGATTTTTTTTGCCTTTAAATCCTTCGCTGAAATGTTTAACTCAGAGAACTTCAGTGCTTGGGGGGGCTCAACCGTTTTTTATTACATCATCACTATTTCACTTGCACTGATCCTTTCCATTCCCAGCGTAGTATTATTTGCCGTAGGATACAACTTCATCTCAGGTTTTGTCTTCAGTTCCATCAAAATTAAGCTGGCGCTGTTTATCATCGGCCAGGCACTTTGCTGGTTATCCTTTCTCGTTGCATTCGGGCTAAACAATGGGGAAGCCATCATCAAAAACCTGGACGTCATTTTACCCTATGCTATAGCAAATGCCATCAGCATATTTATTTGCAGGTTGAGTTCAGATCGCTAAAACCCTCACGGTTACCTGATGGGCTTCAGAATTCTGTTCCATCTCACTTTGTCTAACAGGTTTTCTGCAGAGTCAATACTCAGCCAGGTGATCATAGCTTTACCGATCACATGATCCTCCGGAACATACCCCCAGAAGCGGGAATCCATGGAGTTATGACGATTATCTCCCATCATCCAGTAATAGTTCATTTTAAAAGTGTAGCGGTCAGCCCTTTTACCATCGATCAGTATATCCCTACCTTTCATTTCCACCTGATGATGTTCATACAGTTCAATTGCCCTGCGGTATAATACCATCGTTGAATCATTCAGGGAAATAGTCATGCCTTTTTTTGGTAAGGTTAGCGGGCCAAAATTGTCCATATTCCATTTAAATTTTTCGTTGTGCGGGAAGATCTCCGCATCATAATGTCCGGCAGGATCGATCACTGGAGTTACCTTTTTGATATAAGAGTACCCCTTAAATTCTGCCAGGTGCAAAGTCGGGATAATCATCGTATATGTACTCAGGTCATTCTGCCCGATGATCTCGATACCCAGGTCACGAAATATATCCGGGTTTATGGTATTGCCGTCAGTGACCACATTAAATGAAGTTTGCGCTTTCTCTGCATTTGGGGCCGCTCTTCCATTGATGAAAACCTGCGAGTTGACAATTGTCAGTACATCACCCGGCGTGGCCTGGCAGCGCTTGATCAGGTTCGTCCTTACATCTACCGGCCTGTCATATGAGGGATCAGCCTCCTCTGGTTTGTTAAAAACCACGATATCGCCTTTTTGTATGGTTGAAAGGCCCGGCAGGCGGAAGTATGGTAGTTTTATCCCGTCCCAATAGGTTTTAACCTGATATTTGGTAATGGTGGATTCCAGAAAAGGATTTTGAACAGGCGTAAAGGGCATTCTTGCGCCGTAACTTATTTTGCTCACAAACAAATAATCGCCCGTAAGTAATGTGCCTTCCATCGATCCTGAAGGGATGGCATAGGCCGAAAAGATCAGCCCCCTGATCAGGGTAGATGCAACCAGGGCAAATATCAGGGCGTTCAACCATTCGCGTTTCTTCGATTTTTCCGGCATGCTGCCATCGGTTTTCCTGCTGAAAGGAAGTTTTAATTTCATGTCAATAGTTTTAGTTATCATTTTGACTCTCAGGCAAAACAGATGTTACAAAATCCGGGGATAAAATGAACATCCCAATAAAATCAGGGTCTGCATGACCTTTCATGCCGGTATCGTATGTTATACCCTATTTCGGTGATAGGAGATCCTGCGTATTATTTCCAGATTTGAACCGGCAATCTTACGTGTCATTATTTAATTTAAGATCCGGCGATGAATATAGTGAAGGAACAGTTAAAAGGAAAAAGAATCTTATTCGCTACCGTACCAACAGATGGACATTTTAATCCGCTTACAGGCCTGGCAAAATATTTACAGCAGGCCGGCTGTGATGTACGCTGGTATACCTCCGTTACGTTTGACGACAAATTGAAAAGGTTGGAAATTCCATTATATCCTTTTGAAAAAGCGCTGGAAATCAACCAGTCAAATTTTCTTGAACTATTTCCTGACAGGGCCGGTATTACCGATGCTGCCGGAATAATGGAGTTTGACCTGCATTATCTTTTAGGCAATATGGCGCCGGATCTTTATACCGACATCCTGAAAATACAAAAATCCTTCCCTTTCGATCTGATGATCGCTGACAGTTCATTTACGGCCATTCCGCTGGTAAGAATCAAAATGGATATCCCGGTCGTCTCTATCGGGGTTTATCCTTTACCGGAATATGCAGCAAACCTGGCACCTTACAGCATGGGATTACCGCCGGCAAAAAATGAAGATGAGATGATGGCCTATGCGAAATTACATGATGAGGCCTTAAATAAAACATTCAAGGGATCAGTGGATAATTTTCAGGCAATACTTGAAGACAATGATATCCTGCTGGAAAAGGCCCTCCCGCTCGATCTGCTGGTAAAGCAGGCAAGTTTATACCTCCAGATCGGTGCTCCGAGTTTCGAATACAAACGTGTTGGTATGGGAGAAAACATCCGTTTTGTGGGTTCCCTGCTGCCTTATTCTTCCAATCATCAGAAAGACTCCTGGTATGACGAGCGGTTAGTTCAATATAAAAAAATCGTGCTGGTGACCCAGGGCACCGTGGAGAAGAATCCCGACAAGATCATCGTTCCCACACTCGAGGCTTTTCATGGTACCGATACGCTGGTCATCGCAACGACAGCCGGCTGTCAGACAGAAAAACTAAGAGAAAAATATGCAGCAAAGAATATCATTATTGAAGATTTTATCCCTTATGATGATGTCATGCCCTATGCGGGCGTTTATGTCACCAATGGAGGATATGGCGGGGTACTGTTAAGCATCAGTCATAAATTACCCATGGTTGCCGCAGGCCTGCTGGAAGCAAAGAATGAAATTTGTTCGCGTATCGGATATTTCAAATTGGGGATCGACCTTTCGACGGAAAGACCCTCTCCCGAAGCCGTTCGCAGTGCCGTTGAAGAAGTGATGGCAAACGGGCAATATAAAAGTAATACCGCCCGTTTATCCGCAGAATTGGACAGCTACCGTTCAACCGCATTATGCGCCAGCTACGTGGCTGAGCTGTTAAACTGAGCGTTTATTACCATAATCTGTTATCTTATCCGTCAATTACCATATAGGTTAAGCAACACCAGCAATGACACTTAATGATTTAATAGTACCGAATTAACATTTATTCAAAAAATCAATATTATCTTGGTGGAAAATATTGAAATCTAATGCCGCAACCGCTCTCCTCCGCATCACTTATTTTTATTTTTGTTTTTTGCTTCAGCTTTTTTGGGATGGCACAATCACAAAAGGGCTCTGTTAAAGGAAAAATCAGCGAGCCCGATGGGAAAGCCCTTCCCGGAGCAACCGTATCCCTGACCGGCACAGCCTTAACTACCGCAACCGATGAATCCGGAGATTTTTTTCTCCAAAACATTGCAGCGGGTAGCTATACCCTGAAAGTAAGCTATCAGGGCTACCGTCAGGTCATATCGAAAGTAAATATAAAGCCGGGAACAAACATCTTAAACCTGAGTCTTGAAGATGCCGGTCTTGCACTGGGCGAGGTCATTGTCAGCACCCAGAAAAGAAGGCAGACGAGCATCGAGGTGCCGATAGCCGTATCCGCCCTGAGCGGAACCCAGCTTCAGCGGCTGAACATCACCGAATTTGATGCCCTCTCACAATATATCCCCGGCCTGCAGATCCAGCTGCAAAGCCCTAATAACCCTGGTTTCGTTATTCGTGGTATTACCTCGGACGATGGTGATTCCAGAATCCAGCCCAGGGTTTCTGTGTTCCAGGACGGGGTATCCATTTCTAAATTAAGCGGTTCTGTGGTGGAACTTTTCGATATGGAACGTATAGAGGTGATCAAAGGCCCCCAGGGTACACTCTTCGGCAGAAGTGCCCAGATTGGCGCGGTACATCTCATTCAAAACAAACCTGCAGATTCCCTCAGCGGCGAGATCAACCTCGGCTACGGGAATTATGCACAAAAGATCGCTAACGGATTTATCAATACCCCCGTTGTTCCCGGAAAACTGCTTAACCGCCTGGCTGTAGCCTATAATGAAAGGGACGGTTTTATCTCCAATTTCTCCGGCGGCCGCCTAAACGGCAAGAACACCATTGCTTTGAGGGATATTATCCGTTATAAACCGGGCGCAAATACCACGGCTGACCTGATCCTGAACTACCAGTATGATAACTATCCCGGTACCGGCTTCAAAAGTAAACTGTATGCCCCTGCCGGAGGCGATACGGACCCGAATACGGCGGCAGACCTTGAACAGGGAGAAAACCTGTACATCAAACGGCACGTCTTTGGCCCTACTTTAATCCTGAACCATACCTTTTCACCAGCATGGTCATTAACATCAACCTCAGCATACCGCCATTTCAAGGCTGATGAATCTTTCGATGCGGATGGTACAGCGGCGCCGGTGTTATGGCTGTCAGAGATCTCAAAAGGGGATCAGCTGAGCCAGGAGTTCAGGTTCAATTACACCCAGGATAAATTCTCCGGATTTATCGGAAGCAGCTATTTTTATGAAAATGGCTCACAACGGGTGCCCCTGCGTACCAATGAACAAAGTTTGTACGTAGCTGCCGTACAACCGCAGCTTTATCAGCAATTCAGTACGCTGCTCTCTGGTTACCCTCAGTTGCCGGATGCATTTAAGCAGGGTATCATCAACCTTTTCAGGCCACAGCCCCTGCTGGTTAACGGTAAGCCGACACTGGTTCAGAAACTTCCGGACCTCAGTGCATTAGCCGCGCTGCCCCTGCCTGCCCAGTATGCCCAATTGGTACAGCTGCTTTCCAATGCCCCGCTTCAGCTGATGCATGAAGAAGAAAGTACAAACTATGGAAAATCTACCGCAGCGGAGATTTTTGCAGACGGGACATATAAAGTGAACAGCCAATTCTCGCTCACTGCGGGAATCAGGGGTACTTACGAAAACTTAAACGGTGCCTACAGGTCTGACGCCGCCTCCGGGAACAGTGTACTTGGCTTACTGCTCACGGGCTCACCAAACATATTGTCTACGATTTCCAATGGAAAGATCGCAGCAAGCAAAGACTACTTTTCTTACGTGGGCCGTATTGCAGCCAACTATATGTTCGAACGGAACAATATTTACGCAACCATTTCCAGGGGGCGCCGTCCCGGAGTGATTGATATTACTCCCGAAGCAACCAATTTTTTAAAGCCTGAGATCGTATGGAGTTACGAAGCAGGCATAAAGGGAATCGTGGCCGATACCAAAATCAATTATGATTTTACAGCTTATTTTTATGACTGGAATAATTTCCAGACCAGCAGCTTCCAGAATACTTCGGCCGGACTGAGATCAGTTCCGGACGATGCCGGTAAGGCCCGCAGTTTTGGTCTCGAGAGCAGCCTTCGCTACAGCTTTTTTCAGCACAGCAGCATCTTTGCCAATTACGGCTATATCGACGCTAAATTCAGCGATAACAATGCCGACGGCAGTGCACAGGAATATGCAGGAAACACTTTTCGTTTAACGCCAAAACACACTTTTTCTTCTGGGCTTGACCTCAATTTCAATGTTGGAAAAACGAGAACGATCTTTGTAAGGCCAAGTTTCTCTTACAAATCAAAAGTATATTTCGAAGATACCAACCGGGCTGACCTGAGCCAGAATGCCTTTGGCGTATTGAACGGACAGATCGGTTACCGCATTGATACAAAAAAACATTATGAGATATCATTGTTCGGCAAGAACATTCTGGATAAAAAATATATTATTGATGCAGGGAATTCGGGCGATGCCATCGGCCTTCCAACGTTTATTGGAGGTCAGCGCAATCTTTTTGGAATCATGTTAAAAGCTGGGTTTTAATTTAAAATATCTTGAAAACAATCTATAAAATCCTGGCCGCGGTCATCCTATTGCCGCCATTCATTTATTTCTTAGGCCCAAGCCCTAAAACACCTGTTTACCGTACAAAACTTCCAAAGATTCCGGAACTGCAGCAATTGGACAACTATGTGAAGGCAAAAGAAAGCAAACTGCGCCTGAAACCGGGAAACGATGCCAGGATCATCTGGGCAGACCAGGATAAAAAACAGACGGAATATGCGGTGGTTTACCTTCACGGCTTTGGCGGAAGTCATGAAGAAGGCAACCCTGCTCATGCAGATTTCGCAAAGAAATATCACTGCAATTTATATTTATCACGCCTGGCAGAACATGGCATGAGGTCCAGAGAACCTATGCTGAACTTTACCGCAGAAAAACTCTGGGATTCTGCACTTGAGGCCTATGCCATCGGCCGCAAACTCGGGAAAAAAGTGATCATCATGAGCACCTCTACCGGAGGGACCCTGTCGTTGAAACTGGCTTCAGAATTTCCTGAGATCAACAGCCTGATTCTCTATTCGCCAAATATAGAGATCAATAATAAAAATTCATGGCTCCTCAATAATCCATGGGGACTACAGCTCGCCCGCAAGGTACAGGGAAGTGACTATGTGACTTCCGATGTGAAAATTCCGCAGTATGCAAAATTCTGGTATCCCCGTTACCGGCTTGAAGCAGCGGTGCAGCTGGAAGAACTGACGGAGACCACCATGGTGAAGGAAACCTTCGAAAAGATAACACAGCCCGTTCTGCTGTTGTATTATTACAAGGACGAACAGCATCAGGATAATGTAGTCAGAGTTGATGCGATGCTGAAAATGTACGCTGAGCTGGGAACACCAGCAAATTTGAAACGGAAGGCTGCCATTCCGAATGCAGGTAATCACGTTATAGGTTCAGCCATGCGCTCCGGTGATGTTCCCTCGGTAGAAAAAGAAACAGACCGGTTCGCAAACGAGATCTTAAAGATGAGGCCGGTAACTCATGATTAACCAATCTTTAAAAGTCTAAACCGCACGCAGATGGATCTTCCTGAGAATTCTCCTGCTAAAAGCCTGGCATTATTCATACTTCAGTGCGTCAACAGGATTTGCCCGGGCTACCTTAAATGATTGCAGGCTGACGGTCAGCAACGCGATCACCAGTGATATCACCGCAGCGAGTATAAACGGCCAGACCCCCATATCAATCCTGTAATCATACTTCTGCAGCCATTTACCGGCTAAAATATAGGCGACGGGAAATGCGATCAGGTTGGCAATCAGCACCAGTTTGATAAAATCCCTGTTCAGCAAGATCAGGATGCTTTTCAGGTCTGCCCCAAGAACTTTCCTGATGCTGATTTCCTTCTGGCGTTGCTCAGCCATGTAAAGTGCCAGTCCCAGCAAACCCAGGCAGGATATAAAAATACAAAAGCCTCCAAAAAGATTAGACAGGGTGCTCAGGATCCTTTCGCTTTGCAGCTTTGCCTGCATCGCCTGATCAATATATTCAAGTTCTGCAGGATAGGACGGGTTTAAACGCTCGCTCACTTCTTTTACCAACTGGATGGACTTGTTCAAAGGTAGGTCCGGATTCAGCCGTATCATCAGCTGGGCCACCAAATGCATGTTGTAATAAAATACCGTAGGCAGGGATTTCGCTCCCGGGGAACCATTGGAATAATCCTGCATGACCCCAACAATGGTAAGGGGCGGGTTGCCGGACCAGCTGATCACTGTTCCCACCGGATGTTTCAGCCCCATTCTTTTTACCGCCGCTTCATTCAATATCACGCTGGTAGAGGTGTCTGCCGGAAACCGGACAGAGAAATCCCTTCCCATTAGAATTTTGGCGCCTACAGTTTTAGCGTAATCGTATCCGGTACTTCTGTACTCAAATAAAGCATTATCATTTACGTCCTTACCGGGCCAGCTGAAATCACTGGAATTGTTAGACATGCTGGTAAAACTTCCGGCGAATTCGCTGGATGACACTGCAGCGCCCGATTTCTTTAATTCCTGTTTTAACAGCTCTACTTTCCCCTGGTCTTTAAAGTTGCCCTCCAGCTCCAGCCCTACAAGATTGTTCCGGTCAAAACCCAGCGGTTTATTCTTGATGAACTGCATCTGCGTGTAAATGATCATGGCACAGATGATCATACATATAGAAAGGCTGAATTGTATAATAACCAACGCTTTGCGGATGGACAATGCTCCCCTGGCAGCTCCTTTGAAGCCTTTCAACACCTTTATCGGGGTAAATGACGACAAGTAAATGGCCGGGTAACTACCTGCCAGCGTGCCTGTGATCAGGATCAGGGCAATCAGCACGCCCCAAAAGGTATAGGAACTATAGTCAATCTGTATGGCAGTATCCAGCAGCGTGTTGAAATGCGGCAGAAGGATTTCCAGCAGAGCAAAGGAGATCAGCATGGAAATAGTAGACAACAACAGTGATTCCAGTACGAATTGACCCATCAGAGCTTTTCTTGTTGAGCCCAGTGCCTTTCTCACCCCAACCTCTCTGGCCCTTTTTTCTGAACGGGCAGTAGAAAGGTTCATATAATTGATACTGGCTATCAGCAGCACACAAAAGGCGAGGAAAGCGAAGAGGTTAACCTGGTCTATTCTTCCGCCGATAAGTTTTCCATTTTCAAACTCATCATACAGATGATGTTTTTTAAAGGGGAATAAAAATGCTTCCAACCTTGTCTGCGGATCGTTCGCTTTGATCAGTTTCCTCAGTGAAGCATCGGTAGCGGCAATATTAGCATTTGGTTTCAACTCAAAGAAGGTCATACATGAAATTGCCCCCCATTCAAAGCCTTTCTCCTGAGGGGATATCGTATGCTCATAGAATGACCAGGTTTGAATGGCTTCAAACTGAAAAGTCTGGTTTTTAGGAATATCCTTTATCACCGCGGTCACCTTTAGCCAGGCCCGGTTATCCCATTTTAAACTTTGCCCTACGGGATCTTTATCACCGAAGAATTTCTTTGCCGTCTTCGCTGTCAGTATGATTGAATTCGGCTCGTTTAACGCAGAAGCCAGATTTCCACTTTGCACTTTGTAATCAAATATTTTTACAAAAGAAGGATCGGCGCAGATCGCATTGAGCTTAAACTTATTGTTTTGATAGCTGACCAATCTGTTACCTCCATTAAACGTGACACGGCAGGCAGCCTCAACACCCGGCAGGGTTTGCAAGCCTGCAGCGGCCAGTCTGTTCGGAGTATAAGGATAAGTATTTATTGTACCATCTGTTTTATGGTTCAGCTGGGCAACATAGATACGGTCTGTTGCTTTATACTGCTGGTCATAACTATATTCATAATTCACGTACAGCAATAACAGCAAACATGAGGTAAGCCCAATGGCAAGACCACCAATATTGATGAATGAAAATCCTTTGTTCCTTTTGAGGTTCCTGAGTGCTATTTTGAAGTTAATGAAAAACATACGTTACGATTTACCGTTGCATTTACGAATTACATGCCAGCTTACAATAGCACATTTAAAGCATCAATACAGGCATCTTTCTACAAGAGCTGTTCATTACCGGTCAATCCCATGTACGCAAATGTACAGTGGGGTCAAATCACTGATCAGGACTTTTGCTGCATTAAAACCAGTAAATTGCCTGCATCTTCCGCCGTTCTGATCAGGTTACTTTTCGTATTGGCCAGTGCAGTAGCAAGGTCTGATGGCTGCTGACCAATAGCCATCAGCACATCGAAGTACTGTTGCAGGCCCGGGATTCGTTCCAAAGGAACTTTTCCAGCAAAGGCAATCACCGGCAGGCCTTTCAGTTTTGCCTGGTAAGCCACACCAAAAGGCCCTTTGCCCTGCAGGGTCTGTTCATCAATACTTCCTTCACCTGTGATCACCAGGTCTGCTTTTTCCACTGCAGCATCAAAGTCGGTAAGGCGCAGAAAATGTTCTATCCCGTTTACCAGGTTCGCATTCAGAAAACCATATAACCCGGCCGCCGCTCCTCCCGCAGTACCCCCGTGTTTTACAGTGGCAATGTCCTTTCCGGTTTGCCGCAGGGCAACGGTGGCAAGCCTGGCCATTGCAGCATCAAGTTTTTTTACGGCATCAGCCGATGCCCCTTTCTGAGGCCCGAATATCACTGCTGTTCCCTGTTCGCCCAGCAAGAGGTTATCTACATCACACAATACCGTGACTTCACATTTCAGTATCCTTTCATCCAGCCCTGAAAGATCAACCGTTTCCAGATCAGCAAGATCATCGGGCAGTACGGCCAGTTCCTCACCTTCAGCATTTAAGAATCGTGCGCCCAGCGCTTTCAATATTCCTGTGCCGCCGTCTACGGTAGCCGATCCGCCCATGCCAATAACAATTGTGTTCACCCCTTTATCCAGTGCAGACCTCATCAGCTCTCCCGTTCCGGATGAACTGGTACGTAAAGGATCAAGCTCTTCTGGTTTAAGTAACCTCAAACCAGAAGCATCGGCCATTTCTATCACTGCAGTTTTCCCCCCATCAATCAAACCAAATGAGGCATTGATACTCCTGCCGAGTGCATCATGTACCACCGTATCCACCAGTGTACCCTTACACTTTTTTATGATCAGCGGTCCTGTACCATCCCCGCCATCCCCTACAGGGAAACATTCGCTGGTGTGTACAGCCTTACTTTGTCTTAAGCCCTTCTGAATGGCTAAAGCAGCCTCTTCCGCATCAAGGCTATGTTTAAAAGCGTTTGTAGCAATTAGAATATGCATATCTTATTGATCCATGTTTGAAAGTTTCTCCAGCGCAAGGTATAAGGCCTGGTTGCCCGACGGGCCTTTACCCATTCCCTGGACGGTAATATACAATTGTTTCACCAGTGCCAGACCGGGCAGTGATAATTTCATGGCTTCGGCCTCTTCCAGTCCTATGCTCAGGTCTTTCACAAAATTATCTACAGAAAAACCTGCGGAGTAATCCCCCTTTACTATTTTCGGCGCAAGTACATCCAGGCTCCAGCATCCGGCGGCACCTTTACTGATAGATTCCAGCATGGTGTCCAGGTTCAGGCCCGCTTTCAGTCCATAGATCAGCCCTTCGCAAACACCAATCAGTGTACCGGCAATAGTGATCTGGTTGCACATTTTTGTATGCTGCCCCGCTCCTGCCGCACCCTGGTATACGATGTTTTTCCCGAATGCTTCAAACATCGGATATACCTTATCAACCACCTCCCTGCTCCCGCCTATCATGATGGAAAGATTGCCGTTTATGGCTCCCAGCTGCCCGCCAGACACAGGTGCATCAATGAATTCTGCCCCTCTGGCAACTGCTGCTCCGGCAATTTTAACCGCCAGGCTGGGTTTCGTTGTGGTCATATCCACCAGTATGCTCTCCGGCTTTAGCCCGGTAAATATTCCGTCAGTACCAAAATAACACGCTTCAACATCTTTGGGGGCACCAATGATGGTTACGATCACATCCGTATGCGCGGCCAGGGCGGCGGGGCTGTCAAACCAGATACAGCCCAGTTCAATCAGTTCCGCCGCTTTTTCTTTAGTCCTGTTGTGCACATGAACCGTATACCCCGCATTGAGCAGGTGTTTTACCATGGGATTGCCCATCAGTCCTGTACCGATCCATCCTATAATTTTATCCTTCATATCTCTTTATATAAACAAAGTAACATTTCAAAATCGCCGATCTGTGGTACGGTACACTCTACCCATCCGCCGGATTGTTTAAAATCAAGCACCGTACCGGCTTTCATCAGCCTCATTTCCTTTACAGGTTTTACCGGCTTAAAGCGGATCAGCGTTTGCTGAACAGGAATGGGCTCCCTCAGGGAACCACCTATCTGACCAGACTGATTGATCATCCCAAACCATTCAAAAGCACCGTTCCTGTTTACCAGATGGCTGATCTCAATCAGCGGCGAAGCATCGGTAAATACTGTTTGATCTACCTTTAACAGATTGTATATGGCCGAGACAAACAACTTCCTGTGCATATAATGCCCTTTGGAATAATATTGTGCACCGAGCTGCCAGGGAATAAACACCGAACTGCCTTTGCCAAAATCATTCCTGATCAGGCCCGGAAAATCAGTAATGTCCTTTTCGGTATAATAAGATTTTTCGGGAGGGCCAAACCTTGTTGCCGGCAGGAACTTCATGACAGGACGGGCATTTGCCAGAGGTTTGCAATACAAAAAGTTGGAATACATCATCATGATGCTGAAATCCCTAAATTCCTTTTCACCAAGGGCATCCTTATCCTGCGCTGATATTTTAAGATAGGTTGATTTGGCCCTGCGGAAAGTATTGTAGGAAGGCTGAACACCCAGCGACTGCAGCCTGATGGCCGTAGAATCACCCTTTGCGTTTTTAGTGGAAGTAAACCCGGTAGCCAGTATCTTCCCTCCGTTCTTCACATACTGGTCAATGGCCGCAACCAGGGAATCATCCATGTTAGTCACATCCCCAAGAATCAGCGCCTCATATTCCTGCAGTTGCCGCGGCATCCTTCCGGTACCTATAACCGAAGGTTCAATAATATCATAAGGGATATGTTCTTCAGAAAGCAGCTTGATCATCCCCTCATATTCATCCCTCGAGCCCCTCACCAGAGCGATATTATTCATCGTCTTCAGGTTGGTGAACAGCTTCTCATTTTTCTTATGAAAGCCGTAGAGCTGGTTCAGCGTTGGGATAAACACACGGTCTTCGTAATTGACCAGCGTGCCTACCACCACAAATCCGAGAGGGGCACCATTGAGCATATTTTCAAGCATCCACACTTTCGCCAGATTGGGCGATGTACCTACATGCCTGTAACCTATAGCCTGGAAATAGATCAGGAGGTTACCGGGCGACCTGTCTTTATAAGATCCGAGCACCCGTTTTACATTATCCGTGGCGGAATAGTTCCACTCATATTCGGTATTGATCTCAGCACCTGATTCACTCGCAATCATATCTACACCTGCATCAGCATAGGTATTGATCATGAGCTTAGGATTGAGGGTTTTAATATGCTTGCCGATCCTGTTAAAAAGCTCGTCAGCCGTAGTTCTCTTGAATTCATTGTACTCCCTGAATACCGGATCATTCATATCGGCTTTCAGCGGCAGCTGATGCCCGGTTGCCTCATGAAACCTCTTTTTGCAGTTCCCGCACTGGCATATACCATAATAACGGCCGCTGTAATCACTGGTGGTATAACCGATCATGTTAAAGAAGATACCATCAAAAGGATATGCTGTAATGGCTTCTCTCAGGATCTCCATTCCGTATTCCTGCTGGTATCCGCCGTTCGGACAGGTATGTACCTGCCCGTTATAATTTACATTTTTGCCTTCCGGAGATACATACAGCCATTCAGGTTTTTTAGCGGCGAGCGACTGGTTGATCTTGCTGAAATCGAAACGTCCGATGACCTTTATGCCTTTGGCATGCAGTCCCTTGATGAGATCGCCCAGCAGGTCACCTTTCATATAAGGGTTCTTAAACTGGTAAGGAAGCTTTGTTGGGTAATTGGCTACAATTCCCCCCGCATTGATCAGCACGATCGTAGCCGACGCATCCACCATGGACTGCACATAGGCATTCACATCCATCGTAGCATCAATTTCACGCAGGTTGGTCTGTACCAGCCGGTACGGGGCCCTGTTCCACCAGCTATCGTCATACCGGCCGGGATCAATTGCAGAAAGTGGCTGCCCTGCGGCCCCGCCAGATGCCATAAAAAAGGCAAAACAAACCGTTAAAAACGTAAATATTTTTTTCATGATCATTAGATTTAAAATAGAATAAATTATTGCGGCCGCTTCGTAAACCAATACAGCAGCAGCCCATGTCCTACCCCGGGCGGGTCATCAGACCTGGCAACCTGGAAAGCCATGAACTTCCCATTGGTAGCAACTACAGGGTTCGCCGCCTTGCCCCCCTCATAATCATTAAAATGCGTAAGCCGCACAAAATCCTTTCCCGTTCCGTCCAGCTTCAGCTTCCAGATATCGAGATTGGAGGAGCCCCTTTTTCCGCCCAGCCAGTCGCACTGCCGGTCTGATTCCACCGCAGTATATCCATCGGGGAAAATCCCTTCCGGTTCATTAAAAGAACCTTTGGCGTTGGAAAAGTTGGTCACCTCAGCAGTCCCCAGATGAATGCCCTTTACTTCAAAAGCACCATCCGGTACATAACAGAAAAATGTGAGCCGCGTATCCTCATCATAAAAGTCCTGAGCTTCCAGTGAACAGTCCTTTCCGGCATTTTTCAGTACAACTTTCTGATTGATCAGTTGAGGCCGCTCCCCCTTCAGGTCAAGATCGGCAACTACCAGCTGAGTGCCCTCTGCTGTCCATTCCGTATAGGCAATTTTAAAACTCCGCTTCGACACCGCAATCCCCTCATTTACCTTTACCCCAATCTTCTGCGGTTTGGCTCCCGGAGATTTGCTCAGATACCACAGATCTGCATTCTTACGGCTCGTTACAGGGTCTTCAAAATGTTCATGTCCGGCCAGCAGGTAATCGCCGTTAGGCAGATGCATGACCCTCAAAAAAGCAGCTCCCGGAATGCTGCAGGTCAGACAGCTGATCTGCCGGCTCTTCAGGTCGATCACCATGGCGTCGCCAAAAACCTTCTCCATAAAAGCCACCCTGTCATTTCCCGGAGATATATCCGCACGCTCACCGAACCGCGTAAGTACCTGTATATTTTCCGGCAGGTTCGCCAATGGGTTGCCCTGCATGCGTTGTTTCAGTAAACGGCCTTTAACCTGCTGGCGCGCAAATCCAAATCCCGCGCCGATCAGCAATACAATCATCAACCCTGCTGTAAGTTTCATTTCAAAACGATTAATTTATGCCGCAGGCCTGCCTATGGATTCACCACATTTGCAGGCTTGCCATCCAGATATGCCTGCAGGTTCTGAATGGTTATTTCCATAAGCCTGCCCCTCGCTTCTTTGGTTGCCCAGGCAATATGAGGGGTGATGATACAGTTCTTTGCGCTCAGGAGCGGATTGTCCTTTGAAGGGGGTTCAACCGATAATACATCGATCCCGGCCCCTGCAATCACGCCATTGTTCAGTGCTTCCGCCAGGTCATCTTCCACGATGATCGGCCCTCTTGAGGTGTTTAACAAAAAAGCAGTGGGCTTCATTCGCTGCAGGTTTTCCTTATTGATCAGTCCCTTTGTTTCCGGGAACAGCGGGCAATGGATACTCACTACATCAGCCTGTTCAAGGAGTTCCGGTATGGATGCCCATTTAAAATTCCTGCGCTGCGACTGGTCGCTCTGGCTCCTGCTGTTCCCGATCAGCTGCATTCCAAATGCCGTGGCCACATCTCCCACCTGCTGGCCTATATGCCCGAACCCAATGATGCCTATGGTTTTTCCCGAAAGCTCGGTGAGCGGGTAATCCCAGAAACAGAAGTCGGCAGAAGAGGCCCAGCGGCCGGATGTTACGGCATCGCTGTGGCGCTGCACACGCAGGCAGAGTTCCAGCAGCAGCGCAAAAGTATGCTGCACCACAGACGCTGTTCCATATCCCGGCACATTGCATACCACTATCCCTTTTTGCCTGGCCGCCTCAATATCTACAACGTTATAACCTGTGGCCAGCACACCTATGTATTTTAACCCGGCAAGGCTGTTGATCGCTTCTGCACTTACAGGGGTTTTATTGGTAAATACTACCTCAGCTCCAAGGCAGCGTTCAACAACCTGGTCTGCCGGTGTACGGTCGTGGATTTCCACTTCGCCCAGCTGTTGTAATCCTTCCCAGCTCAGGTCGCCGGGATTCAGGGTGTAACCATCTAATATGACAATCTTCATTGATTTCTTTATTTAAGGGTGATGAATTAAACTTTTGCCCAGGCTAAATTTAAGGTTCGTTTAGCATTTGCAATCACAATATCGGGGTCTTCATCACCAAAAGGTTTGATCTCAAAACTCAGGATGGGCGGTTCCTGGTCATTCAGGAACCCTATGGCCAGCAATACCCTCAGGTATTCAACCACCTGCTCCACATCATTCTCCCCGTTTGGAAAACCAAAGCGCGGATGTACATCGCCATACGCAGGCATATCAGCACTTTTCACTACACAATTGCCAATATGGGCATGGATAATATAATCCTTCACCGGAAGGATAGACTCCTCTATTGTTTCATGGATCAGTGGAATATGGCTCAGGTCAACCATCAGCCCAAAATTCTCATACTCTGCCCTCAGTTCCTTTGCATACCGCAGGGCCATATCAGCGGGGCCTATCAGGCTTCTTTTGTCTACGTTATAATCAAACACCTCCAGTGCAATCTTGATCTTTCCTTTGCTGTTTGCGTAGGCACAGATCTCCCGGGTAGATTTCACCAGTGCCTGATAGCCTTCCTCTTTCCGGTCTTCATCATATATGCCGCTGAGGAAGGCAAATCCGGAGGCACCCATTTCAAAAGCTTCGTCAATACCTTCTTTCACATTCGCTAAAGCCTCCTGCCGGCGTTCTTCATCCAGGTCATTGATGTTCTGTCCCCTGGTGAGCAACCGGGGCTGGGCACCGTAGGCAATGGTCATGTGCGAGGTTTGCAGCATCTGTTTTACCTTTCTGCGCTCCTCCGGATCTTTTACCGTGGTGATCTCAATGGCGTTAAAATAATCGTCCACTGCCAGTTTCCTGATTGTTTCCAGTACCGGACCTTCTCCTTTGATGGTGTCTGGATAAGCCATGAAATGGACCAGGCCTACTTTCATGTATTTATGTAATGATTCGTTCATGATATGATTTATTTGATTTCGTTTAAAACAGGTTCATCCTGTACCAATCTTCTTTTTCTGTTGCTGATCAGGATAAACGCCGACAGCAATACCAGGATAGCGGCCAGCACAAAGAGATAGACATATCCATTTGACAGATCAGGGATAATGGTGCCCGCGCCGCTGGTTTGCATCTGATAGACGGGGATCAGCCATTTGAAAAGGTAAGCCTGTGCCAGAACGATAAAACAGATACAGACCAGCATTATAAAACTGTGTTTTACCGTAAACCTGAACAATTCAGACTCCTTCCCCACCAGGTTCCCTGCCGCTGCGGCAACAGCGATGGACTGCGGTGAGATCATCTTGCCTACCACACCCCCGGAAACATTTGCACCTACAGTAATTACCGGGTCTATGCCGATGGATGTTGCTGTAACGCCCTGAAGTTTACCAAATAAGGCATTGGCCGAAGTATCGGAGCCGGTGATGAACACGCCCAGCCAGCCCAGTACGGGTGCAAAAAACGGGAACAGGAAGCCGGTGTTTGCCAGCGCATCGGCCATGGTGATCGTAATGCCTGAGTCGTTCACCAGATAGGCGAAGCCAAGGATAGAAGCGATCGTAACGATGGGAAAGGCCAGCTGTTTCAGCGTAGCTATAAATATCTTTATTCCCCTGCTGAAACCCATCCCGATCAGGGGCATGGAAATCAATGCAGAGCTGAGGATGGCCGAGCCTGATGCCGACAGGTAGTTGAACTTAAAGACGTGCGGGATGAGCTTTCCGCTGGCATCAGTGATCGCGTTGTGGATGCCGGGAAATTCAAACTGCAGCTGCCCTGCCGAGTTCAGCACATCTTTTATGGGCTGTAAGCCCCAGGCAATGATCATGATGGTCAGCAGGATAAAGGGCGACCATGCCCTGACGATCTGCGCATTGGAATACTGCCCCTTCAGCACCAGCGTAGGAGGTGCTTCGTTGTCAAACCGCCAGACCTCCCTGGGTGTCCAGAACTTCAGGAAAATGATCAGGCAGATGATTGAGCCTATGCCGGCGATCACGTCGGGAAGGTTGGGGCCGATAAAATTGGAGGAAAAGTATTGTAAAAATGCAAAGGATAAACCCGATACCAGGATCGCGGGCAGCACCCTGTTGGCATTTTTAAAGCCGCTCATCAGCACTACAAGATAAAAGGGCAGGCAGGCTGACAAGACGGGCAGCGTGCGCCCTACCATCTGAGAGATCGCCATTTCCGGGATCCCCGAAACCTGTGAGGCCACAGTGATCGGAATACCGATGGCGCCGAAAGCTACCGGTGCGGTATTGGCAATCAGGCAAATACCTGCCGCATACAGGGGGTTGAACCCCAACCCTGCCAGCATAGCCGCCGTAATGGCTACCGGAGCACCGAAACCTGCGGTACCTTCTAAAAATGAACCAAAAGAAAAAGCAATCAGCAGCGCCTGCAGCCTTCTGTCAGACGTGATAGAGGCCATAAAATGTTTGATCACCTCAAACTGCCCGCTCTCCACAGTGATGTTGAAAAGAAACAGCGCCGTGATCACGATCCAGCAAATGGGAAAAAGCCCGTATAGTGCGCCGTTGGCTGTGGAAAGCAATGCCAGGCTGACCGGCATGCCATAAACGCCAATGGCAATAATGATTGCGATGGCAGTAGCAATCAGGCTGGCCTTGTAGCCCTTCATTTTTCTGATGATCAGGGCCCAGAAGATAAATACGATGGGCAATACGGCAACCAATGCCGACAAAGCGATGTTGTTCAGGGGATTGATAATTTGTGTCCAGTTCATATGTTTACGGATTTTATGGATAGGTGAATCAGGCGAGGTCTAAGGCAACGATTTCATGATCAAGTATTTGAATTCCCTTCAGCGTAACCAGCCCGTCTTTGTGCTCAAAAGCAGGTTTTGTACCGCTCATGAGCAGGCTCACTTCGGTTACCTTTTTATCCGCAGGAACCCTGATACTGACCGCCGCTTCTACCGGCAGCAGGTCTCTGAAAGGGCCCTTCATCATCATGGGATTGGTTAGGTTCACCAGGTGCACGGTCATGGAGTTCTTCTGGCGCCATACGGCAACATCCACAATGCCAGCGGTTTCCACATCGGCTACAGGCACTTCATTGAGTGCCCAGCGGATGGTATTGCGGAGGAGTGTGCTATGGTCAGTACTCATCATTTGCCAGAAGGACCTGTCCATATCACCAGGCAGGTAGGCCACGCGGCCTTTGCCTGTTTCCTTCAGGTACACTTCCCGGGTATCGGTTTCCTGTATCCTTGGATATACGTCTTCCATGGGCAGGTCAGGATAGGTAGGGATCAGGGTAACCGGGCTTGGAAAAGTTCCCAGCGGTTTTACCTTCACCTGGTAAACGGTGTTGATGATCTTGTAGGAGTCTTCCAGTCCTTTCACCACAGGGTGAAAACTGCCCTTTCCGGCATCACCTTTTATCCTCAGGTAACTGTTCATCATCGGGCCTTCCACCCCGTTATCGTAAGTAACACCGAGCAGTTCTGATAAACCAAAATTGCTGCGCGGTTTACCTTCTTCATCGTATAAAGAGGTTTCAAATGTGGCCACAATACTGCCTCCGCCATCTACAAAAGCCTTTAGCTGGGCACACTGGGCATCAGACAGTGCCGCGATATTGGGAAGCACCAGCAGCTTAAACGGCTTTAAATGTTCCGCGTCAAGCAGTTTGTCATTCACCATTTCAAAAGGCATATGGTCTTCCACCAGGGCATGGTACATTCCCAGCCCGTGCTCCCGGCTTTTCTGCTGCCAGGGCTTGCCTCCGTATTTACGGTTGGTCTGCTCAGAATACACCATTCCCACACGCGCCATAGGTGCTGTATTGTTCAGATAACGTTCATTTTTATGGTAACCCTGGTACATTTTTTCCACTGCTCCCATCCAGCGTTTGTCTTCTATATAGGCGCCGAACTTCACGAAACAGGGCAGCATGCCATTGGCTACGCCTTCAGCAACCCAGATCCGGATCTCTGCATCGTTCTGCACCGAATCTTTCCAGCGGTATTCCTCCTCTATGCCCACGCTGAATATGCCCACTACAGGTTTCATTCCCAGTCCTGCCCTGAGCTCCTTTGCCCCCATGGCATTACCCCAGGGCGGCATCACGCCCTGCCTGGCCTGCTGATCGGCGAAGAAGAAATCTGAATATTTTCCGGTCTCCTGTTTGTCAGGGAAACCATTGGGAATAAACCTTGCCGAGGTCCGCTGTTTGCGGATCTCTTTGTCCCACAGGAACCAGAGTTCTTTCAGGCGGCCCGTGCTCCAGGCGTTCCATTTGATATACGTGGGATCAAGCCTGTCGCCCCCTTTCGGCAGCGCAAGCCCCGAAGCTTTTCTGAACATCTCCTTACAATGCTCACAATAACATACCCCGTGCCCTGCCCAGCGGTTGGAAAAGATTGCGTCCGGCTGGTACCTTTCCATGATCTCTTTGTTCACCTTAGTCATGAAATCAAAGTTGTAGGGGCCGTAAGCACAGGTCACCCACAGTTCAGGATTTGCCCAATGCCGGCGTTTCTGCCCGTCAGCGGTTACGGAAATATAATCGGGGTGTGCGTCATACATATCCTGCCTGGTAGCATGGGGGTCGGTTCTCAGGATGACCGACATATTCATCTTGCGGCATCCTTTCATCATGTCTCCCAGCGGGTCGGTATTTCCCAGCCATTTACTCCTGTGGTGAAAGGGCACATCTGTAGGATAAAAAGCCACAACCCCTCCCGCACTTAGCAGGGCGCCGTCAGCGTGTATGCGTTTAAAGTAGCTCAGCCAGAAATCGGGGTCATAACGTCCCGGATCGTTTTCAACAAAGGCCAGTTGTGCCCATCGTTTTGATTTGTCAAACCAGGGTTCTTCCAGCGGCGGGGTAAAAATATTGGCAAGAGCAGGCGATCCGCCGAGTGCAAGGGCACCACCAAGGATGGAGGTGCTTTGAATAAAGTTTTTTCTGTTCATCGTTTATAATTTATGCGCGTGAAATAGGAAGGTCTGCTTAGTTGTATCCGAGGTTCTGAGGAAATACGGAAGGGTTATTAATCACTTTGATCTCGCTTAGAGGAACCGGGAAAACGGTCATGTAGGGCTGCATACCTACTGCCGACAGTTCCGTTAATGCTTTGCCCGTTCTGACCAGGTCAAACCAGCGGTGCCCTTCAAAGGCAAGCTCAAAGCGGCGTTCCAGGGCAATGTTATCGCGGGCAGCAGTTTGGGTCAGGTTAGCATAAGCCGGCAGTCCTGCCCTCACCCGTACCTGGTTCAATGGTGCCAGTGCCAGGTCGGTTTTACCGTTTTCATTCAGTGCTTCGGCGTACATCAGCAGTACATCTGCGTAACGCACTACTTTCCAGTTCGCCCGGCTATCGTTCAGGATAGCCACTGCGGTGATATATTTCTGGGTGAACGACTGGCTCGTGGTGGGGATAAAGTTTACCACAGCGCCTGTAGTCGGGTTTTTCCAGCTTCCGCAGCATTGAAAGGTGATGTCTTTCCGTTTATCACCGGCCTGCCAGAGGGCAATGAATTTTTGAGTAGGTGATAAGGACTCGCCAAACCCGCCCCTGATGCTGTAATAGTCCAGCAAGGCCGGTACGTTAGGCAAAAAAGCGTTGGTAAAATTACTGCCAAGGTCGCCCCCGCCGGATTCATATTCAATATCAAAGATGTATTCCCTGTGGTGTTCATCTTTGGAGTAATCAAACAGGTCATTGTAGTTAGCCAGCAGCGCATAACTATACGGTGCGGTAGTCAGTTCCCGCAGGTTAGTCTCCGCATTTGCGAAATCCTTAACTGTCAGATAGACCTTGCCAAGTATTGCTTTGGCTGCTCCCCGGGTAGCCCTTCCTACATCAACGCCGCCCCAGGTTAGCGGCAGTTTTGCCACCGCGTCCTGCAGGTCTTTGATGATCAGGTCGTTGTATACTGTCGCCACGGGGCTTCTAGGTGTAGTGGCAATCTGTTCCACACTGGGTAAACCGGTGATCAGCTGCACATCTCCGAATATCCTCACCATATCAAAATAGGCCAGTGCACGCAGGAACTTTGCCTCGCCCATATAGATGTCCTTATTGGGAACCAGCCCGGCATCAGCTGTTTCAAGTTTTGTGATCACCATATTGGCGCGGTTGATGGCGATGTAGTAGTTTGCCCAGGTGTTTCTGAGCAGGATATCGCTGCTATTGATAGAAAATACATCTACCCCGGTTGAGCTCGGCTGGTTGGAGATCTGGATAAAGGCGTCGTCCCCGCGCAGGTCGCCAAACTGCCACATATTGGCGTACTGAACTTTAAAAGCCTGGTAGGTACCCACCACGGCGTCTTTAAAATCCTTATCCGTTTTATACACCGCGTCTGTGGTAGCTGCAGATATGGGGTCTTTTTCAATGAATGACTTCTTGCACGATGACATTGCGATCAGCAGGGTCATGACGATAATACTCAGTATATGTTTCATCTCGTTTGCTTAATGATTATTGATATATATTTTTCCGTGTCAGAAGGTCACGTTCAAACCCAGCACATAACTCTTTGGCAGCGGATAATTGTTGTTATCAATTCCCGGGTTCAGCGAGTTTCCTGTATTGCTTACATCCGGGTTGAACGATCGGTTATGCGTGATCACCAAGGGGTTGGTAGCACTGGCATAGATCCTCAGCGAGGAAAGCCGCATTGCTTTGGAAAGCTTTTCCGGGAAGATGTACCCCAGGGTAACATTGTTCAGGCGCACATAAGTTCCGGTATCCATATAACGGGTACTTGCCAGGCGCAGCCCTCCTGTGGGCTGATCCACAGGTCTCGGTGTCTGACCGTCCCCCGGATCGGCTTCAGACTTCCAGAAGTTTGCTTCTGTAGACAAGGTTCTGCTCCTGGAGCGGTTGAGCCTGTAGATCACCATTGAATTGCTGTAGATCTCGCTTCCGAATGATCCTGCGAAATTGAAGCTCAGGCTAAAGTTCTGGTAGGAGAACCTGTTGGTCATACCCATATAGAAATCGGGATAGGGTGAGCCCATGATGGTCATATCGTTGTTGTCAATCTTTCCGTCAGGCACACCATTGGGGCCGCTTACATCCCTGAACTTAATATCCCCCACCCTTGTGGCATCAACCAGACCTTTGTTATATACCGGGCCTGCGGCAAGTTCCGCCGCGTTTCTAAAGATGCCGTCTACAATAAATCCGTAGAACATCCCTATCGGCTGGCCGATCCTGGTAATGTTATTTCCTGAGATGATATCATCCCCTGTGGGGCCCAGCCGTACCACTTTGTTTTTATAGGCAGAGAAGTTCAGGTCAGTAGACCATTGCAGTTTTCCGTTTAGGTTTACCGTGCTCAGCACTACCTCCCAGCCGGTATTTTTCACCTCGCCGATGTTCTTCAGTGCAGTAGCGAATCCTGTGGAGGTCGGCACATTTACATTGAGCAGCAGGTCGTTGTTTTTTGAGCTGAAATGATCTACGGTGATATTTACCCTGTTTTTAAACAAGGCAAGGTCAATCCCGGTATTGATCTGCTCCTGGGTTTCCCAGGTAAGGTCAGGATTGGCAATAGCACTTGGGGCAGTCCCCCCCGTTGCCACGCCGCCAAGGGCGTATTTGAGATAGTTAAGCGTAGCCATCGAAGCATAATTGCCGATGTTGTTATTCCCCGTTTTACCATAACTTGCCCGCAGTTTCAACTGGGAGATCACAGGAATATTCTTCATAAACTGCTCATCCGAAACCCGCCATGCAACTGCTGCAGAAGGGAAAACTCCGTATTTGTTGTTTGCGCCAAACCTTGAAGACCCATCCCTCCGGATGGAAGCCGTTACCAGGTATTTTCCATCATAGTTATAGTTCAGCCTTGCCAGCTCGGAAAGGATAGACCATTCTGATCTGGATGATGTACCTGTAGAAATGATCCCGCTGACGGCGCTCAGGGATGGTACCAGGTTATTGGGATAGTTGTTGCTGCTGAGCGAGTTCAGTTCAATTACATCTTCCTGAACGGTATAACCGGCCAGTACGGCGAAATTATGTTTGCCGAAGGTTTTGTTGTAATTGGCGGTATACTCTGCCAGCCAGTTGTGTTCTGAAGAGGCATAGTCCGTACCTGTAGCCGGTGTATTGAAAAACACAGGCAGGTTTGGCGTAAACGAAGCTCCTTTCAGATTAATCGTTGTAGCGCCCAGCAACACGTTAAATTTCAGGCCGTCCAGAATCTTGTACTCAGCGATCACATTCCCCAGGAAACGGTCTGTGGTCAGGTCGTCCTTTTTTTCCCGGGCGAGTGCCAGCGGGTTGTACAGATCTGTAGAGGCATCAATAGAGCGGTAAATAAAATAACTTCCGTCCGGGTTCAGTAACGGATAATACGGCTGTGCCGAAGTTGCGGAACCGATGATGCTGGTCGATACACCTGCGCCCGCGCCGCTGGCAATGACATTGTTATTTTTTGTATAAGACGGATTTAAATTCACTTTTACCGATAACCTGTCGGTCAGCTGGGCATCAATGTTTGCCCGCAGGGAATACCGTTTGAAATTGCTGTTGATGATGATCCCGTCCTGGTCGAAATACTCCCCGCTCAGGGCGTATTTGATTTTTTCACTGCCGCCGGCAACTGCAACATTATAACTTTGCTGTGGTGCCGTGCGCAGCACTGCATCCATCGCATCTGTATTGTAAGTATTCTTACCAGACATCACGTCCAAAACCGTTTGCGGCACCCTTACGCCCCATGTTGCAGGGTCTCCGGTAATGTTGTTCCCAAGGTCCAGGTTCCTGTTCCTGATGGAGTTGTAGTAATAGTTAGCCTGTTGTGAGGCAGTCAGGAACTCAGGCTGCCTGGTGATGCTCTGGGTACCATAGTAGGTATCAAATGAGATCTTTGCTTTGCCTGACAAGCCTCTTTTTGTATTGATGATGACTACGCCGTTTGATCCGCGGGAGCCATAAATGGCAGTAGCCGAAGCATCCTTCAGGACGTCCAGGCTTTCAATATCGTTGGGGTTCAGTGTCTGGATGTTATCCGTAGGAAAACCGTCCACTACATATAAGGGATCACCACCGGCAGAGATACTGCCAATGCCCCTGACCCTGATCTGGGGAGAAGAACCGGGCTGTCCGTCTGCCAGTTTAACCTGTACACCGGCCACCCTGCCCGAAAGTGCCTGTTCCACCCGCGTCACGGCCAGATCTTTGATCTCTTTGCTGTCTATCGATCCAACGGAACCCGTCAGGTCTTTTCGCTTTGCGGTTCCATAACCTACTACTACTACCTCATCCAGGGCCTTGTTATCTTCGGCAAGCCTGATGGTCAGCGGTGTTTGGCTGGTCACTGTCACTTCATGGCTTACATAACCTATGGAAGAGAATACCAATGTGCCGCCGGAAGGAACACTGATTGAAAATTTTCCGGTGGTACTGGTAAGAACGGCAACCGCAGTTCCTTTAACCTTTACGCTTACTCCTGGCATAGGAACCCCTTTATCATCGGTAACCGTACCAGTAATGTTCAGGTCGGCCTTCCCCAGGCCATTGCTGATGTTAGATTTGCCCCGGGGCGGCGTTTGGGGCGCAGCCTCAGCAGGTTTTGTTTTTTTCTGTATCAGGATATACTGGTCATGGATGGCCCATGTCAGGTTTCTTTGATTCAGAATGGTGTTGAGTACACTGGAAAGAGGCGCATCTTTAAATGATACGTCAATTTTATCCTGGTCGTCCAGGATTTCGTTACTGTAAAAAACGGTAAGGCCGACCTGTGTTTTGATGGTTTTGAAGATCTCTTCCAGGCTGATGTTCTTCCGCTGGATGGTGATCTTCTGATCGTTTGTACTAAATGCTGAACTGGAGAAAGGTAGTAGCGTTAGCACAAAAACCCAAAAAAACCTGGGTTTTTCAAGTAGTTCTATTTTCATACGTTACGGTTATATTTGGTGAATATGTTATATGACCGGAAATCGTATGAAAAGGGTGAAGAAAAAAAGTTTTTTTTAAATATTTTTATTTAGGGCCCGCTGAAGGTCATCTGCCCCTGTTCTACAACGGCATTGATATCTGCTGTCGCTTTCAGATTATGTAAAAATACCTGCAGGGACTGCCCCTTATCTATGATCCCGGTAAATTTTAAACCGGCTACATTTTCTGTAGCGAAATGTACCTTCACATCAAACCACCGTTCAACAATCGGGGCAATATCCTTTAACGGTGTAGCATGGAAGTTATATACTCCCTTCATCCAGGACACTACTTCTTCCGTTTCAAATGTATTTTTGCTGAAACCACGGCCCGGGGAATATACCGCCTGCATACCCGGCTGAAGTTTAAATTCTTTTTTATTTTTGGCACTGGTACTTACAGAACCCTCTATCAGGGAGGTAGTCACAGCAGATGGATCATAGGCGCTCACGTTGAAGGTAGTACCCAACACTTTTATATCTGTAAGCGGGGTGTGCACAATAAAAGGCCGCAGCGCATTTTTAGCCACTTCAAAATAGGCTTCTCCTTCCAGGTATACTTCGCGGTTAGGGCCGCCAAAATTTAACGGGAACCGGAGTCTGGAAGATGAATTCAGCATAATGGCGGTACCATCGGCAAGAATAACCCGGTAGGTCAGGGTTTTGGGGATCACCAGCAGGTTTAGTGCTGTACTTTTAGAGGCAGTGGATTTAAAGCTCAGTTGTTTGGTGCCGGCGTTCAGTTTTACATTCCCTGCATAGATCACTTTAGCAGAGGAATCGATATTCACTTTCTCTCCCGAAGCCAGCTGGAGCTGTATACGATTGGGATTGGCAGCCAGCAGCCGGGGCTCTTTGCCATATTTGACATGGAAGAAGTAAAGGCCCGCGCTTAAAGCAAGCAGGGCTACAGCCGCGTAGGACAATACTTTTTTCATCAGAGGGTATCCCCTGTGTTCAGGGGGGCTGTCCAGTTGGGTTTTCACCCTCGCCCAGGCAGATTCTTCATCAATATCCCTGACAACGGTATCTATTTTATGCGCCTGCAGCGTGGCACTGATCTGCTCATAGAGTTCCCTGTATTCCTCATTCGTTGCCAATGCATGCTCCAGGCAGGCATCATCTTCATCACTAATGGTACCAGTGAATCGCTCATACACTAACTGACTGATCTCTTCCTGGTTTAACTTCATCACTTGAACTGTATAAATTTTGTCCTTAAATACCTGACAGCTAATTTTAAATGCGTTTTCACCGAATTGATGCTGATGCCCAGCTCAGTTGCAGCTTCCTGGTATTTTTTATTCTCCAAATATATTAAATTGAACGTTTGTAAACGCTGAAAGGGCAAACTGCTCATGATGCGGTCTATCTCTGTCCTGAGCTCATCCTGCTCAATTTTATCCGGAAACATGGACTCAGGCAGCGTCAACTTATATTTATTACTATTTTTTTGTTCTGTATTTCTTTTCTCAATCACATTCAGGCACCTGTTTTTCACCGCCCGGTGCAAATATGACCGCAGGGAGGTGTGGATGTTCTCAAACATTTTCTTTTCCCAAAGATCGATAAACAATCCCTGTACCAGGTCCTCGGCCTCCATACTATCGCCCAACAGTACAAATGCCTGAACAACAAGTGGCTTATAGTGTTTTCTGAACAACAATTCAAAAGTGGAAATTTCCTGCTCGTCCATTAGCTTTTGAAAAATCAAATTATGTTCATCCATCATAAAGAATAAATTATCCGATCATACGATTATCAAACAAACCTGGAAAAATTGATAATATAAGGGAGAATGAGAGCTCGGTCTAAGAAAAAAAGAAACGGGATATATTTGGTAAGTCTAAGTTAAGATATAAAAATCAAGCTCTGCAAATATTTTTTCAGAAAACATAATATTTTGCAAATATGGTCACTACCACCTGTCTTAAAGCGTACATAAACCGGGATATCGTATTGATTTTGTTACTTAAAATTGAAAAACAGGGAGCCGGAAGGTTTAAATTATACCCTGATGAAAACTCCTGACAGGAATGTTATGATCGGTTCTTGAGCAAATAATGTCCTGCCTTAAAAAAGCAATCAACCCAATCACCTCTCTTTCATCTTCGGCAACTATGATCTCTTCCTCTACCGTTGCTTCATCAAAATCCTCAGGGCGATAAGCAGCAGTATCCAGCCAGTAGAATGTTTGTTTCCTGCTGCTCAGATAGATCCGGCGAAGCACCGGCCGGTCATCTTCAATAAATGCCCTGATCTTTATCACGGTAATTCTTGTTTTGCGATGGCAACATTCAAACTATTCCAGTTCCGTCCAAGCCGGCAGATATTTAATCTTGTTGTCAGTAATTCTGTAAGGCAGGTAACAGAACATACCCGGCTGCAGGCGGGAATTGCTGAGCCTGACTACAATTACCTGTACCGAATCAGCGTATTGCTCGTTCGTGATCCTCGCCTCATAGGTGATAGCAGAACCCAAAATGCTTCCCGCCGCCAGCTGATGGTCAAAATCATATTTGATAATATTGATCAAACCCGTACTCAGCGGAAAATCATCACCATCATGAAACATACGCTGTGTAATTACATTACTGAGATTCAGGTACACCCCAAAAGGATAAAATTCCCCCTGCTCCTCCAACAGTAATTTAGCTAAAGAATGGCAGTAATGTAAAAGATCAGTTAGTTCATCCGGGATTGAATTCATGATTCAAAGATCGTGCATTAAATTAAAGCGGCGTCTTTTTAAATAAAAATCCTCCATCTTCCGGTACAAAACACCTGTCTGATAGGTCATGTTGCAAGATGGCAGTTCTGACTGTTTTCCTGCTTTCTGTTACCGGGTTTACCGATTCCATGTGCACTACAAAAAACCTGGCTTGCGGTGCATAGTCACAGGCCAGCATGATATCATTTGCTGTCATTGTTACCGGATCGCCTACGTTAAAGGTTGCAGCGGCCCCGTTCAGCACCACATACTCCGGTTTAAACTGGTTCAGGGCGTCTTTAACCTCGCTGCACCAAACCGTATCACCAGCTATATAGAGTGAGGTTTCGGCATATTGAAATACGAAGCCACAAACCAGGCCCATCAATTTTTCTGCTTCTCCCATTCCATGATGCCCGTTTGTTATGCTCAATTTTACACCATTCCATAAGATATTTTTTTCCACCGGTATAACATTGCTAAACCCGGATTCCATGATTTTTATTTCGTCGCCCGGCCTGCAAAACAGGGGAATATCTTTTCTCAGCATGTGCCTGGCATAATAGTCCCAATGGTCCGGATGCAAATGTGTAACTACAACGGCATCTACCGTTTGAAGCTTCAGGGGCAGCTCATCCCTGTTAAAGGGTAAATCCACCATTGGATTCCTTATATTGTTCGATGTCCATGGAAAAGGGTCCATGAAGCCCTTTGGGCCCAGCATAGGGTCTATCAAAATATTCTGACTGTTTACATTTAATAATAATGTCGCGTTCCGCCACAATTGTAAATCCATAATATTAAATTTGTTCTACTCAAAATTGACATTCCCGGTTCAAAAAACATAGAAATTCACCTTTAAGTAACCTATATACTTTTCAGTAACCATGAATTATAAAGAGTTTCAGTCATGCGGTGTTTATGTAGTGGTCAATATGATCGCGGGAAAATGGAAGCCGTTAATCTTACATGAACTATTCAGAAACAGCGAAAGATTCAGTAATCTTTGGCGGATGATGCCCAGGGTATCAAAAAAGGTCCTCATTGAGCAACTGAAACAAATGGAGAAAGATGAGCTGATTGTGAGAGAAGAACGCTCAGGCTTTCCGCCCGAAGTATATTACCGGTTATCTGATAAAGGGCGGTCTTTAGGCCCCATATTGAAACAGATGGAAGTCTGGAACTCAAATTTAACCTGATCATTTATCCATAAAAATTCCGGCAGGCAAATGCCCGTCCCTACTGTTAAAATCAAGGCCAAGCACGCGGGACACTATTGGTGCAATATCTTCAAGGCCCATCACCGGTATCTTCATTCCCTGTTTGAGTCCAGGCCCACAGGCAATAAAGCCCGTTTGTATCTGCTGGAAGTCGGGAAAATAACCGTGTGTTCCTTTGGTTGAGGTTTTCCCTTTGATCAACTTCAGCGAGTTGCTGAAGCGGTATCCAGATACCGTACCGATGGCCAGGGCAGCGCCGGGATCTGCTTTAACACTGTCAAGCTTAGCCCTGTCAATGATCTTAAAAAGTTTTTCCTTCATCTCCGGCCTGGCTGCGAGCAGCGCCATCACCTTTTTCTTTGTCTTCAGATCATGCGGGTCTTTCAGGTACAGGAAGGCAGAACCACCTGAACAATTGAACCTCGCTTTCCAGTCACCGGTTTTCAGGTCCCTGATCAGGCCGGCTTCAGCAAGCCAGTTATTCGGCGTCAGCTGACTTTGGAAATCAACAAAACCGTGGTCACCCGTCACAATAATTAACGTGCTGTCCGTTAGTCCTGCCCTTTCAACAGATTCTATTACTGTGCGGATGGCGCGATCAGCACCAGAGACAGCTCTGGAAACAAGTTTCCCGCTCCTGCCTTCAATGTGTTCAAAATGGTCTACGCATGACAGGCGCAGGGTCAGCAGGTTGGGCTTGTAGCGCCGCATAAAGTAACCGGCAATACGTGCAACATTTTCATCCATCACCAGATAATCTGCATTGGTATTAAAGTCGATGCGGTCAAACTTTCCGGTGGCATATAGCTGTACAGTATCCAGTATCCCCGCAGGCGTAGAATTGGCCGCCGTAACTGCAAGCTGGGTTTGCCCTTTACCTTTGATCACCGGGATATTATAATCCACCGGCGCACCGGCAGATACCGGCCAGTTGACAGATGCTGTCAACTGGCCGGCTTCCCTGGCCGCTCCCCATAAAGTTTTTGTTTTAATGTCCTTTGCATACCAATGCCACTCGTCAGATTCTTCCTCCTGATCCGGTACAAAGGGAGCATTAAAAAATATGCCGTGGTTAGCCGGTCTGGCCCCGGTAATAATGGTAGTATGGTTAGGGAAAGTGAGCGTTGGGAATACACTGTTCACGCCGTCTGCAGAAATACCTCCCTGTGCCATCTGTTGCATGTTCACTGCTCCCCATGATGGATCACGATAGAAATCAGGACGGAAACCATCTATGGAAATAATGACAACATGTTTTACAGGCTGCGTGTAACCCGCTACTGAAGAGAGCAGTAAAAGAGCAGCAAAAGCAATTCTTTTTAACCGGAATTCTGACATATATATTTTATTAGTACCCTGGATTTTGTTTCAGGTTTTTGTTGATAATAATTTCCTTTGACGGGATTGGCCACAAGTATTGTTTATTCACATCAAAATTCCTTGCAACCAGCAGTTTAATCAGGCGTGTGTTGTACATGGCAGTAAAATCAGGCAAACCATCCGCATCAATATCCGGTGTTCCGGGAAAAACCCACAGGCCGGCATCAACTACTTTTGTTTTTAATTCGGCAGGATCAAGCATACCGTAGATAGGCCTGGTCAATGCCTTTCCGGCCAGCTTCCAGCGTATCAGATCGTCATACCTCCTGTTTTCCCAGGCAAATTCGATACGGCGCTCAATTCTTATAATTCTTCTCAATGCATTCTGGTCCATGGTGGTAACAGCCGGATAAGAGCCTGTTGCACTCACATTAGCATGGTAAGCACGGGCACGGACCGTATTCAGTGCTTTCAGTGATTCATCATCGGTCTCATTCAGTTCCATCTTTGCTTCAGCATACATCATCAGTACATCTGCATAGCGCATGATGATGATATCAAAGTCAGTCTTCAGGTCATCTGCCCAGTCTGCATCCACCCCTTTCTTTAAAGTAAGCCCGTTGTATGAAGCAAACTGGTCTACGCTCCTGGTATCCTTATTTGACACAAGCGCATTGGTTGAGGTCTTAAGCACCCTGGTAGTATTTGGATTGGGGTCATAAATGTATCCGAGAAATTCGGTACCAAACTCAACGATGGTTGCTGTACAGCGTGGATCGCGGTTTGCAAAGGGCTTGCGCGGATTATATAAAGGGGATTCATCTATCGGCAATCCATCTTTGCAAGGGAACGAAGAAAACAGTTCCCAGGAAGGTTGTGCAACGGCGCTTCCACCGGCAGTTCTCGGGAAGAAGTTTGTGGTTGCCCATGTTGATCCCAATGCTGCAGAACGTGGTATTGCGAAAATGGTTTCAGGCGAGTTCCTTGTGCTGGACAGAAAATACTGTGCATAATCTGTATGAAGCGAGTAGGTATTCAGGTCTATGCATGCTTTTGCGGCATCGCGTGCAACGGCGTAGTCGCCCATGTACAGCGCAATCCTTGCTTTGAATGCCAGGGCTGCTCCCTTAGTTACACGTTTCTGTCCTGTGCCGTATGTTACCGGCAAAGAATTAATGGCCATATCAAAATCATTGTAAACCTCTTTTAATATGGTCTGCTTATCGGTGCGCCCCAGTTTGAAGGAATCATCAATGCTTAATTCTTCTTTGTAAAAAGGTACATCACCATAATGAAAGATCAGCCTGCCATACAAAACAGCCCTGAAGAAATACGCTTCGCCGGCAAGCTGTTTGAGTTTCTCTGCGGGGATATTGGCTGCGGCCTTTTCCTGGTTATTGAGAATCGTGTTGGCGCGTGCGATCCCTTTGTAGGTGTTCAGCCAGACGTCGCCACCAAATGCCCATTCACTGGTAACGGTACCTGCAGCGTAGGCATCAACAGCCTGGCGTTGCGACCAGTTATCTGTCATCCGTTCTGTCTGGTAATTCTGTTCCTGTGCCCAGAGGTATTCGCGGTAAAGGTCATTCAGTGAAAGCGTAAGTTCCGTTTCATTAGAGAACCAGTTTTCGCTGGACCCTTCAGATAAAGGATTCAGGTCCAGTTTGGCGCATCCCAGGAAGAAAGGAATGCAGCATAGTATAAAAAATAACTTCTTCATATCGTATTAAAATTTTACAGATAAACCTAGATTGAATGTTTTGCTGATGTAAGAACTGTATGCCATCTCCGGGTCCCAGCCTTTCGGAAGGTGATCCAATGAGAAGAGGTCTGTAGCGGAAACGTATATCCTTACGTCCTTCATTTTGGCTTTCGCTGCCACACGCGGTGGAATCGTATAACCCAGAACAATATTTTTCATCCTGAAATAAGCACCATTGCTCAGCCAGTAATCAGACATCTTGTAGTTGTTGTTCTCTGCAGCGGTATAGGATAACCTCGGATATTTTGCAGACAGGTTCTGTTGTTCTGTATTGTTCACGCTCCAGTAATTCCCGTCAATTATTGCCGGGGCGTTGGTCCAGGCACTGAAGAAAGGTTTGACCATATTTTCAGTAAGCCTGTTGGTTTGTTTTCCTACCCCCTGGAACATCAGCGTCAGATCAAATCCTTTCAGTGCAAGGTTGATGTTTCCTCCGTACAGATAACGCGGCAGGGAGCCGCCAAGTAAAACACGGTCATAGTCGGGCGTGATCTTTCCATCAGGCTTTCCGTCAGGGCCGCTGATATCCACGTATTTTACATCTCCCGGTTTTACAGAGGCATATAGTTTTGGCGATGCGGCCACATCTGCTGCCGTTTGGAATAACCCTGCTGTTTTGTATCCGTACCACTCATTGTATTCGCTGCCCTCCCTGATAATCTGGTCTCCGTCAAACACAATACCGCCCAGGTTGCCCATTTTTGTCCTGGAATCAGACACGTTTGCTGATACCGAGTAATTCAGTGCCCCTATTTTATCCTTCCAGCCAATTTGCAGGTCCCACCCATTGGTATGCATTTTACCCGTATTCTGCTGCGGATTGTCGTAACCCATATAATCGGGGATCTCCAGTTCCAGCAGCATATCCTTAGTATTTTTCTTATAATAATCAGCCGTAATACTCAGTTTGTTGTTCAGGAAATAGGCATCAAGCCCCAGGTCTGTTGTTTCAGTCCGTTCCCAGGTGATGTTTCTTATTGCATAGGCAAATTGCGCAGCTGTAACTGCAGATACTACCGAGCCTGCCTGGCTAAACAATGCAGTTGAATAACCTATAGATGATTGGTACGGGTAATTTCCTATTCTTTCATTTCCGAGCTGCCCCCATGACCCACGGATTTTCAGGTAAGAAAAGACATTCAGGTTTTTGATAAAAGACTCTTCTGAAAGCGCCCATCCGGCAGATATGGAAGGGAATGAGCCCCAGCGGTAATCCGGATGGAAGCGGGACGAGCCATCATGCCTGATATTGGCCTGCAGGAAGTACTTGTTGTCGTAGTCGTACAACACACGCCCGAAGAAAGAGCGGTATGCGGTTTCCCAGGCATTTCCGCCATTCCTCATAAAGTCAAGCGGCCCCTGGTCCAGGTAAGGATAATCTGACAGGGTGTAGTTTTCTGCCTGGGCCGTCAGGGATTCATTAAAAGAACTGAAATCCTCATATCCTGCCAGCATGTTCAGGTTATGCTTCCCAAGCCTGGTTGTATAATTTGCAAGGAACTGTTTTGTTATCGTTCTGCCATTGCCCCTGCTTTCATATAATGAGGTGGTGTTGTTGCCTGCTATATATCCGGCAAAAAGCGAAGGGTCATCAGCGGAGTAATAAGGGATTTGTTTCACAAACTTCTTTCCCCTGTTGAAATACAGATAAGGTGCAAATACGCCGGTAAAGTCAAGGCCTTTCAAAGGTTTGAACTGCAGGGAAAACCTTCCGTTCAGCTTGTCATTTGTGCCATTATCAAAACCACCATCCTGCAGCTGCGCGTAGGCATTGGAACCGTTCTGTCCCTGGGCAATACGGCCATCGGCCCATGTAGCGGCATAAATGGGGGCAAACCGTTGTGCATCCCAAACCGGGTCAATTATAGGTGATTTATTCTCTACATGGTTGTAGGCAATGTCTGCACTGGCAACCAGGTAACTATTGATATCAAACGTATTGTTTATCCTTGAGGTGATCCGTTCAAACGACCGGTGATCATATAAGGCATTGCTCTTCTCATAGTTTACCGAGGCCTGTGTTTTCACTTTATCTGTACCTGCGGAGATCCCTATATAATGACTATGGCGAAAAGCCTGGTCTTTGATCAGCAGCCCTACCCAGTCTGTAACAGGATATTTATTCGGGTCTGTTTTGTTACGTTCCAGCCAGTTGTCTACCGCATCTTTCGGATACAATGCATATTCCCCGCCAGGGACATTCCCTGCATCATTCCAGGTAAATTCATTGATCATTTCGAGGTATCTTTTTACACCTACCACCTCCGGAAACTGCGTTGGTTTTTCGAAACCCATCGTTGCATTATACTCCAGGCTCAGCTGTCCGCTCTTCGGGCGCTTGGTGGTGATCAGGATCACTCCTCCGGCAGCCCTTGAACCATATATTGATGCCGATGCTGCATCTTTCAACACAGAAATATCCTGGATATCACCTGCCTTTACATCATCCATGCTGGCTACCGGTACGCCGTCCACAATTACGAGGGGGCTGCTGTCACCAATTGTGGTAATCCCCCTGATCCTTACCGATGCAGAGGCTCCCGGCTCACTGCTGGAACGGGTCACCATTACACCGGGCAGCGTTCCCTGCAGCGCCTGTGAAAGCTGGGTAACATTTTTTTTTGCCAGCAGATCGCCCTCAACGGTGGAGATAGAACCGGTCAGGTCTTTTTTCTTCACCACACCGTAACCTATCGCTACAAATTCCTGCAGCGTATTGGAATTATCTTCCATGATGATCCTCAGCTCATCGTTTTTACCAACAAGCACTTCCCTGGATTTCATTCCCATGAAAGAAAAAACGAGCACACTGTTCTCATTGGGAACAGTGATGGTAAAATTTCCCTGTGCATCCACAGCAGTTCCTTTTTTGCTGTCTTTTAAACTCACATTCACACCGGGAAGCGGTTGCGCCAGGCTGTCAGTGACCTGTCCTCTCACGATGATGCCGGTATTGCCGGATGAGGTTACCCTTGGGCTTTTGGGAGCGGGCCTTTCATCAATCACGATCTGGTCATCCAGCTGCCTGTACCTCAGATTGGTATTTTTCAGGATCAGCTCAATGGCTTTTTTTACATCGATATCTTTTTCTGAAAGTGTTACCTTCCGGTTGGCATATCTGGCAATATCCTGACTGTAAACAAAGGTGATATCACTTTGCTTCTGGATAGTCATAAGTGCCTCTTTGATAGAAGCATCTTTCAACCTCAGGGTTACTTTTGTTGTGCTTAAATTCTGGCTGCTTGCCTGAAGTGACAGGAGCATAGCCATCGCGGTGAAAACAATAATATGGAAACAGGAGCTGTACTTTCTATATTCAACAAATCGCGTAAAGCGAAGTAGTTGTATTACTTTTTGCATATGTTTGTAATTGTTATGGGTTAATTTCTACAGAGATTGTCTGTACCACCGGGAGTTTTCCCGGGATTGAATCTGAAAACCGGCCTGATCGCAAATCGTACGGTTTTTTTCATTTAGGCGTTCTGTCAGCCGACAGAACGTTTTTAGTATTTTTTTATTTACATAGGCCCTACTTTGATTTATAGATTTTAAAAGATTTATGATTGCTTGTTTCGTATTGGAATTTGCCGGCGGCGGCCAGTGCTTTCATGATCTTTTCAATGGGCTTATTTGCCGGAAACGTACCGCTCACTTGATGATCTGCTATAGATTTGTCTGCAAAATCCAGTTGCACGGCATACCTGCGCTGTAGTTCCAGGGCAATTTCTGCCATGGTCTGCTCCTCAAAAACCATATCGCCGGAAGTCCATTGCTGCAGTCCGGAGATATCCGTTGTTCCCTCAACAGCTTCACCCGTTTTACTGTTCCAGGTCACGGTATGTCCCGGTGTCAGCAATGCCAGTGTTTCAGAAAGCTTTGCCGTATGCCTGCTCACTCCAACTTTTCCTGTGGCTACCGCAACAACCAGGCGCTGCCCCTCAAATGCCTGCACTTTAAAGGAAGTACCCAGAACCTGCGTCAGGATCTCGCCGGTATGGATCATAAATGGCTTCAGTGCATTGTGCTTCACCTGGAAGAAGGCCTCCCCCTGTAACGACAGCTCGCGGGTCCTGCCCGCAAACTGTGCGGGAAATCTTAACCGGCTACCTGGACCGAGATAGACTTCCGAACTATCCGGCAAAAGATATTTCACCGGTTTGTTTTGTCTGTTGATTTTCTGAACGTATGTGATGATGTCCGGGCGGTTCGTTTTCCTGAATTGCTGAATGGCAAGAAAACCAACGATCAGCAATCCGGCCCAAACTGCAGCGTACCGAAGGGAGAATACGTTTATGCCGGGTTTAGAAACCCATTCTGTTTCTTCTGTCTCCTGAGCGCCTGCTGCGATACGGGTGTTGAGCTTTTCTTTCCACCTGTTCATCACAGTGCTGATCCCGGTGGCTGAAGCGCTTTCAGCAACCGGCATTTCCGGCTCGTTCCATTCCTGAAACGTCAGTTCCTGCATCACTTCTTCTGCATCGGGCAGCAGCAATAATTCCTGTACCCTTTGGTTTTCTTCAGGGGTACAATGACCGTATAGGAACTTTTTTAATAACTCTTTATCTTCAGCCTGCATGGTTTAATAATGTGCTTCTGATAGTATGTCGCAAAAAAGACGGGCCTACCACCAATGCTTTTTATTTTTTTTTAAAGGATGACAGATACCTTCCTCAAGCAGGCAGGCAGGTCGCATTGAGAAGCTTAGCAGGATGCGCTGAAGGGCTCAGGCCCCGGTAAGCCTTATAGAAAAACGATGGTAGAAACGGAGAGGATAGTAAAGGCGGGGTGTTGCTGATACTGCTTGCGAAGAAAAGCCAATGCAGCCACCATATGGTTTTCAACGGTATTCTGCGAGAGGTTAAGTTCCCTGGCAATATCCGCGTAACTCATATTGTATTCCCTGCTCAATACAAATACTTTACGGCGCTGCGGGCTTAGGCCTGACAGCTTTTCCCGGTACGTATTTTCTGTATCTTTTGCCAGGATGGAATGATCTGCTCCGTTTTCAGACTGAAAGGTGTTTTCATGGAATTCGTCAATAGGAACGGTAACCATTTTGGCCCTGCGTAAGTGGCTGATGGAGGTGTTGTGCATTGCGCGGAACAGGTACGATGAGAACTGACCATTTACCTGCAGGGAATGCCTCCTTTCCCAAATGTTATACAAAAGGTCAATTGCCAGTTCTTCAACCACGAACTGGTCTTTCAGATAGCGCATGCCCAGTTTGTATAACCTGGGGGCATACCGGTCAAAAAGAATATTAAAAGCACTACAATCGTCTTTACTGCATAACTGCAGTAAATCATCATCACTTAATTCCCGGACAACCTTAGCCATTAGTTTATCTGTATTGATACGGACAAACTTAGCGACCCAAGGTAAGCGGCAAATTAAGTTTATATTAACATATCATTAACTCAACAGAAACACAAAAACACATCATAAAAAGCCCCGCCGAGGATGACCGGCAGGGCTTTTCGAATTTATACTGCGCTGTTAGCTCAGCAGTCCCTGTCTGAGGCCGGTCAATTCCTTCACCAGCTCAGCTTTGATCTTTTCAAAATAGTAGTCCACTTCATTGTGGGCATACTCAAAAAATTTAGACTTATCGTTCCTCGATAAATCACCCAGTTCAAAAGTTGCATCTATGATAGCTTTTTGCATTTCCAAACTACTTCCGGATTCCTGAACATCAGCTATCAGCGTATCAAGGATCAGCAGCCTGTCTTTCCGGTGGGCATCGGCATTAAAAATGAAGGAGAACAATGATTCTGCGTAGGTACGTATGGCTTCCATAGCGTTTTTATTGCTGCGTAATGCTTTTTTGATTGCCGCCGCAACCTTACTTTTTATTTCATTTGGCTGTTCACCATCCGCCGGTAAAAGGCTTTCATGGTAACTTTTTAGTTCATCAATATCAGTAAACATCATGCTTATGCCCTCTTCCGTAGCCTCGGTATATGGGGGCTTTACCAATTGGGTATTGAAATCAGTAATGTATACACCCTCTATTTCTATAATTATGTCTTTTATCATTTCTTCTCTTTAGATGGTGTAAATGTATAAAATAAAAAAAGGGATAGCTGC